>Ga0115001_10000198_pt1 | contig 41705 bp, 43 predicted proteins | sample ArcticOcean_MG_C_12_FD_89869 | JGI IMG/M metagenome (GOLD analysis project Ga0115001, IMG submission 89869) | Marine microbial communities from western Arctic Ocean - ArcticOcean_MG_CB8_130 | ecosystem: Environmental > Aquatic > Marine > Oceanic | place: Arctic Ocean: Canada Basin | collected... | reverse complement strand
TAGCATACCGCCATCTTCATCAAGATTTACACCAGCCGAATCATCAATAACCGACCTTGCAATCCCTTGATCTACTTCGCTTAGTCTGCTAATATCGCGGTCTTGTACGGCTACAAGTATATCTGCAAAACGTGTGCGCTGATTATATGCAAACTCATTAATACTTACATCTGGATCAGCTTCTAGTTCTGCAACTAACTGTTTTGATAAAGCATTTGTTAACGATGCTTGTAGCCCTTCTGCTTGAAAGTAATCTACAACACCGCGAAGAGTTTTTATTTGACCTGTCTCTAAATTTGTAAAATCAATAACCCCATCTGACTGTATTGATGTATTTATTAATTCTGTAAACTCACCTGTTCTCTTAATCTTCTTACGAAAATCAGGGCTGCCTTCATATAAAACATTAGCAGCTTTAGTGTAATCCCCCGTCTGGAAAAACTGGTTCATGTCCTCAAACATCTGCCTTTTGTTTAGGTTACTGCCAGCACGTCTAAAGTTTTTGTAGGCTCCAATAGGGGCAAAGAATCCAGCTCCAACCCCTGTACCCATAAAGATGTCAAGAGCAACATCTGAGGCGTCATAGTCTACGCCCTGATAGTTCATGTTAAAATAATGAAAAGGTGATACTGCTGTGTTGGCTACAAGAGCCTCAACTGTGTAATCCTTTACTGAGTGCATTGCAGCAGAATACTTGTTTCCCTGTAGTATGGCTGTGTTAAGTTTGTTTACCTTTGAAACATTCCTGCCTGCAGTCGCTACCCTACCAAACGGTACAACATTTGCAGGGTCCAATACTTGAGGAGCCAATTGCCCTATTGTATTTGTAATTGGATACTTTTGATTTATTGACTGATGCCGTATCTGTTGAGCAAGCTGTGCCTCTGATCGCAAGTGCAATTGAGTTGGAGTTTCACCTTTAATGTAATTTAAATTAGGTAACCCAAAACTACGATACTCCTCAACATCTTCCTCGGTAACAGGACCCAGCCCGTTCTTTTTGTCCTGTGTCCCTGCATACCATTCCATAACTGGGTTAGAGACGTACGCAGTTGCAGTGTTAAAGCCCTCTTTTAATGAGGCATCAAAAGACTCTTTTCGACCTGTTAAACTAAGACGATCACCCATTTTGGTGGGCACAGACGGAGTATGACTACTTGAAGATGAAAACATTAAAAGGTTTTAACTGTGGGGGCGCTAATAATTGGTGTTGTATCTCTGACTGTCTTAACAAAACTTTCTGCAAGTGTATTTGGAACCCAACCGCCCTCTGCTTGGAGTCTATTAGCTGCTGCTGAGTTTGTAATCACAACTTGGTTATTGTTTAAATCAACTAAGTTTTCATAACGTCCCGTTAATCGGTCGTAGTATCTTACAGCAATCCCAATCTCGTTATTAATAAACGATTTAGCGCTATAGTCTAGTAATGGGTAAGTAGCACCGCCAACATAAACATTACCTTCTTGTAAAATTTCTGCAAGCTCCTCTTTTGAGTTTGTGGTTGTTAACTCAAACTCTTCAACCATGTCTCTAAAACCAGCTGGAAACTTTTCAATGTTTTTTACCATCTCTGGTGTAAAATCTAAGTTACCGTTTTGCGCTATTTCTATCGCGTAAATCTCAGCTGTACGGTTGGTTGCTGTATCTGGTAATACAGAATAATTACCATCTTTAAGCATAGCCCCTATAGCTTGTCGATTTGCATAAGTTGTGCGGCTAAAAGATTCTGCTTGGTCGGGTCCAAAACCAAGAAGCAAGGGGAAGTCTGTAAATGGAACGTTCGCGCTAAGAAATGATTCTAATAAAACGTTCATTGGCTTACGAAACTCTAAATCAACTGCACCAATCATTGACGGCAGCAGTGTAACTTTAGTGTCGTTATCTGCTATTCTAGTTATGCCTACTCGCTCTGTTAATAACTCACGCTCTTTATCAAAGAATGTTTTCATTATCTTCGAGTTCATTACTCGAGACTCACCTGCCATTATATTCAGAAAGCCTTCTGCTGATAAAACCCCAGATTTTTTAATACCCATTAAATCATCGGCGTGGGCGTCTGCTACACTAACAACCAAGCCTTGAAATAACTCTAAATACGCATCAGCTGTCTCTGCATCACCAGTTTGCAAAGCTACTTTATAGTTGTTGTATGCTTCGCTGCTTGTCATCACAGATGTTGTACTCGCTTCACCAGCAGCACCGTTAAGAAACATCTGAACAATTGGCGTGTGCTGAGTCTTATCAAACCTACTAGACGACTCTGTTAAAGCTAACATTGCTTTTGTGATTTTTTCAGCTTCTTCGGGGCTTGAAGCCAGAGCAGCAAACTGATAATTTAAGCCTTGTGCCCTCTCAACTGCTGTTGAGCTTGGGTCTTTAATCATGTTTTCACCGCGATGAGCCACTGCAGCTGGAGTGTTAATGCTTAAAATTGACTGCATATGTCCTTCACCATATGGCATATTAGTTCCCTTAAACAATGGTATGTCGTTATAACCTAAGTCTTTTAACAACTTTGCCTGCTCTGTAACATCTGGTGTTAACAACTCTAAATTACGAGTATCTCCGTTCTGCAACCCTTTGTGTATCTTTGACGCCATCGTACCTACGTACTGTCGTAGCTTACCTGCATCGTCTGGTCTTACATTAGCAAGCATTTCTTCGTCTAACAAATAGATAGGCATCACGCCCTCTGTTTTTGCAACAGTTAACGCAGTTATTAACCCCTGTCTGAAGGGGCTGGTTACCACATCTTCGCCAGTTTTATTTTGGATCCGTGTTGGTGCGAAAAAATTAACTAATGTTTTTACCGAGTTTAACTTCTCTAAGTCTGAGCCTTCAATAAACTTTTCCTCAACACCCAGTAAAGCTTCGGCTGTATTCGACGCGACTGAAACCATTCCTTCAATATCTGTCTGCTGAGATAGTGTATTCAAGAATGTAGTTGCTGTTTGATCTACTTGCGCTTTATAGTTAGCACGCTGTTCTGCATTACCGTCCTTTTGTAGCGATTCAACTCTTTTTTCAGCGGCATCAAAAAGTAACTCTCGGTCAGTTTCATTAACAAACTCAAGAAGCTCACCATATTGTTCAACACCCTTTGATGCGTAATACTTAACATCTTCAACGCTCCTAGAGTTTTCAATGTTGTGTACAAAAAGCTGAGCAACCATACCACTTGCGTCACCCTTAAACGCAGTCACTGCGTCTGGAGATGATAAAGCATCCAACCCTTCGTGGTTACCTAACGACACAATAGACATTAGCGCACCGTCAAACGCCTCTGGTTTCATTGTTTGATTAAGGTGGTTCTGAAGTGTTGTGTGTAACGTGTTACTTGCGTCACTACGCGTTGTCTTCAAAATATTACCTAACTGGTAGTGTGGTTTTAAAGAACGAAGCTTAAGACTTGCTGCATTATACTTTTCAGCAACTCCGTCATTGTGACCATTCATTGCATAATAAGTAGAGTCTGATACTTTGGTTTTAGTATAATTATCTAGTGTAAAGTTTGCAGAGGATGGGTTATAAGTAGATAAATTTTGCTCTGCTGCAGCGATTGCTTCATCGTTTTCAAGCGCGTACGCATCTTCAACCGCTGCAATACTAGTGGCTAGTCCCATACCGTACGTACTGGATGCAGTGTTTGCTACAGCTTTATCAACAGCCGCCTGTTTGCGCGCTGCTGCGTCTGTATCACGTTTGCGCTTTGCTTCTGCCTGAACTTGCGCTTGCTGCCCTCTTATTCGCTCTCGAGCCATTCCACCGCCTATTGACCCTGCTGCCTGTCCAACATCCTTAAGGGCGCTAGAAACAGCACTTAACGGTGATGTGTACGTCTGCTGATACCCAAAAACAGATGCTTCTGCTTTTTGTTGTTCTACTAAGCCTGTTTTTACTTTAATTGCCATTTTTAACTAAATCCAAATGATTTGATGCCCGCTGCTTTGTTTTGTCCTAATGCGGAATAAGTACTACCAACGCCCCCTGCAATGCCACCAATTGCAGATGCAATGCCTGCAGTTTTTGTAGCTTTTGCTTGATTTCTTAAATTCATAGCTTCGTTTTGAGCACCAAAGATTATATTACGCGCGTTTGTTTCGCCACGCTGACTGTACAGCTTACCCATGCGAGTGTGCTCATTTGCCTGCATATACCCCGATACACTTTCATCTGCAAGATCAGCAGATACAGCAATTTGTTGCTCATATGCGTCATTTTCTAGGGAATCCATATAAGAATTAAATGTACCACCGTAGCCAAACTTAACGTCAAAGCCTGCTAACTCCTGACTAGTCCTTCTTTGGAGAATTGCTTGCTCTCGCTCCGCCGCGTCGTGTGCTCGCTCTCGATTTGCCAAAACAACCGCGCGCTCAAAATCTGACTGCTGCTTCTGACCTTGAGCATTGTTACGCTCAATAGTTGCGTTATAGTTGCCCTGCGCTTGAACAGCTTTTGCATTTGCCTCTAAAGCTTTAGCCTGTTGGCGTGCGCCCATGTAGCTAACCACTGCACTTGCTGCGGTTGTTGCTGCTATAATAAAAGGTACTGCTGCTCCCATTTTAGTTTAAATCTGTTTTTGTTACAAGTGCCGCGATAGTAAGAGGATACGGTTCACCCTGTTCTATAGTTATAGATTTTTCAACCCCAAAATAAGAACCTCTAAGCGGTTTTTCCCTATCAAAGCCTGTGAAATTACCTTGAGGTTTAGCCTCATAGTTAAGAAACATACCTAGTGTAAAATTATCAGAGGTTGTTAGCTCAGCACCTGTTGAGTCATTTAAGTCCGATATATACTGTGTTATATCAGAAATAATTCTAGCTGATGTTGGTACATGACCATCTAGCTCAACTATCTCTAAGTCATCTTCAATCCCAACACTGTAACGTGACGAATCAATCAAATAAGCCCTTGATGATATAACACGCTGGTTGTCTGAACCGTACGATGGCTTGTTTGAGCCATCCCATGTAGGATACATTGGTTGCACCTCCCCCTTATAACTTAAGCCAAGTGTCCAACGTGCAGACTCTTCTAGTAACATTTGTATCTGTATTTTACCACCAACAATCTCATAGTTGCCCATATAAGTCCCAGACACAACCAGATCAAATCTGCGGTTACTACTAAATACATCCGTGTTTACTGGTGTTATTGTTAATGTTTTAGTTACCTGATTATACTCCTGTGTATTCTTACCCACAACCCCTGTTTCAGCACTATCTAGAAAAAGCTTTGGCTCGTCTTCAGGTCTTGAAAAAGGAATTGTTGGTGTTCCGTTAATATCGGAAGAAGAGGATAAAACTTCATGCTGAACAAATCCAAACCTATTGACCACAATGTACACTTGATCTAAGCCCGACTTGTATGTCTCACGCAGAACAACTAAATCTAACACAGGGGTCTGACCTGCCATAACTATCTTTGACCACGCATAGTAATCTTCTTGTCGCTGATATGTTAAGCAGTAAAGAACACCTGAAGTAGTTAAAACCCAAATTCTTGGTTGAGGCGTTTCCTGTACTGCAATTCTTTTAATTGTGTCTGTTGTTAGTATTGGAAATATAAATTTTGAAACATCGTTTGCGTTACTTCTCTGTATCGTACCGTCGTATCTATACTCTAATAACTGAGTACCTGACTCATTTGGAAAGAATATAGATGTACCTACCATGTAGGCTTCATCTTTACAGTTAACTTCATCAGCAAGCTCAAAACGAATAGTCTTTGGACTAACCGCTGCTTCGTACTCATTTACTGACATAGAGAATATACCTCTAGTAGTTCCTATAATTAGATCCTTTGCTGCAATCATCCAACGAACAGATGAATTTACATTCGACAACGGGTATGATATACCATTTGTATCCAAAACAGTCTTATCATCTTCTGACGGCGCAAAGGTACTCTCATCATCTAACTTACTAAAAAACACATAGTTTGGATTAGCTGGTGTGCCTCCGTATATTCGGCGACGTTCAAAAGACACTACATCTGCTGGATAGTTGTTATCATACCACGCGCCAAAACTAAATGTTTCAAACCTACCTGAATTTACAAAGCCCCCTGTAACATCACTTCTCGGTACTGGGTTTTTTAACCTAGCACGAACCTCTTTGTCCGACGTTCTTGCTATGATTTGCATGTGCACAACACCTGTTGGCATTACACCCCGTAGGTGGCGATTAATACATGTTGCTGCTGTAAAAATATCAGCAGTAGCTGTTATCGTAACATCATTAGCAATCTCAGTTACATTAATTGAACCTGTTGGTTGAATAAGATTTGAGGCGGTAGTCCCAAGAGTGCCTGAATGAATTGCAGGTACACTTGTATCTATTTTATGGACATCAAACTCTAATGATTCTGATAAATTACCAATTACATCAGTTGCAGATACGTTGCCTGCAACAGTATCGTTCCCACTGCCTGTAAAAACTCCACCAGCCCAAACAAATGTCCGTTGACCCGCTGTTTTTATCTCAGCTGACAGAGTACTTGCGGCGGCTAAAGAGCCAGTGTGGACATCAAATTGAGCACTCCCATAAGACTTATATACAGATCCGTAATCATAGTAGCCTAAATGAGTTGATAATACACCCGCACCCCTAACAAATTTGACTGGGTGCACCTCATTACCTAAATACTTCTCAACTTTTACCCAGCGAGTCATTGAACTGCTACTATCAACCAATACATCGCTTGATGAACTTTGTTCGCTAACACGAATCCATGAATTGAGCTGTGATGATTCAAAAAGATCAGTGTCTGTGCGCAAGTGTATCTCACCAATTGGAACTGCGTCTCTTTTTAGTATGTCCTCCTGATCCGAACCAGAGGTTGTTACATCATTGTCGATCACGTACATCTTAGCTGACGTGTCGTTAATGTCCGTTACAAAATCAACTTGATCTACATAAACAACTGATGGTGTTGGACCAACTACTTCTTGATAGTTTGTTGCTGAGTCAATAACCTTTCCTAATAACCAAACATCACTTATCTGATACTCAACATAGTAATCTTTTGAAAAAGAATTAGGTAAGGACTTTACATTAAAAGTTAAATTAGCAGCACCAGTACCATTACCTAGCAAAGAATTAGCAATAGTAATTGTATCACCTACAGCGTAACCGCTACCATTAGCAACAGTAGTAACTATAGCAGAACCATCATACACAGTCGCTACCTGAAAAGTTAAATTAGGAGCGCCGCCACTACCCAATGCAGAATCCGCAATAGTAATTGTATCATCTACAGCGTAACCACTACCAATAGTAGTAACAGTAACTATAGCAGTACCATCATTAGCCACAACAGCCAGAAAAGTTGCGCCTGTTCCTAAGCCAGATGACGTGCTAGCAACGTTAGTATATAATCCCCCTGTTCTGTCTGGATGTGCAGCCGCAGTATTCTTAATAGTAAGGGTATTAACAACAACCTTAAAAGTTGCACCTGTTCCCGACCCAGAGGACGTGCTAGCAACGGCAGCATACGTGCCTGCTACTCTGCTTGTATCTGCAGCACTAATATTCTTAATCGAAAGCGGGCTATAGTCGTCGTATATACCCTGAAAATCAGGAGTTGCGCCAGCAGCAGCTGTACTCTCTACTTTTGCTACTTCTTCCCCCCCAACAATGTCAAGACGTGTTAACGTCTCTTCTTCTTGCAAAAAGGGTTCAATGTATGTGTCTATTTCAAAGAAATAAGAAATATCATCTTTAATCTCAAACTTTCGTGGTCTGTGGTTTGGATGGCAGATGTAAATAACACTTGTCTCAGAGCTGAACCGTAAGTCATTTAGCTGAGTTTCTGTATACGCTGTAACCCACTGATAAATGAGTGTGCCACTAATATCAAACACACGGAGTTTTTTATCTGTAAATACAAGTCTATACGAATCATCCTTGCCGACTGTTAAATGAACCTGTCTAAACTGTGTGTTAGTTTCAGTTGCATCTACATATGATAACTGAAACCCTTGGCGATAGCCTGTTGGACCCTGCAGGGATGGGAAAAAATTTGTAAGTTTACGACACGAGTTAGTAACGCGGTCAATATCTTTTCTTCCCGCTAAATTATCAGTGATTAATCCACCAGAAAAATTAGTTGTAACATTACTGTATCGTGCCATATGTCCGTTGCGTACCTAATATTTTAGATGTTGAGTCGTCGATTGGCGATTGTGGTGCTCCCTGTCTAGCAGATAGCACACGCGCACGACGAAGTGCAACAACATACTGCTGAAACAGTATTTCGTGACGACTTTCAGAGCCAGACAACTCAATGCTTAACGCTTGAGCTATATGCAGAACAATAATACGATTTAAAAAAGGTGGTAACGCTACGGCAGACAGTTCTAAGTCTGGTATAAATGTGTAGTAAAGATTGATGCTTGGCTCATCCAAGTACACCTGATCCTGCTCTATTGCGTAATCGGCAATCTTGTAGAACTGTGTTGGGTGCTCTAAGTCGTGCAGCGTATTAAAATCTGATGGTAACTGAAATTGGTATTGATGTGGTCTATCAGTGAGTGCGACTGCGTTAGTCGCTGTTAGCGTAACTTTTTTTGTGTTATAATGAAACCTGTGATCAGCAAATACTTCTAATATTGCATCAATGTATGCCTGATTAGCAATCAGGTAAGTAGTACTTGTCGTGTCGGTCGCATCCAAAAAATAACTGCCTACCTTTCGTAGTGCAGCATTCATTATGTTTAGCTTTGTAGGCGTAATTGGCATTTAAAAAAAGGAGTAGCCTCCCCCGAATTTACAGGGGAGGCTACGAATTGAATTATGCTTCAGAGCAACGGATTTCTCCAGCGACCTCACCCCACATACGAGAAGCATCAGCGCAAAGCTTGAAGTAAATGTATGGGATGTTCTTCTTGGAGGGATCACGCCACATATCACCCTTAAGACCTGTACCAACAGACATCTTAAGTGCTTTGGACGTTGCAACAATAACACGACGCTCGTCATCATTTGTTCCATTGTACAATGGTAGACGCTCTGTGTGAATGAAGCGGAAGCCCATGAATGTAGTGATGTTACCTTCGGCTAGTGACTTACGAACTGCGAAGTCAGAGTTGATAACCTTATCCTCTTGGAGTAGGTCTTCAAACTGCTTAGCACCGATGAAACAGTTAACAACCTCATCTTGGTCGATAGCGTGCAGACGTAGCATTGTAGATCTTGCAGCCAACAATTTGTCAACTGTAAGTCCATATGCACCTGCTGAACCGTTTGTGAGATTAGCACCAACAGAGAATCCTTCAGTATTCCCTGTATCTTTTACGTACTTGCCACCTGTTACAATGTTGCCAGCCGATAGCGCACCAACTTTAACAGTTGTTGCATCTTCAGCATTAGCTGTAAAGGTAACATTTGTTCCACCTGACTTACCTGTAACGGCAGTTCCAAAGAACTTGTCAATGATGATGTCGTCAATCTTACGTTTACCCGAAGCAAGTAGTGCTTGCGTGTAAGCGTTCATTGGGTCGGTGATAACACGTTTTAGGTCTTTTTCATCAATGTACTTACCTAGTTCGTAATCCACCAAACCAAGACGACGTCTGTCGTGATCAATTTCTGAGTTTGGATTGGTTCCAAAACGAGATGTATCTGTTGTCATGTCAGCTGCTGTGCCGATACGATCAAAGTACTGATACTCTTCGTTTTGTGATTCTTGTTCGAAATACGGTTGGAGCCTTGATTCGCTTTGTTGGAACGCTTGTTCGAAACCTTCGCGGAAAGCTGCAACGTATGATTTTTCAATATGATTCTCGGCGTTTGTAGCGGTACTGTTAGAGTACCCCTGTGCGCCTACTGCTGATAATGCCATAATATTTAATAATTAGAAGTTAATTTAAGATAGTTTGTTTTTCGACGAGCTACCCTTACGGACTCTTCTAGTTATAACGTAACTAACGGCTTCCAAGAGCTGTCCCTAGACCCAAAAAGGGCTACCTAGTATGTCCTAGATAGCCCAGTAAAATGTTCTTGTCAAGTATTTTTAACTCTCCCCGTACAGCTGCGAATAAAGTTGTGTACGTTTATCAAGAATTTGTTGCCGCTTTGTTCGATCAGACATCGGTAATGACGCTGGATTCGACAATATTAACTCTGAGTTGTTAGCGTCTAGGTCTTGAATTTGACTCCGAATACCCTGAACAGAATTAGATCCAAAAGCTGAAGGCACATTACTTCCAGACGGTGGTAACGAATCCCCCATAGTTTGAGACAACTTGTGGAACAACTTCATTGTGGCTGGATGATTAGCTACAATTGGGTCACTAATTAATTCACCAAGCTCAGGAATTTCCTTCGACAGTACGTTAAATGCCTCTGTACTGCTGCGCATGTTAACATCAAAATCATCCTGCCAGTCTGCTTGAAGGGCTGTTTTAAACTGCTTTAGTGCATCGGTTTGATGACTTGTCATATTCTGATCACCCTGTGCGTGCATCTGACCGTACCGCGAATATAGCTGATCAAACTGATGCTGAGTCAATCCCAACTGCCCTGCAAAATCAACAAGCTCTTGCACTGTTCCATCATCAAAGTTAGGTGCTTCTACACCCTCAAAAGATTCAGGTAGTTTTACCTCATCTGGTACAGTATACTCATCGTTTTCTGGGCGTAAACTGCCATAAAACTCTTCGTACTGGTCATCACTCCAATCTGCTTGTGGTGCTTCAAGGCGTTTCTTGCCTAAAGCACTTTGAGCGTTAAGCATCTGATTCGCAAGAGACGTAAAATCTTTTGTCTCCTGCAAAGCTTTTGCACCGCGTACATCTTCTGGTAGTGTATCAACAAACTGTCGGTACATATCTTGGTTACCAAAATCTACACTTGGTGCAGACTCTGTGACATTACTTTCAGTTTGGACGGGCGTGTCTACTAACCCGCTACCCAAACCCTCTGTAGTTTCTTCACTCATTTTGGTTTTCTTGTTCTATTTTGCTTATTAACCGCTGGGGGTCATCCTCAGCTAGTAAATTTAAAAAACTCATTGCCAGACGGCGACGTCCTTCACTCTCTCGAAGCTTTGCTTCGTCACTGTGAAATACTGGCTTAGTTACGTGGCACTCTCGCAAGAGTACATCAAAGAACCTCACTCCTGCCGAAGTGGTTAGTATCTGTGTCAAATCATTCTTAAGCTGCGCTTTCTTACGAAGCCGCTTAAGGTTCAGTCCATCTAGATTCATTTTATATGTTTAAAAGCTGACCAACCCCCTCGGGGTCGATCGACTTAGCTTGTGCAATATCTTTCATTGCTCCCCCTATTTGTGGGGCAGCTTGTGCTGCTGATACCATCTGTTGTTGCTCGGCAGCACCTTGTTTCATTTGTTGTAGTTCTTGTTCTGAACGAATTACTGTTGGAGATACGTTGCGGTAACGTGCGTAGTCCTCAAACAGTTGGCGCTCGTTTAGTGCCTCCATAAGCTCAGGCTTAACCTGCGCAAGCGGCGCAATGTCACGCATAAATGCACTCATGTCAGAAATCCTTGTTGCGTATTGTGACTGTGCTGCTGGACTTGCATATGCAATTTCAAGCTCAACCCCACTCATCGAAGCAGGTGCTTCTGGCAGTTCGCCCGAACGCTCTAGCATTTCATAAGTAATTTCAATTGCGGGTCCAATGTACTCAGACTCCATTCGATTAATTAGTGGAGCCAATTGATTTAACATCTGACCACGAGTATCTTGAATCTCAGTTACACTCTGGCGCTCCTTCTTCTCCTGACGGATAATCTGGTCAACAAAGAATGAGCGATTAATTGTATCACGGTACATGCTAATCATGTCCATCATATACTGAGGCTGATTACCCGCCATGATTGGAGATGGCTTTTCGCTACCCGCCTCATGGAACACAACCTGACGAGAGCCATACTTCATGGGAAGCATGATACTGTCTTCTTCGGCTGTAAGTGTTGGGAAGTTTAAATACTCGGATGAAATCAAAACCTCCTTGACCATCTTATTGAGCACACGAATCTGAGACAAGCACGTAAATGCTGGTCCGCGCCCGTACACCTCATCCGCCAACTTAGACCACCGAGGTACTAAGAAAGTAAAATAGCTTGAACCGTCTACCTGCAGAGGCTCCTTAAATGATGGTGACCAATAAGTAACTGTGTATTGACGCTCTGGTCCAACACGACCACCTTTCTTTGACCGCTTATCTTTGCTCGGCTCAATCGTGTATATAACTTCGTACTTTGAACTAACACCACGACTCTTATCAAACCCCTCCATATCCGCAACCTGCGGAAACATCTGTAGCAACTGACGAGCTGTTTTATAGCATCTATAGAATACTGTATCTACACGCCCGTGGGTGTCTACATCAAAAAATGTATCAGCTAATGGGCGAGTGCGGAAGTTAACTACCCCGTCCTGATGTGAAACCTGCACAGGCGATGTGCCGTACGCGCCAATATCTAAAAAACACTCGTGCGATGCAGAATAGAACTGAGACTCGGGGAGCGCCAGTTCGTGCATGATGCGGTCAGATACTTTTTGAAGGTAACCAAGCTCTTGCGGACTTAAGTCGGCTGTTGCTGTATTCTTTGCCCGAAGATACATCCAGCGGTCTGACTTTGGAATCATGTTTGAAGCCAGTCCATTAGCAAACATTTGATTACACCAGACGGCAGTGTCGTCAAAGATCTCTCGCGAGTCATCTTCTTTTCGAGTTGTGTTGTGGTGATCAAACTCGTTTGAGCTTGGACGCACATACCGTTGAGAGTCTCGGAACATGTGGTCGAGATTCGACCGCAGTAACTTTAACTCTTCATATCTCTGGTGTAACTCCTGCATTAAAAATTATTGAAAACCCTTTGCACCTGCACTAAGCGAGCCTTTATCTTTTCTATTTTGTTGAGAGGTTTTAATTTGTTTACGCTTAGTGGCTGATCCAGATTTACGTCTTGCGACTGCCATTTCTCTAGTTATAATCGGTGCACCCGATAAAGACTTGCCAAACGCCTTTATGTCGTCATTTAGCTTAAAGAAGTTCATGATATTATTTTTTTCGTACCTGTCTGGATACATGGCTCTTAGGCGATCAGCCTTATTAATCCTAGATTGGGAGAACGCCCCCCCTTCTTGTCCTGACTTTCCGCCCATAACTATAGCTTAGACCCGTAGCCCATACCTGTTTTACTGCCTTGACCAGCCCTAACCGTTTTGCGAGCAAGCTGACCTGACGACGCAACAACACGAGCTGGCGAACGCACATCTGCTCCTGATTGAACACCTGATCTTGTACCAACGCGAATGCTAGTCATTGACTGCCTAATTGGCGACGGCGCGGGGGGAGGGGGAGGAGGTGGTGGGGGTGGTGGAGGAGGTGGTGGTGGGGGAGATGATGATGATCCGCTAGATCCCATAATTTACAATTCTTTCTAGGTTTTTCCAATTGTGGTATTTAAGTTTATCTGGGTCGTCCAGTGACATCATTCGATACCTTGAAAAAGCAACAGTGTCAAGCTTATATGGAGCATATTTCATAAACTCCGCTATTAGGCTGGAGCCACCTCGTGATGCAGCATACAAAATATACCAAAAATGTCCGTGCTCCTCACTGTGCGCGCGCTCTACTAAAAGTAGCACGTCTGGTGTACTAAACACATACCGCTCGTAGGGCGGTCGAAAATTTAAATATTGGTCTAGAATACTTATAAAATCCAAACCTTTGGCGTGATATTTTATTACTGCCTCATCCAGTAGAGACAGCTCATTATCACCATCTAACTGCTGCGACGTCATATGTTGTTTTTGGTTTTTTGTTGTCCAGCTTAGGTTGTTTCATACCAACAGCCAGTGTTCTAAATGCGTCAGCTCCATGAGAACTAGAGTCGTGCACAGGTGATTTACGGAACACACCTCGGCTTGAGTCATACTCTTTGTGGTAACCCTTTAGTGCTTCAAGCCCGCGAGCACAATCATTCTTGGCAAACCAGCATCTTGGTAGGATAGCACGTACCGCGTCGATGCCGTCAATAATCGGCAGCTTCTTCACAGTTGTAAACTTCAAACCCATACTTCTTGCAATTTCTAGCCGACTCTTACCTGTTCCTAGCTCACGTACTTTAATGTCGTGCGGTGCGTAATGCTTACCATAAACAATGTCCCTCTGCGTAGCATACCTGTTAAGCTCTCGCGCGTAGTGCGGTAAACCCTCTCCGCTGTTCTCATAGTAGTTAACCACACGAATCTCATTCTTAAAAATCTGTATAAACCAAATAGTTGTTGCGTCATCCATACCCAGATCCCACGCAGTGTGTACAGGTAACATTGGGTCTGGGGTCAACGTGTCGAGGATCTGCTTGTTCTTGTATAACTTACTTATGTAGCTACCGTAGTAACTCCCCTCCACTGGAGTCTTGAACGAACACATGTACTCCGACTGGAATCGTGCTTCGTTGTTTAACTCATCGCGAGCCTTACGTATCTCCTCCGCACCAATTGCCTTTGTCTCCTTGACTGACAGGTGACTGCTGTACCATGAGCCGTCGGATTGAGCCTTTAACAAAATCTTGTAAAAGTGGTTTTCACCACGCGGTGTACCGTTGAACAGTGCCCAACCCCCGTTCTCCGCTAAAATTGGATTGATCAACTGCCACGCGGATGGATCAGAAATACTATACTCAGAGAACACTACGCCAACTGGGTTTGCGCCAACCATCTTATCTGGGTCGTCTGAACCCATTAACTGAATCACCGAGCCGTTGCTCAAGTGGATGCGCATCTCCTGCTCACTCTTGCGTTCAACAATCTCCTTGGGAAAGTAGTCAATGAACTTCTTGCCCTCACCCGTCATACCGTTCCATACAATACGACGCGCCTGATTACCATACGGCAAAACGTACCAGTATGTGCCCACGCGCTGGAGCGCCTTAATTGCAACAATGTTGACGCAGGTCAAATCCTTACCCGCACGACGATGCCACGCAACTACCGCACGCAATCCGCGCTTGGCTTGTGTCATATACTTAAGTAGTGGCAGCTGATAATGTCTCGGCTGCCATCCCTGTGCAGGAACCTGTACGTCCATATTAAAACTCTTCGTTGTCGTCCTCTACCTCTTCCTCGTCCCAGTCTATATCGAAATCTATTGCAACATCCGTGCCGTAGCTAACTATGTCAGAGTGGGCTTCATGTAGAAGCATCTTGCCTATCATATCGTTGTTAAATCTGTAGTCCATGCCGCCAGTGTCTTCATCCAACACTACTAATACATAGTTTGTGTAGTGCTCCGATACAACCGACTTTACCTCATCAAGTGTCATGTTTCTCTTCTTCGCTTAAAAATTCGTCATAATCATCATCTTCATCTACTATCTCCGCTTCAACCGTCTTGGCAAGCTCGGATTTAGAAACATTGGAATAATCTACCGTTAGTATCTTTAGCTCCCCGCTCAGTGTGCCCTGCACGTCGACACTCTTTAACTTGGGTTGGGTGAAGCTGGCAAGCTCTTTCCATATAGAAATCTTGTCTTTCTTGGCTACGTCGGGATCATCGGTATATTGCATCAACTCGTCAATAGGGTTAATGCCCCGCTCAGCAAACATAGCCAATAGTGCCTTACGCTGCTCTGCTGGCGTAGGTGCTTTGCTCATGGTATCTAGGAATTGTTGCTTGATACTTAGATCCTTTTCGACCTTTGCCAACTTACCCTGTGCTTCTTTCATGTCCTTTTCTGCTTTCATGCGTCTTCGGTGACAACGGCTACGTTTAGATGCCTGTTGCTTAGTTACCTGTTTCGGTTTACCTGCCTCATAGGTCCGACGGTCAGCTTTCTGCTTAGTTGTTTTTACGGGCACTGTCCAAAGTAATGTACAATTGCGCAGAGTTTGTCAAGCAGACAGACACCTATGCCACCTAGTAGACACCCAAAAAAGGGGGGTTGTCTGCTATTAACATATAAGGTAATCAAGGACTTACGAAGAGATAGACACTTTTGACACCTACGGAGAGCATTTCAAAAAGATTTTCTTAATAGGGTAAATAAAGTGTCTTTTGTGTCTGTCCTCCCGTAAGTCGTTGGTAATCATTAATGTTAACAACAGCCACCTAGTTTCAAAAAGTGTCTGTTAGCTGTCTACCCCGTCTGTCAAATGTAAAAAAGTACCAATACTACTGTACCTTTGTTTACCTAAACTCTCAAAAACTAGAAAATTTGTACGCAGGTAGGGACCCTTTGTAATTCTCTCAGCCTTTTCCCCCCAGTGCCCCCCCCAAACGTCAGTTTCGATCCCCGATCCCTAGATTCTAGAGCCTCACGGTCCTTTGAACCCTGCTCCCAGCTCCGATAAACCTAGTATCTATGCACCTCCTGAAACCCCAGCCATCTGACCACATATCCAACCAACCATAAGCTCCTGATCTACAGTACCTTACGAGCCTGCGATCCCTAGCCGATCCGATACACGGTCCAGCGGACACCCAACCCTGTGCCGCGCGAGCCGTAAGCCCTTGATCCGCTGCAGCTTATGCACGACCAGTCGCGTACGCAACAGTGTTGTATGGGGGAGGGGCGGTTGTTTCCTAATACTAATGTATCGGTCAATGGATTGCTGTCTTGCTTACGCTTCTTCCTGTGTTTCCTGTTGGCAAGATTTGTTAGTCGCAGGACTTCTATCCACGGAAACTCAGAGAAGCTGTGGCAATGCCCGACCATTGACTCGATACAGTTGACCGTGGGGTAACCGCCCTTGGTTACATTAACTACTAACTGTTATACATTATGAAAGATACACATACTACTGACATCGACACACTCATCGAAGCGCAACGCGAGCATTTGTTCGACGCTTGCTTCGATTACTCAAACGACGACCTCGGACCCGACGAGCCTTGCGGCAGCTTTGATCCTTGGACCCGCGACGACTACGAAGCAGCTAAACACGACCGTCGTTACGACGAGCACTACGACCTCAACAGGCGCGGGTTTGATGACGATCCTCACGCAATGCTTTCACACCCTAACTACAAGGTATCCAATGGATAAGCCTATCGAGCACATCAAGACTTTCGTCGCCTGCCTGTTCGTCGGCGGCTTGTTCGGAGTCCTCCTCGTCATTGGACTCGACAAAGAAATCGAGCAAAACGAGCGCGATCTCTCTCTTATCTCTACTCACTACTCTATCAAAGAGATAAATAACCGAGTTAATTCTGACTCATCTAACTACTAATACTACACAATATGATCCAACTAGACCAACCCAACGTCACTAGCATCTGCAAGGTGCTCATCATCGAAGCCGTCAAGGACTTACCTAACAGCTCTGCTCCAGAGAAACCACTAGGTCTTACCAAGTTCATGACTCAAGACAAGCAAGAGCATGTATACTTCTCCAACACTAACTCAGTGTTCGGTAAAGAGGGCGACATCGTCGAGGTTATCGTTCGCACACAAGAGAACGTTAACCCGAAGACAGGCAATCACTACTACACGATTGTCCCAGCTCCTGCTGACTTCTTCCTAGCCGCGTAACACTAACACTCCTGAACACGAGTCTAAACTGTTCACTATATATTATGAACATATCAGACATTCCATCCATCGTCCGTGCAGCCACATCGGCTGAGCGCTACACTCAAGACTACAGAGACGCATGGCGCACGCTGTTCGTCTTTGCAACCTCACTTGCCAAGACTATACCCAACCGTGACATTGATCCCGTGACTCTTGTTGACGACTGGGTTGCCGAGCACGAGATACCTACCAGCCACTGCCATCCTGACGACGACGCTCAATGCGGCGACATGTCCTGCTTGCAGTCCTTAGCGTTACAGCAACGTGAGTATCTCAACGACATCAAGATTCACTACTACACAGCTCTGCGTCAGTGGGCTAATCCAAATCTCAGCGACAAGCTACGCAAGAAATGCCGTGCTCGTGTAGATCGTCTACGCAGCCTGTGGGATCAAGAGAATAATACCAATCTTCGCCAAGTCACCTTTGACTCACACGAAGCCCTTGGTTCTTCTGCCAACTTCGACACAGTCGAGCTACCCACAGAAACCGAGCGCACAGTTCGCAGACGCGAGTATGCTACAACGTTCAAGCAAGAATCCGAGTGCGATCCAGATGACGCACGTAACATTCGCGACACTCAACGTCGCAATCGTGGTCGACCCCGTGGTTCCATCGGCGTTCTCGCTGGTGTCTACGACAACACGGACCCAGAGCCTAGCTACCGTACACCCGAGCGCAAGCGGTTGCTAATCAAGACTTATCTAAGCTCCGACAATGTTCAAGACATCGAGCTTGCCTACTCTATGATCCCCATGCGACGCAAAGATCACGAGTCCGATGCCGACTGGTCTATACGCCTTACCAAGAGACGTAATAATCGTGAGGTGCTCATCTCCAAAATTCGTTCATAATACACAACTGCTGCTCAGTCAGGCTTTCACGAGTCTGGCTGAGTGGCTTTTTTTACCGCCGAGGGTTTACTCTGGGCACAAAGACTAAAGAGATAAAATAATTGTTATGGAAATCATGTTTCTCAGCTTCATATGTTCTATATCTTACTTAGTTATACTATGTAAGATGTTCTCACTCAAGTTCGTAGTAAAGACTCAAGTCCTTTGGGACATCGTTTTTACTTTCGGTATGCCCGTGCTATTTACTGGCACATTCAGTGGCATGGCGACCGCATTTATTGCAGGTATCCTATTTTCCTGCATGACCTATTTGCTAGCTGTGTTGTCTTCCGACAGCACCCTCGTCAGGTTGTTCTCAATTCCATATGGCAAGGAGACTAACACAACTAGCAGCTACCATACTCATCCCCCTCGCTTTAGACGTCGCTAAATGTGTCCTAAACAGAGTCGCGTATAAAGTTATGAGAGGTCGGTCAAGAAGGCGATAGAGGTAGTTACATAAAAGTAGCCACCCTGCACACAGCGGGGTGGCTACAATATGAACACGATATACACATCAAACAACTAAGTCACCATCTCACACTTACAACACCCAGCTGTCAAGTACAAAGAGATAACATTTTTGAGCATGTTGCTCACTAAACCGATAACCAACACATAATACACTATGTCAAATACAACTACAATCCGTTACGGCATGTCTAATTCAGTCAGCCGTTCGTTCGACATTGAAGCTACCATAGGTAGTATCCTCAATGATCGTTCTATTCTTGGTGCACTCTCTGCACCAGAGGGCTGCGTAGCAGTCAGCAATGGAGTTACACTATCGCACGACGCGTTAGTTGATGACTACACGTCCATCACACTTGAGCGTCAGGCATCAAGCAAAGCATAACCCACTGCCTCTGCCTATTTACTGTGGGCAGAGGCTTACTATTTACTATGTCACAATACAAATCCGAAATAATCCTAGGCGAAGACGGTTTCTTTAGAAAACGTGAGACTAGAGAATCTGTTATACAGTGTGCAGAGAATGCAATCCTTGACTGCATTGTCGAGCCACAGCTAGTAATCAACCCAGTACCAAGCTACAGCGAACTAGAAGTACCTGTACTTGATGCAGACTACAGTAGCATACCTTACAATGTGTTTTATGGTTATCAAAACAGAGAGCCATACAATACAGTAAATGCTTTTGTACACTTACCTGCTGGTTTCCCACTACCAAAAACCGACTTAATCAAGTCAGATCATCTAACACAGTACGCTGGCACAGAAGCTTACCAAATACGTACACGCAGATCAGACGGCACAAAGACTTCTGAGGCTGCTGTTAGACCAAACAACTTAATAACGTTCAAGTCCGCAACACACAGAATGTATATTATGTTAAAAAACATACCAATCAATACAACAAGACAAACAATTGGACCCTTCAGTCATTCAATTAAAGCGTATTTGTTTGGTATTAACAATGAGACAGGCGCAGCTACTACCTTTGCTTTACCCAACATTTATGACACAGGTCAAATCTGCACAGGTAACAGTGAGTTTGTTCCAAGAACTGTTACTATGTATTCTTTAACATCTGCTAACATGGAATCAATTGTCCAAGAGCTGATGTTTAACATACACACAACGCAGATAAACAACGACTTACGTATGGAAGCTGCCGAAGAAATGTACCTTGTGTACAAGAAAGACGAACAAACTGGTAGTTACTTCATACAAAACAAGCAGGAACAAGATTACATGCACGAAGCAATCGAAGGTTCAGGAAACAACTACAACGCGTTTCACAGACCCATGTCACAAGAATACATTAACCAATTTGCACAATGGCTACTATCACAGAAGCAGTAACCCAAATAGATTCGTTGCATCAACGTTACGATCGTCGGTGGCAGCTTGGTGCGCACAGCTACAATACTCAAGAGATTGAACAACGCGATCTACAGATTAGAGACTTGCACACAATTGAGCACGGTCTATGCGAACAAGATCTTCGTGTTTTATTTAAGATACTTAGAAAAGACTACGAAGATTGTGGTCGCAAACGTGGCGCAATCCTCCGTTACATCAAACATTACAAAGAGGTAGCAGATGAAGCAAAGCCAAAGCTTTCTCTATCTAAGTTACACAGAAACCTAACTCGATCATCACTATGAAACCAAAACTAAAAGCCCTAATCGTAGGTGCAGGCGGCGTAACCAGTTACATGCTACCAGCACTTAAAAACAGTTTTGACTTACAGCTTACACTCATCGACGGCGACGTCCTTGAGAAACGTAACCTCGACCGTCAACTCTTTCGCAACAACCACGTTGGCATGAACAAAGCCGAAGCACTGATGCGTACGTACAACTTTCGCAAAAACGAAGGACAGATCGTACGCGGCTACTTTGACAAAGACATGCTTGACACAGAGTACAAATTCTTCTTTCACGAAGCTGACGTACTTATCTGTTGTGCAGACAACCACCCAGCACGTCGTCATCTATTGGAAGTAGCAATTGAATTAGATAAACCAATTCTAATCTGCGCCAATGAATACTCAACCAGTCAAGCGTATTACTTTGATCCTCGACTAACAGAGCAATATCCAATGATGAACCCACTTCTCAGGTATCCTGAGCTACAAACCTCAAACGAAGGTTCCCCAATCCGTTGTCAAGGTGAGGCGCTGGAAGCAACGCCACAACTAGCAATAGCAAACCAAACAAGTGCCTCCCTTGGCAACCTTCTTCTATGGCTGTGGTTCTCAGGAACTGACACTATTGAAAACTACATGCCTGTAGAATATCAAACAACCTTTTCACGTATAGAGACAATTACTCTTGCTGATTTAGTTAACATCCAAACACCAACTCACAATGTCTAATAAATATGTTGTATACGATAATGAAGTATTTGAACGCGTTAATCACCCGCTGTTCACTACGTACCGACTACAAGAAGTCCCAGAAGTTCCAGCACTTGAACCAAAGTGGTATGGTAAAAAAATACCGCTAGAAATGTGGAATGACATTCTTGCGTTTATGAAAATTAGTTACGATAAACTAAAGTCAGAAACACTACTATTCCTATACTATGATGAAAACAATGCTGAAAGTCCTTGGTCTTATTGGGTTCCGCCTCAAACAACTAGTGGAATGTCTGTTAAGTCCGATCCCACAAATCCAGAGTTTTCAAAACAACGTGCCGCCTATCCTGACACCTTGTTTGGTACTGTTCATCATCATTGTAGTACATCTGCATTTCAGTCAGGGACCGACGAAGCCGACGAAACAAACCGTGAAGGCTTCCACTTTACCATCGGTAACCTCAACGACAAAGACAGCTGTGACATACACCTACGATGCACACTAGGTGGTATCTGCGTAGACATTGATGACTTGTCACTGATACTACCAGACATGCCATCGTTGTTTAAGAAAAGCATTAAAACACTTACACCAAAAATGCAAGAAGTAGAAATGGAATACAAACATGAACAATACGCTAAACTGCCAGACATTACAAAGTACAACTTTGATAACGAACTAGAAAACGTAAGTAAACCTGTTTGGAAACCATTACAAACAACAACACGCTACGGACCCAGCAACCATAGTAGGCAAGCAGCTTTTAACTACGGCGATGACTACTGGCAGGAACCAGAAATGGACCCTGTAAAAAAAAGTTCAGAGCAACTAGATGAAGTTGTGACTACAATCATCTTAGAAATTGAATCAGATGATAAATGTGAAGCTAGCATTTGTGAATATTATGCTAAGTTTGAATCTAAACATTCGCATTACTTAGTCGAAGACCTCATATATGGTAGAGCCGAAGATGATGAGTATGAACGAGTTATAAGTCAAATGTTACATAATGACTTTTTCTTATCGACTCCAGAAGGTAAGTACTTTGAATCATTTGTTACAGACAAATGTAAACAAAATAAAACAACAATCGACAACGTAAAAAACGCGTTATTTAACTATGAAATCGGAGAAACAGTTCAATCAATGGTTGACGAAGCAATTCTATGAAGCAAGCAAAACAAAAGTGTGCGTACAACGCATCGAAACTACTACGGGAAACGGAGTACCTGATCTACTGGTCATCCAACCGTCTAAGATCTTGCTTATTGAGAGCAAGTTTGAAACTAGAAACATACGCCCTGAACAGGGAGCGTTCCAAATTAAAGCCAATGAAATCATAAGAGATGGTAACAATGTATGTTGTACATTATGCGCATACCCAAAAACCAACCGTTTGATATACCAGACATACAACGCAATGTCAATCACAGAAAACGGCATAGAACCAACAGAAACAATTGAGTTTACTCTTGACGCAAATGGCTTTGCAAACTTTCTTACACAGATTAAATAACTTTGGCACGACGATCCACAAAGTAAGTATGGTTAAACAGCATACTGAAAATCTGGTTCCCTACCCCCAAACTAGCGACTCTATACGGCTAGACAAATTGTATAGACTAGGCGACAGCAGGTGAATCCTTACGAGTGTTATATCCGACGCATCCATCCTAGATAACTGAGTAGCTTCGGCTACTCAGCCAATTTCTTACTATGACACAAATACCGCTAATAACACTGCTTCTTGCTTTAACTCACGTTGAAAGCAATGACAGAGATAACGCCATTGGAGACAACGGCACGTCGTACGGTTGCTTACAAATACGAGCAATCTATGTAAAAGACGTTAACCGAATCCTTGGCAAAGAACACTACACACATGAGGATGCGTTTGATCGCGCAAAAGCTTACCACATGTTTATTATATATACCGACCACTATGCTACTAGAAAACGATTAGGTCGTGAGCCAACACAAGAAGACCGTGTGCGTATTCACAACGGAGGACCTAACGGTTGGAAAAAACCTCACACAAAAGCCTACTGGAATAAAGTAAAAAACATAATATGAAAACAACAATTAATAAAACCTTAACAGGTGTTGCGTGTCATTATTTTGATGAGTGGGCAGAAACATCACACATACCGTGGGTAGAGATATTCTCTCAGGAAGATTTTATTGCGTATATTGTTGATAAAGACGCAGTAATGTCCTGCCCAATTTTAAGTCCGTATTTAGTAGACTTACAAATGGCATTTAAAGACAACCCAAGCTTTGACTCAATCACCCTTAACCTAACACAATTATAGACTTATGCACGAATCCGAACCAGAAATGATACACTCACTGTTAAACATGGTTGAGAAAAAAACTCAAGAAATCCTTCAAGATGATAAAGATTTTGAAACAAGAGAGGCAGTTAGATGGGCAAAAGTTAAAGGTCTTATTCGTAAAAAAACAGATATAGAAATTCATAACGAGTTGTTAAGCAAACCGTGGCTCAAGGTTAATCGAACCATACGAAACAACCTAGACAAACAACAATAATATGCAAATACCCTTATTTGAGCCAGACTCGCTGTGGCGACCACCGTCTGTGTTACCACAACTTAGCAACGTCGTAGCCATTGACCTTGAAACCTGTGACCCAAACCTTAAAAAACGTGGAGCAGGTTACAAACACAATGACGGTCACGTTGTTGGTATTGCATTAGCAGACGAGCACACAGAAATATATTTACCGTTCAATCATATGAGCGGCGACAACCTAGACAAAAACATAGTCCTTTCATATGTAAGTGATATAGTTAGAAACAGCAAAGAATTAATCTTTGCAAACGCAACCTATGATCTGGGCTGGCTTGAGACGGTTGGGGTTACTGTCTCAAGCCACATCAGGGATGTTCAAGTAGCTGAAGCACTCATTGACGAAGAGAAGTTTACATACTCACTTAACTCATTGTGCAAAAAATACTTAGGTACAACAAAAGAAGAAAAACACTTAGAAGAAGCTGCTAACGCTTACGGTGTTGATGCAAAAAGTGGCATGTGGAAATTACCTGCAAGACACGTAGGTCTTTACGCAGAACGCGACGCACGTTACACATGGGACATATATCAAAAGCAAATCCCGTTACTCATAAAAGAAGATGTGTGGGACGTGTGGCAACTAGAGTGTGACCTTATTCCTGTGCTTCTTCACATGACACTCAAGGGTGTACCTGTTAATCTTAGTAGTGCAGAACAACTTAACGACGAGCTAAAGAAACGTGAACAAAAACTCACAGACAAGTTTAGAAACTTAGACATCTGGTCACCTCCACAGCTAGGTCGTTACTGCGAAAACTTAGGTCTTGTTGTGCCGCGCACAGACAAAGGTAACTACTCTGTAGCTAAAGACTTCTTAGAACACTGCGACCACCCAGAAGTTAAGGAAATACAAGAAGCTCGCAGTATTAACAGGCTCCGCAAAGTATTTATTGAAGACACTATACTAAAAGGTAATCACAACGGTTACATACACGCTGAGTACAGACAGACTGCGTCTGATCACGGAGGTACTAGGTCTGGTCGTCTTTCATCACGTAACCCTAACATGCAACAAGTACCTAAACGTAGCTCTATTGGTAAGCAGATACGTGCGCTATACATAGCAGAAGAAGGCAAACTTTGGTGTAAAGCAGATTACAGTTCCCAAGAACCCCGACTCCAAGTACATTATGCACTACTAGGTCAGTTTGGTAAACCATTACCCAAAGCAGTAGACGCTTTAGAATCTTTTAAAAGAGGTGAAAAGTTATATTCATTCTTTGAGAAAACTACTGGGTTACCTTACGACACCTGTAAGATGCTTTGCTTAGGTATTAGTTACGGGATGGGTAATAAAAAAATGGCTTCAACTCTTGGTATATCCGAAGAGATGTGTACAACGACACAGCGTAAATTCAACGCTGAAGCACCCTTCCTTAAGATTTTATTTGACAACGTAATGAACAGAGCAAACAGAGTTGGTCACATTCGAACTATACTTGGTCGCAAAGCCCGCTTTGACTTCTGGACACCCAGCTTTGGTGACTCTCCAGTAAAAACACGAGAAGCAGCAGAAACTAAATATCCAGACCAACAACTTAACAGAGCCTTTGTCAGCAAAGCACTAAACAGGCTAATTCAAGGCTCCGCTGCAGACCAAGCAAAAAGAGCCATGGTAGATGCGCACCGCGCTGGCTTTGATTTACGTCTCCCAGTTCACGATGAAATTAACTGCATGGTCAATTCTGAACAAGAAAGTCTTGACTTAAAATTAATCATGGAGAATGCTATCAAACTCAAAGTACCAGTAATTGCCGACATAGACCTCGGACCTACTTGGTGTTAGAATTATGGATATACTAAAAACCGCACTAAAAATAACAACTGAAGATCGTCAAAAAGATTATGGAGACTGCAATATTGAACTCAAAAGAGTAGCAACTATGTGGTCTGTAATCTTTGAAACCGATGTCACACCCAATCAAGTAGCTTTAGCTATGATAGCTCTTAAAATTACTAGACAAATGCACTCTAACAAAAGAGATAATTGGGTTGATATTGCAGGCTATGCAAGAATCGGAGACATCATAAACAACAACACAAACAACAATGAATGATCCACTACTAGAAGAATCAGATATTATTCCTATTGGAGATATCACAATAGAACAACCACGAGATATTCCAATTAGCGAACTTACAGCTAAAGCAGAAGAACTCGTTCAACTAGACGATGATGTAATGAGTCTAGAAAAAGAACTGTCAGAACTTAAACAAGTACGCAAGACTGTAGCAGAAGAACATATTCCAATGATTATGGAAACTGCTGGTGTAGATACACTACAACTAAGCGACGGTAAAAAGATTGCAATCAAAGAGTTTGTAGACGCTCGTATCCAAAATCCAGAGAAAGCATTTGACTGGTTGCGTGAAACCAACAATGAAGCAATCATTAAAAACGAGATTAAAATTCAACTCGGACGCACAGAAGATAGTAAAGCTCAAGAAATTGTAGACACAATACAAAGAGAGTTCGGCATTGATGCAGATGTTAAGATCACTATTCATAATGCAACACTCAAAGCCTTTTGCCGTGACGCGCTGGACGACCCAGAGCTTGCGGCATCTATGCCTCGTGAAGCCTTTGGTATCTACCAAGGTAAGCGGGCAAAAGTAACAAAGTAATAAAAGTAACCAAAAGTATAATAATAAACCAAAAGTAAATATGGCATTCGATATAACAACCGTAGCAGGCAAAGGCACAGAGAACCTAGATTCAGGTTCCGCTATGCCTTTTATCCGTATCCTACAGGATATGTCCCCCCAACTCAAAAAACAAAAAGATGAATACATTGAGGGGGCAGAGTCTGGTGACTTGTTCTTTAACAAGAACAAAACCGTGGTACAGCAACCTGCTCAAATCATCCCATGCTTTACACAATCAGTGTATACAGAATGGGTTCCCCGTAGTAGCGGTGGTGGCTTTGTAGCTACCCACCCACTAAGCGTCACAACCAACTCTAAATATGAGAAGGGTCGTGACCGTCAGTATGACGAATGGCTTGGTGAAAACGAACTACGTTTCACAACATACTTCTTTGTTCTACTCAACATCAATGATGAGTGGGAACAAGCTGTTATTCCGTTCACGGTGTCTCAGCTCAAGATTGCAAGGAAGTTCACAAACGACATCAACCGATTCCGATATGAAGATGATAATCTCAAAGGTGTTGTACCCCCTCTCTTTGCTCAAAGATGGGAACTGGGAACAACACTGGAAACAAATAAAAACGGGGATGATTACTATAACTTCGGCATCAGCAACAGCACTCCGCTGGACTTGGAAGAAGATGAAAATCTGCTTGCATTGGCTGCTGAAACATATAGTTCCGCTGTTGATACTCCTCTGTTGCAAACTGCAGGAACTCCTCAGTTGGTTGGTCCAACCACTGAAGTGTCTCCATTCTAAACTACAGAAGTAACGCACACCTTAACCTTGGGGGTTTATTCCCTCAAGGTTTTTTTGCCATGATACCACTTACACACCTAGCAACACAGTTCAACGAACTATTTAAACCAAACCCAAACGTCTTTGGTCAGACAAAACTGACTGGCAAAGTACGTGATAGGGACGGCAAACAAGACTCTAAGTCTTTTCTGGTCAAATCTGCACTAACTGTTGATGTTTGGGAACAACACATTAAAGGTGAGCGATTGATTGGCTGTACACCAATACTTGAAAATAACAAAGTTATGTGGGGCGCGCTAGACATCGACGTGTACCAAGATTCCAGTACCATTGAAGACCTACGAGCAAGTGTAAACGAACACAAGTTACCTTTTGTTGTCTGTCGTTCAAAATCTGGTGGAGCACACGTTTACCTTTTTATGGCAGAAGCTATTGCTGCAAAAAATATGATTGACAAACTAAAAACGTATAGTGCGTTTTTTGGTCAAGGCGTTTGCGAGATATACCCCAAACAACCAAAGATTGGTAACCGTAAAGATGATAGCAAGTACGGAAACTGGATTAACATGCCGTATAGTGGTAACCCTACACTGCAGTATGCTATTGACGAAGAAGGTCAAGCACTGAGTCCAGAAGCATTTATAGAATACGCAACAAAACGTAGACTGTCGTTAGACGAATTTAGCAACCTTGAAGTTCCTAAGTTAAACGCCGACGGGTTGTTGCCAGAAGGTCCGCCTTGCCTGAATTATATATTCGAAAAGAGAACCAAAGAATCAGAGAACCGAAATGTAACATTATCAAATGTAGCAGTATACCTCAAAAAAGCAGAACCAACGGACTGGAAGTCAATGCTTCATAAGTTTAATAAGAAGTTTTCAGACCCATTACCTGACAGAGAAGTAGACGCCATAGTCAAGTCTTACGAAAGAACAGACTACAAATACCAATGTGCTCAAGAACCATTATGTCGATATTGCGATGCCAAGATGTGCGGGCAACGTCGTCATGGAATTGGACAGGAAGAGTTCCTACCAAACAATCGTTCGCTTCTTCAACTAAAAAGCGACCCGCCCCTGTGGTTCCTGACTCTTGATCACGAAGAAATACAGTTAACAACCGCTGAGTTTGACAACTTCAATAGTTTCAATCAGCGAGTAATGGAGCGGCTACTGTTCAAGTACCCGCCAATCAAGCAAGAAGACTGGGTAAAGCAGCAAAATCTGCTACTCAAGAACTGCGTGCGCATCGAAGTTCCTTTCGAAATGACGCCCGTCGGACAGTTCGTTGAATATCTGTCCACGTTCTGTGCCAACGCCAGCGAAGACATCAGCCACATTAAAAACGGTGCTGTTAAACAAGCTGGTAGTTGGTACGTCTTCCGCATGGTTGACTTAAAAGATTACCTAAACCAACAACGATTCACGGAACTAGCAGACAACAGACTGCTGTCCGTACTTAAACGAACACTTAAGGCTGACACCACAAGAGTATCACTCGGTGGTTCACAGATTCGTTGCTGGCGGGTACATGGTGACAACATGCACCTCGATCCCACACAACCAATGCCTAACCTAGAAGTGGATGACAGCTACTAACACAACAATATATGTAGCTAGCGCAGGAACAGGTAAAACGACTACACTAATGGACAAGCTTACTGCTTGCCTACAAGATACAAAACCAAGCAAAGTTTGTTTTACTAGTTTTACTAAAGCTGCAGCTCAAGAAGCTATTGACCGCGCTCTTATAAAGAATCCCGATTACGTAGAAAAAGACTTCTCTGCTTTCAGCACACTGCACGCGCTTTGTTACCGACGTGTACCGCACAAGCAGATGTTAAATAACCAAGATTACAAATTACTTGGTCAGCTACTTGGCTTATCCATCACAGGTTACTCGTCTCTGTACAACAACAAATCTGTTAATACTATTGGTAGAGGAGACAGATTACTACAATATGAATCACTCATGCGGAACACACAGCAACCAGCAGCTGCAGTTCTTATGGACCAAGTTAATACAAAATTTAAACCTGAAGAGCTAGAAGATTTCTCTAGATTTTATCAAGAGTTCAGAGCAGAAAAGAACAAGTATGACTTCACCGACCAACTAGAAGCATTCCTCACGCACAAGGTTAACATGAACGTTAACTATCTGTTCGTTGATGAAGCACAAGATTTATCTCCGCTGCAATGGAAAATAATCGACCACATAGCTAAACAAGTAAAACAAGTCTTTATTGCTGGAGACGACAAACAAAGTATCTTTAAGTTCTCTGGTGGCGACCCAAAGTCGCTAATTAACAAAGAAGGTAACCGTATTATACTAGATACAACTTACCGACTACCAAAAAAAGTACTTGCTTATGCAGAAGTAATTGCTGAGCAAATAACAGAAAAACAAGACTACAACGTCATACCAGCTAAAAACAACGACGACGGCTGCGTGCTTAACATCCGCTCTCTTGACGACCTTGACTTTACCCAAGGAACATGGTTCTTGCTTTGTCGCAACAAGGTACTTATGACCATCTTTGAAAACTACCTGCAGAAAAAGAAACTCTTGTTTATATCAGGCGGTGACTCATCATTATTTAAAGAACGTCAAATTTTCTTTATTAAACTGTGGGAACAACTGCGTCTTGGTTACAAATTCAAAGCATCACTTATAAAAGAATTGTATCGTGACTATTTACCAACAGGCTCGGCTGTAGGGCGTGGAGCTAAAACACTCATTGACACAATGCCAGACAACCACTTGTTTGATAAAGATGAACTTATAGCTAACTTTGGGCTTCGCACAATAACAAAATGGGATCAAGTGTTTCGCCTCCCAGATGCAACTAAGTCAATATTATTACATGCAGAAAAAGAAGGCACGTTTGACAAAGCTGCTAACATTGAAGTAAACACTATTCACGCATCAAAAGGAAGAGAGGCTGATAATGTAGTTGTTTTGCCTGACATGACACAAACTACTTTCCATCACTACCGTAAAGATCCAGATAACGAACACCGTGTATTCTATGTCGCTTGCACACGCGCCAAGAAAAATCTGTATCTTCATTACCCAGTAACTACACAATTCTACCCATTACCATGAACTACATATACAAAACAAGCCCACTAAAACACCAACGCGAAGCAGTTGAACGATTTGCCAACAAAGATTACGGCGCTCTATTCTGCGAAATGGGTACAGGCAAAACTAAAATTGTACTCGACATCATGCGCAACTCAACTGACTTATTCGAAGCTCTTGTAATTGCGCCTAATGGTCTTCACCACAACTGGGACATCAACGAAATACCCAAACACGTGAAAAATGACAAACTTACTCCAATTACAGTGTACTGTTGGAAAGGACCAATTAAAACAAAGAAAGCAGAACAAGAGTTTAGACGCTTTGTAAAAACACAGGATACTTGCAGATACTTTCTTATTAACGTTGAAGCTCTTCGCACTGCTGCTGGCTTTGACACAGCAGTTAAATTCCTAGCAAGCTGTGTTAGTTTAAAGCATATGATTATTGACGAGTCTACGTGCATCAAAAATCCAAAAGCAATACAAACAAAGCGGGTACTTAAACTAGCTGAACAGGTTGACCGCAAATGGATACTTAACGGAACACCTATTACACAAAGTCCTCTTGACTTGTTTACACAGTGTAAATTCCTAAATAAAAACGCCATACCCCACACTACCTACACTGCTTTTAAGCACGCGTTTGCCATTGAAACTACAATGACAATGGGCAGCCGCTCGTTTCGTAAGATTATAGGTTACCAAAATCTTGGAGAATTAACCAAGTTACTTGAACCATTTACTCTCAGAATAGAAAAGAAAGACTGCTTAGATCTTCCAGACAAAACATTCACACAAGTAGCTATTGAAATGACTGCTGAGCAACGCAAAATATATAAGTCAATGAAAGACGATTGTTTAGCTCTCTTAAAAGGGGGTGGCTTGGTTACATCCACTATTGCGCTAACACGCATTGTCAAGCTACAACAGATTTTAACAGGCTTTGTAACAGCTGACGACGGCACAGAACACGCCATTGATAACAACAGAATAGCTGCTCTCATGCAAATCGCAGAGACAACAAAGCCTCTGGTTGTGTTCTGTGCCTATAAATTTAATATTAAACAAATACGCGAAGCCTTGGAAAAAAAGTTTCCTAGCAAAAGCATTGTAGAATACACAGGCAACGTAAGTAGTAACGTACGAAATGAGGGTGTAAGACAGTTTCAAAATGGTCAGGCTGACTTTTTTCTAGCCACATCTGCTGCTGCTAAAGGTTTGACATTACACCGTGCGTCCACCATGGTGTATTTTTCAAATAGCTACAGTCTTGAAACCAGACTCCAAAGCCAAGATCGTATACACCGTATTGGTCAAAGTAACAAATGTACATATATAGACCTTGTTGTCCCACAAACTGTAGACGAAGCTATCCTTATACGACTAAAAGAAAAGAAAGAGTTATCTAACATGGTGCTAGATGACTTAATTGAAATAATTAAATGACAAAAATACCAGCAACTAACCGATCCTTATTTAACCAAACAGAGCGAACAATTCTTGAACGCGGATTACACTCAATAACTCTAGCCTGCGACGCCCTAACAGAACAGAACAAAATACTCAACAAGGACATACATGGGCTTAAAGCTAAAAATGCACGCCTTGAAGAGAAACTACTAACAATGTAAAAATGAAACCTAAAAAAATAGATATTGTCCGAGAGTATATTGCAAAGTTTCCAGACCACGGAAACCGAACCCTTGCTTTGTTAATTGAAAAAGAAAATCCAAACTTGTACACAAGTACAGAAGCTGCTCGCGGAGCAGTCCGATACGCTCGTGGTAATAACGGAAAACAAGGTCGACGAGACGCAGGTGCAAATACACAACAGTTTCGTAAAAACGGTAAAGCAGGTGAGTACAAGATACCAAAATCTTTAACTCCCAAGAAACGAATTGTACAAATCCCAGATGGTAAAACATTACTGCTATCTGATATACACCTACCATACCACGACATTGAAGCGCTAGAATGCGCGCTAGACCATGGGCACGATGCTGACAATGTCATACTTAATGGTGATACTGTAGACTTCTATGCCACAAGTCGGTGGGACACGGACCCTAATCACCGTGACTTAGCGGGTGAACTACAAGCTAGTCGCCAGTTCCTAATGCACTTACGTGAAAGGTTCCCTACTGCTAACATATACTTTAAAATTGGTAACCATGAAGAACGCTGGGAAAAGTTCTTGTGGCGTAAAGCTCCTGAGCTGTGCGGTGTGCCAGACTTTAAAATGGAAAAACTTTTAAGGTTTGATGACCTTGACATCCAAGAGATAGGTGGTCGTCAGTTAACTAAAGCAGGCGGTCTGTGGATACTACACGGACACGAGTTCTTTAATACCTTTGACCCAGTTAACTTTGCTCGTACGCTACAAGTAAAAACTGGAGTATCCACTATTGCAGGTCACAAACACAAAAGCAGTCAACACTCCGTTAAATCTATGGACGGCGATACTGTTGCTTGTTGGTCAGTCGGTTGCTTGTGTGACTTAGAGCCTGACTACATGCCAGTGAATCAATGGAACCTAGGCTTTGCTGAAATTACCCACAAAGGTAAAAAGTTTGAAGTAAACAATTACCGCATCATCGACGGAGAAGCTTACCGTTAAAAGTAAGTAGTCACAAAAAAACCCCAGAGCATAAGTTCTGGGGTTTTTTAGTGTTAAGAGAATCGTGAAATATTCCGATTCCAGTCGGCGTCTGCAACAACAATTGGATCACGTCCCGATACAGTTAAGTCTTCAACCGACATACGATACAATCTTTTTAGCGGCATTGGGTCGCCACCAAATGAGGTACCGTGACCAAACTGAAACACAGCACTACTGTAATTGTGTGTAATAGTTGTCCTAGTAGATGAGCCACCAGTAATGCTATAATTAGCTGTTTTATACCTCCAACGAAATTCGTTATTATGCGTGTGAACTATAAATTGAGTAACTGCGTTACTTACATGGTTTCCAAATCGTGCGCCTGATGCGCCAGCACTTTGACTTAATTGAGCGCCTGAACCTGTGTCACGTCGAATAGACGCAGCAAGCGTATTACCACTCTGCAAAGCAGCTAAGAAAATACCATCACCAGTGTATGCTGGACTTGATCCCATAAACTGCTCAATAGACGCATCAGTATCCCATGAAGTATAGTCTAGAAACTTACCATACATAGTAAACGAATATTGATGCTCGTTAGCTCCGCCAGTATTCCAAAGCGCAGCACTAACAGCAGCAGGTACTTGAACAGCGGCTCTAGCACCACTAAAAGGTGAGCTAGTGGCTACGCTGTAGTCAAGGTATCCTGCTGCGTTAACATTTGCTGTAGCGCCTGCTGCAGATGGTAAAACATTCGTAATTATACCATTGTTCTTTTCCGCAATGTCATAAACTATATCTCCGTTTGTTGGTGTACCTGTTCCTTCACGCCACGAAAAAGCATCACCGAAATCAGCTAAGAACAAAACACCGTTATTATCTCCGCTTAAAAAGTCGTCACGACGTATTTGTGGTAACGTAGTGTCACCAAAAGATTCATTTAATTTTGTTATAAGACCCATAATATTCCTTTATTTTTTTTGTTTAAACTGTGTATAAGTAATCTACTATTGCTCGACTCATTAAGTAACCACCTGAAGTTTGTGGGTGTACTCTATCTGTAGATATTACATTTGCATCAACCAATAATTGAAACTGAGCATCAACACCATTAGTTAATCCAGTTGTTTCGATTGGTTGAACAATACGAGAAAAATCAATAAAACCACAAGCTTTACTATTTGCTAGCGCAATTAAAGCAGTTCTGTAATCACCCAATTTATAAGTTTTTGGAACCTCCCACTCGTATTTAGTAAAAATAGGCAGCATTAATATAATGTCCTGCAGTGGTTTAACTGCACGGATATTAGTAATAATATTCTCAATGTTGGTAGCGTATGTAGCAGGTGTAACATTACCACTCATTTCGTTAGTTCCAAACATTATAAATGTTGCATCGGAGTCCAACGCAGCAAATGAGTCCTTCCAAACAGTTGTTTGGGCAAAATTAGCTGCAGTTCCGCCCGTCCTGCCACACTTGTGTAGCTGGAAACCACCTAAATTATTGTCTGTAACAGTCTTGTCGCCAACAGCACCTATAAGAATAACATTGTCGTTACATGTTATTGTAATGTTGTAAGGAACACTTGTTTGCCCAGACAAGTCAATATCAACTGTACCTAAAGCCGAAGTACCCGCTGTTGCAACCGTAACTGCTGAAGCGCCGTTTACACTGTAGGTAAAGCTACCCCCAGTAGATTGTTTAACATACAGTAGCTTAATCGCATTTAATGGAGTCTCTTTTACCTCAATGTTAAAGGCAGCACCATCTGTGTTTGATTCAATGTGAGCAGCATCTGGTCCATGTCCGTTGCCGTAGGTAACGTTAAACTTTGCTACGTTAGCATTTGTAATAGCTATATCTAACTCTGATGTGTCTACCGATCCGTTTGCCAATCGAGGTGCGCCGTTGACTACACTGTGCCAAGCAAAACTAAGATAACCAGCTCCTGCATTTTGAAACGTTTTTCCACCATTTCTAGTGGACATCATCATATCTCTAAAAGGTTTGCATACTCGATATGTCCCATGAGTAAACGAATCACCAATCATGCACACCTTAATCGGTCCCTTATAAATATCATCTGCTCCACCATTTGGCTCGCTATGCCCTAGATAAGTTACACGCCCTAGCTTCAGCCTTAAAAGACGTGTAGCATAATCATTTAACGTTGTTGTTTTGGAACCTGTTGAACCAAGCTGAGATTGGATCGAAGCAACATTAGCCTGAATTGCTGTTATGTTTGCCTCAGCTGCTGTTATGTCTGCCTCAGCTGTTGTTATGTCTGCCTCAGCTGTTGTTACTCTTGCCGTAAGAGCGGTGTATGACTTATTAATAATGTCACCATTCTTTTTAACTCCAAAAGCAACGTAATTTTGATTGTCATGAACAACAAAAGCATACGTAGCAAATATAGAACTAGAACCTGCTTTTGATAGTCCAATATCACTAACGGGTACAACCCCTTCAACAGTTCCAAAATTTGCAGTAATTTGCCCTGTTGTTTTATTTTGAGTAACACTTAGACCATTAGCAATTGTAGTATTAATTGGTAAATTTGCATACACAACACCACTTGATTTAATATATAGTGGCGCAAATCCATCCTGATCCACAACACTCCAAAAAGCCTCTGGATTTGATATATTTTGAAAACGACGTTGTATATCGGTAGATAGTTTAGCGTACGTTACTTGATTTTCAACAAGATGAACAGGGGAAGCGCCTCTCAGCGACCAAGTTGTTCCGTTACTAAAAACATAACCACCGTCTTCGGCAGTTCCTGACGGAGCATTTGCTCCCGAAAGTGTCCCTGCAACACCGTCAATAAAGTACCATTTTCCTGAATTTCCTGATGCAGCTGGAAAAGCCTGCGTAAGTGATACAACCGCACCCAAATAATTTTCTGGATCTAAAGCCCCAGCAATCGCAGATTTTAATTCGGGTGTTAATAAATCATAACGAACAGAGCCTATCTCTGCATTATTTAAATTTGTATCTGCTTTATCATTAATTGTTGATATCGGGTAGATACTAGATACTGAGTTACCGTTTGCGTCGGTTACTGCAATGTTATTTGTTACAGGGGTAGTATCTGTAGCAGCTGGTGTATAGTTATTATACAGACCTGCATTGGTAATACCTGTAACATTTTTAAGTGGTGGTGTTCCCTGAGCAAAAGTAGTTGCAGCAGCTGCAGTTGCAAAATCACGTACATCGCCGTCCCAGTCCAGCATGTATATATATTCATTACCACTACCAGAACCAGCAATAGTTCTTATTGTGCCACCATTATCCGTATGAACTCCAGTCGCACGTTTCCACTGCCTCGTTGCTGAGTCTCCATAAGTAATTCGACCAGAGCTAGTATACACTAAGTCTGCATCGGGGAGCGTACTTAACCCCTCCAAATATAGCAACAACTCAGCTACAGTTATATCTGAGTTATTGGCTCTATTGAGCAATTTGTCAATATTTGCGCCTTCAAGTGATAGTGTAAATGGATCTGGCATAGTAAATTTTGGGTTTATTTAACATTTCCACTTGCGCAATGCAAGTGCTTTTCTTGTAGGACGACCTTTTTCGTCCTTCATTGGTCCTTTAACTCCTCCCATACGAGCACAAAACGATTTACGACGCCCTGCGTCCTTGGACCCGCGCTTTACTTTACCAGTTACAGGAGGCTTTAGGTTAGCCCCCTCCTTGGCTTTAAAGTGCCTACGTCCTGCTGCGGTTAAACCGCCTGTTTTGCTCTTATGTTCTTTTCTCATTTCTTTTTGCGAATAGCTTTTACCTTACGGGGCTTACCTGCGGGTTGTCCAATCTTCTTCTTCTGGGCAATCCGTGTACGTTTTTCGCTTTCGGAGATCTCCCCCGATGTGACAGGTGTCTTTGAACTCACACGCTTCGATGGTCTGCAATATGGCGTTCCGCGCTTTTCGTCCTTTTGTCGTCCGCAAGCTTTCCCTGAGCGAACATCTTTCCAGTCCTCTTTGAACCATCTCCGAAGCGCCGCACCCTTTGCTGTTTTCCTTACCGCCATTCACTTTTTCTTCTTTGCTTTGTTGCCCCAACTGCTTGCACCTACTTTGCGACACTTTGCAATAGCCCCAGAAGCATAAGCAGAAGGGAATACCTTATACCTAGCTTTGACTTTTCTGTAGCAAGCGTCTTTAGGCATTACTTTTTTTTCTTAACGTTAGCCTTAATCTTTTTCTTAGCGGGTCTTCCGACCTTACTTCCGTATGTTCCTTTTCCTTGTGGCATAATATTATTTCTTTCTTTTGTTGTGAAAATCAAATAAAACTTTTACTTTTTCTGCGAGAGATTCAATGTTGTAGTGCATCCTAGATAAAACAATAATTAACGTAATAATCCCAATTAATACAGGTGTTAACGATGATATAACTTGCAAGAATTCATTCATTTGATTTGGGATGAACCAAAGTAAAACCCTACAATGGCTAAGGCAGTTTGCCTAATTTCTGGTAAAATAACAAAACCTTGAATAGTATCCCATTTAACGCTTTTAAATAGACCTAAAAATCCGTTTGTTTCCCTAGCTACACTCACGCCTACGTCAGTCCAAGCAAATACAAATGGGGCGACTACAATGGCAAATACAGTAGAAACTACTAAAAACCTGCGGACTATAGCACCACCATCACGTTTTGCTGCAGCATCTGCTGAAGCATCTGCCGCTTGCTGGGACGTAATCATACGCTCAAACTGGCGAGCCTGACTTTCCATCTGTGTACCAATAAGTTTCATTACAAAACCACTGATCCCGCCTCCGAGCATTGCTATTAATTCTGGTGTCATTTTTTCTTAAATATGTAATAATAAGCAGTAGCAATAGATGCAATCCCGCCGCATAAGTATGCAAAAGCTTGTGCAGACGCGCTTATATCTGCCATGTTAAAAGCTGTTAGTTCTGCAAGAAATACTAACCCCCAAATTTGCCCTTGTACTACGATATGTTCTTCCATTATATTAATTAACCATCCCTTTGTTTTAATCTGCTTGCGCTGTCTCGTCAAGCATATCTTGTTGTATTTCATTAAGATACTCAGTCATTACTTCTCCAATCATTCCGTGAAGCCACTGAGGTGGTCCGTAAATATTCTCACCAGTAAGTGCTTGCGCATGGTCTAGCGCGCCTTTTGAGTCACCACTGCTCAAATCAACACCCAATCCAAAAATTGTTGATGGCAAGGGAGATAGTGTCTCCATAAGACCATAGTCTTTAATGTCCAAAGGCACTTCTAGAACTCCAAGAATACCAGACTGTTGTATAACTCGGGACCACTGATACGGGCGCATTTCCAGTAACGACATAGGTTTTTCGCCCTTAGCTATGTCTTTAAGCACAGTTGCAATATATCCAAAAGCTAGCGCGCCTCCGACGTAAGATACTAAATGAGCCACCTTGTAAGCCATTGCAGAGTCACCCTTTCCAAAGTCGCCATTCATAAAACGACGGTATAGTAACTTGGTCATCCCAACCATAAACGGTTGGTACTGAGTAGCAATACGAGCCAATGTACCCTCAAATGTGCCCTTTCGAAAACCAAGAGTCATTTGCGCGTTTGTGCCAGCATCGGGCATAAACACAGCTTGACGCATGTATTTAGTAATATACTGGCGATATTTCTTAGCTAAATCTGCATCTCTAATACCTGCAGGGACTAAGCGAAAAGTACCATCAGGTGACTTTGTTACAGATTTACGTAGTTTATCTATATCACCTGCTTCAAAACCAAAGTTTAACAGATTAGCTCGTAGCTGACTACTCATCGTTGGCTTACCAAACTCACGAGCAACACCCTGAGTTAATACGTCTACAAACAACTCTTGGTGCGCAGTAGTAAGCGCGTTCAAACCATTTAGCTTAAACAGTAGGTTGTGGAGCTTGTCCATCTTGCCCACGTTTGTTGCTGTGTCTGACAATCTCCTGATAACTTGATTGTTAATTGCGTCAAATCCAGCACCCTGACCCAACAAGAAGTCTCGCATATTGTCTGGGTCATCTCCAAAACGACGCTTCATTGCATCGCCGTAAGCCTCTAAAAACAGCTTGTTTGTCTCGCCAAAGCGTACACCCATAACTTCTAGGGTTGACGCAACCATAGGTATGTCTGTCAAAGACGAAATACCAGAACCAGACAAGAACAATATATTGCTTAACTGCTTAAATTTATTCTCAAACGTAGCCAATGTAGAGTCTACTGGGTTGTCCAATATGCCAGTAAGTGAGTCTACCGTTGCTTTGTATGACTTAGCATTAAACGCGTTTACGCCACGTCCTGTACTTAACCCGCCAAGTAACTCAGTCAACAACTCGTTTGGTTTTGTACCAGCAAAGCTTGCCATCGTAGCTAACGCCGAACGACGCTGTATTTGCTGGAGCATCAGATAACCGATGTTGTCATAACCACTAAACTCAAGCATTACATCTGTTGCGTGCTCTGACTTAATGCGTACCATACGACCGCCAAAAGACTCCTCTATGTCAAAAACTTGGACATCTGAGTCAACTTTTCTAGTTGGATCTAGTGTGTCATACCACTGCTTTAAAAACGCATCTGTTGTAAATACTTCTTCTTTGCCGTCAATAAATAGAACGCCTGCATGTGTGTCAGACGTAGCCTCTATATCCATAACCTCTAGCATACGAGCTTTAAATTTATCGTATCCCATTGTGTGGATAATGTTGCCGTCCCACTTTTGAGACACACCGCCAAAGTCAGACAACATTTTAATGTCTAGACCTGCAGCGTTTAACTCGTCTAGCAACCGAACTTCTGTTGCCATCAGAACGTCAAACATCTCTTTTAGCGCGGGTACTTCTCCCCAAGCTTCTGGAAGCTTACGTGCTAACAACGCTTTATGTAGCTCATCGTGAAAAGCTTTTGACCTGCTGTTACGATTCTTTCCAAACATGTGCCATTTTGGGTCTTTACGGTCAGCACGAAAAACACCAAAACTATTGTCAGGCATAAACAGCTCGTCTAGCCCATGTTTATATAACACATCTAAAATAGGCACTGCAGCATTTTGAGAGTTTGCTGTCATCTCGTTCTCAAGCCCTGCAATACGGGGCATATTCTTGCGCTCCTGACCGTCTAGTAGTGTACGCAAATACGAAAGTCGCTGTGCGTCTGTTTTAAAGTTTCGTAGCCTTGACTCAATTGCTGCCCGCTTCATTGAATTACCAACAACTGCTTGAGCTTTGTTTTCGTAATACTCTTTAACAATGCTGTTTTTAGCTGATCGGTATTGAGCTGATGCTTGGTCTAAGTGTTTTGTGCCACGGATTACTCTACGATACAGATCATTGTTACGAAGCAACGACTTGTCATTAACAAGATTCATTGAGTACAGGCGTAGGTTATCATATAACTCAGTGTAGTCTGCGCTAGATAGTATATCCTCCCGTGTTAAATTCTCGTCAATAATCTCGCTTGTAAACTCACGGATACGAGCCTTGTATTCGTCAAAGCTAATAAACTCTTGTGCGTCTGGATCAACCTCTTCGGCTAACTCATCAATGTAGTTAGTTAATGTTTCAACAAACCGCTGTACATTCTCTCCACGTACATTTGGCAATGTTGTGGCTGCCAAGCGGTTAAACGTCTGTCTGCGCTGCTCTCGCAACTTAGCGTTCTGTCCAGTCACCGTTGACTCTGGTTTGTGATCCTCTAATACACGATCAACCTCAGTCTTTGGCTTAACATCAATAGACTCCGAGTATACGAGGTTTCTAATGTTGTTATTAACACTCTGCGTTGCGGTAAGTATCTGATCAAAAGGTAAGTTCTTTCCACGCCCACTGTTAATAATTGCTCCTAGTTGTGTAGCAAACTCAGCTGGTGTCATGTCTACCAATAGCTTATCTACGTCGTTTAAAAACTCTGTATTAAGCTTTGACTTACTAAACAACTCTTTAGCCCGCTTTAGCATTTCAACAATTGCTTCTGAAAACTGTTTAAACAACGGTTTATTTGCTTTATTTAATTCAACCCAAAACGCTGGTTGAGTTATAGCCCACTCAAGCGTAACAGATGGTATCTCAGCATCTACTAAATTTTTGCTGTAATGCCCCTTGTATTTTCGTATCTCAGCTTCAAAGTCTGGGTGCTTGCCAATTGCTGCCTGTAGCTCTGCATACATCTCAGGTGATTGAACTCTTAAAACATGCGTGGCTTCATGCAACATTAGTGCAAATGGGGATTTACCCATCCCTAGAATAACCTCAGCTCTGTTTACTAATATCTTGTCTGCCTCCGCAAATGCCTGACCGCCAAGAGTGCCGCCAGTTGCTTTAACGCCACGTTTTCCTTTTGGCAATCTGTCGTAATTAAACTGACGCCCGAAAATGTTGTTAATTACAGTGTTTGCTACGCCAATCTCTCTAGCGTAAGCTTTCTCGTATGCTTTGTTAAAAGCTGTTAAAGCAGCTGTTTTTTGCTGTTCATTTATAATACCTCGATCAACAAGATCTTGCACACCAGTTGCTTTATTTTCTTTTATCATTCTTAAGATGTTGCCTGCACGTTTATGTGCTTCGGCTAACGACCCTAAGTTATCTGTGTCAAAACGTACTTTTGGTTTCCTACCTGTAGGTAGCATACCGCCATCTTCATCAAGATTTACACCAGCCGAATCATCAATAACCGACCTTGCAATCCCTTGATCTACTTCGCTTAGTCTGCTAATATCGCGGTCTTGTACGGCTACAAGTATATC
>Ga0115001_10000196_pt1 | contig 42005 bp, 31 predicted proteins | sample ArcticOcean_MG_C_12_FD_89869 | JGI IMG/M metagenome (GOLD analysis project Ga0115001, IMG submission 89869) | Marine microbial communities from western Arctic Ocean - ArcticOcean_MG_CB8_130 | ecosystem: Environmental > Aquatic > Marine > Oceanic | place: Arctic Ocean: Canada Basin | collected... | reverse complement strand
GGAGAGAATAACAGCACACGCGCGGAGAATGAATACAAATATAACTATTATATTATATATACACTGTAATAATAAGAGGTATTATCAACATAAATGTTAGGAACATAAAAATTGAGGAACGACAAAAGGCACATCACAAGGAAAAGAAAATTAAATTTTTGAAACCCTAAATGATATATGCCCAAAAATTTATTTTTGAATTCATGAATTTTGACCCCCTTGGAGCAGACGAACAATAATCAGAGTATAACAATAATAATAGTAATAATAACAGTTATAGTAATACTAATAATGGCATCGAAGAAAGCGACTGGGGGGAAATACGAATACCACACGCTCAGACAGTTATCGGAAATAAAAGAGCGCGCGACAACGCTGGGCGGGATAAGAACGGAACGAGCGCACGTGTATGGCATAGTCTCCGAAATCTATCAACCACAACTCACGAGGACTGGCGATTCGTATTTGAAAATAAAAGTGTTCGATGAGACGTTATCGGCTGATTACGACGAGAATCGCGCGAACACGCCGGCGTTTATTGAGATTATGTGCTTTGCGAATAGGAAGGAGGATTTACCAGTGTTAGCGAGGCCTGGCGATGTCATTAGGTTTCATCGCTTAGAGTGTTCATTTTATAGACCGAAACAAAAGGCACAAATGAACGGTGGTCAATATCAACAACAGAATAATAATAATAATAATAACGAGAATAATTTTAAAGGCACTATACAGTTCATTGCAAAGATTGGACAGTTTTCGAGAGGAAACGCGTATTCGAAAACGCACTTTGTGCTTTTCAGTGGAGAGCAGGCGCAGATCATCGACCAAGATTCGCCGAAACAGAAATCTTCGAACGATATAACGTTCATGGAGGAAGATCAGAAACGAATTGAACAGTTAATTAGATGGAAGAACTCGCCCGAATGTCTTGGGATGCCAAAGATTGCGTATCTTGGTAAATATGATCGGAGGATTCAGGACATTGTTCGAGAGAAGAATTATGATTTGCACGTGAAAATAGTAGACGTCGGGTATAGAGACGGGTACCCGGAGGTGATTTTTGTTTGGGACGGGTCGGACGCGGAACCGATGAGTTTGGCGACGCCGGATTTCCCACAACTACTCGATGACCCGAATCAAGCAGAACCACACGGGCCAATGTATTGGATCCCAATAGATCAAGATATAAATCCAACGCAAACTGTTATCGAGAGAGGAGAAGACGTACCACCGTCGACGAGGAGATTGCTGGAAGAAATGGGAGACGTCGTGTTGTATGGATCGGCGTTTCCGGTATACATTAGAGGATTCGATTTCAATGACGTGATGCCTAAAAAGGGTCAATGGGTAAAGTTGCGAAATCTCACCGCTGGTGTGCACGGCGCACAATTAAACGGCGCTTTCTTTGCAAACTCGAAATGGATGGTCGAAGTCAGTGGACATCCAACGTGGATGGACCAAGTGCAATTTCGTCAAAAAGCAAATATTGTAGCAAACTGGGCACCGAATGTTGGCGTCGATTCTCCAAACGTAACCATGATTAAACATCCGCAAGTTAAATGGGATACCATTCGATCGGCGCTTCTTAAAGAAGCGCCAAATAGGCACAGATTATACGTGCGAGCGCAACAATTCTGGCCAGAAGAGGTAAAAGATTGGTGCGTAAAGAATCCAGTAACAAACGAATGGGAGTATTTGTTTAAAATATTAGTCGAAGATGCAACTGGAATTTTGCGCGTAACGGTATCGCCGGAGGAAGGTAAATATTTCTTCCGCGGCTTACCGCCATGCGATTTGAACGCAAATAGAGCTACTCTGCACCAGTTGAGAACTAGAAAACATGCGCTTTTGAATGGAAGTAACGGAATAGATAATTGGATTCAAATTTGCGTTCGGCAGTTTATTCCCCGCAAACGAAATAATAGAAAAGATGAGAAACGGACGTGGGAGCTCTTTGGAACATCAATGGTAAAAGATAAATTTTAATAAAAGTACATGTATGCATATAATAGCCCGTATAAAACTTGTATAAAATGAATGTATACGTAGTTATTATAACATATAAACCATCATTGTAAAAAGTACTAGAGAACACGCACACACAAACAGATATAAACTTAATTATTTTAGAAAGTTAGCGACCTTGTCGAGCCAATTCGTATACTCTTGCTGTTCTTTATCTATTCTTTTCTCGACGATATAATCAGCCAAAGTCGAGTTAATCCCTCTCTCTTCCAAGTACGATAAAAACGCATCTTGAACTCCTTTATCGAGATCTTCAAAATGCGGTCCAGGATAACTGTTATCTTCATCAAGGTCTTCAAAATCAACGAAAGGGGCTTCTTCATCCTCTTCTTCGCCTTCTTTTAATTCTTCCTTTTCTTCGTCGTCTGACCAATCAAACCCTTCGTATCGAACGTGTTTAATTCTAACGACTTCGCCATCGGTGACACACAAAAAATCCAATTGTTTCTCCCCACCATTCTTCATCACTGTGACAGAAAACTCTTCTTCAATATCTTCGTCCCCTAAACCTCCATCATCAACCAAGCCGTCATCAACGTCTTCATCGGTTTCATAGTCGCCATCTAGCGGGTCGTCCGCGGCTAAAAAGTGGACCATGATCTCCTCGCCGTTACCGAAAGTTTTCGACAAATACACTTGACAATCACCATCGCGTTCACTTAACTCCCATCCATCTGGAGGTCCATTATTCGCGACTTCCGATGGTTCGTACGAATCGTGTTCGTGCTTGATTTCAGCTCTCAAAATTTCTGCCAATCGTTCGCTCTCAGTAGTCGTCTGCGTCGTCGCTAAAGTAACATCATCACTAGCAGCAACCTTTTTCTTTGTATCGTCATCATCAGTACTAGTAGTTTGTGTACTAAACTGTTTAACCCCTATCGTTGGTATTTCTCTTTTTGTATTTAAACTTCCTTGTCGTTGTTGTTGTCGTTGTCGATGAACGTTTCGTGCTTCCGTCGCCGTCTTTTGATTAGTGTTATTAGTAGTAATGAACGGCCACTCCTTCTTACCTACTATCGTCGTCGTCGTTAAACTATTACTACTGATATAACTATTACCAGTATTCGCAGTTGCAGTAGTAGTCGTAGTAGTACTGGCCTGCGCACATCGTCTGATCACTCGAACTAACGAGTTTGTTCTGAACATTATTTTGATATATACGTTCTTATTTATTATTATTATTAAGCGTTGTTCGATGTGTTTCTTGTAGGGGAGTCAACAACACTCACTGTGATCTGTAGTTGTGTTTGGTAAAAGAGAATATAATTTATTAGCTGCTCATTACTGGATTAGGGAAATTTCTGAATAAGAACATTTATGATTATTGGGTGTTAGCAGTTATTAGGGTGTTGTAATACCGTGCTTATACAGAGACGTTTAAATACAAAGAACGAGTCCGTTGTTTCGCATTATTATTATTTAACGAACAGCAAAACCAGGAACGCACACAAAAACCGCACGATGACGACGACGAGTACACGAATGGCACGAACGGTAGCGCTGTTCAGAACGCAACGAAGTAGACCATCATCATCGTCTGCGTCGCAATCATCACCGTTGTTAAGACAGAAATATGTCAGAATAAACGCAACGACGACGATGACACAAACAGAAGAACGATTGGAACAAAACACGAATAGGAAGAAGAAGTTAGATGCGATTATAGTCGTAGCAGGGGGGTTCACTGCAGATAATAAATGGTTACCGATATGGGTTCTGGAACGATTAGACTATTGCGCGAAGAGATATAAAGAAGAAGAAGATGATGATAATAATAGACCGTATATTACAATAGCCGGTTCGGCAACACCGCATAAAGAACCACCGTTACAAAAGGGCGGATTCGTCTATCACGAATCGACTATGATGGCTGAATATTTAATAGATGAACATGATATAGATCCAAGGAAAATATTGAAAGATACTGCGTCGATGGATACTATTGGAAACGCGTATTTTACTAGGTACGTACACGCCGTTCCGAGAGGGTGGAAAAACGTCGAGGTCGTTACGAGTAATTTTCATATGAGAAGAGTTAAAGCGGCGTTTGAATGGGTGTGGGGGATGCCAATAACAATAGAAAATAATAGTTATGATAATAATAATAATAATAATAATAATAGCTCGACGTCATCTACTTTGACAGAGATTACGTTCGTGTCCACAAAAGACGTAGGGTTATCGGAACAGACATTACTCGCGAGAGAACAAAGAGAAATAGAATCCGAACGAGCTTTACTCGAAAACGCAAAGAAATATGATACTTCTGAGAAATTTGCAGAGTGGATGTTTACGACTCATAAATGTTACGCAGTATCTCGCCAAGACGAGATTGGTGATTTCGAAGCTGTGCGAAAGGAATTGGGCGAAAAAGCTGAAGCACTTGGGTACTGAACGCGCGCAATAATATGTCGCATGACTTTATTTATATTGTATATATTTATTATAATCTACCTTCGCCGCTCATTAATTTATCTAATATCGCATTCATCTCAGTCGCTTCATTTCTTGCCCTCATTTTACCGAGAACGGTCATGACTTCATCTCGAGTGAAGCCCATTGACGAAAATTCGCCAACCATGATGTCGAGCGATATCTCTTCGCTTTGTATTGTTGCGGGTGGTGGAGGCGGCATCGGTGGGGATGCTGGTGGAGGATAATATTGAGGAGGTGGAGGCGCGGCAGGAGGATAATGATTACCATAAGAAGGTAGCGGCGGCGGAGGTGGTTGAGGACTGTGTTGATGGTGGTGGTGATGATGATTTTCGGGGGAAGCAGGTATCGGCGGAGGACCTGGAGGAGGTGACCTGCGGAACTCTGGAGGTGGACCACGAAATTCCTGCGCGAGAGATCCACGATACTCTGGAGGAGGTTGATGTTGACGTTGATATTCCATATGTTGATGATGATGTGGAGGAGGAGGGCGTGCACCGGGAGGAGGAGGACCTCCGCGAGGCTGAGGCGGCGGTTGTTGACGCATTCTTCTCTCCTCTTCCTCACCTCTTTCATCTTCATCATCATCGTCATCGTCTTCATCGTCGTCTACTTTAAATAAATCTTCTGTTCTCAAAGGTGCTTTCCCTGTTTCTTCTCTTTTTTTAGTAATCAAAAATCCTTGTAAAGCGTGTTCGACTCTAGCGACTTCTTTCGCGTTTCTCAAGGCAACCAACTCAAGGGTCTCAAGTCTTTCGAGAATTTTCCCTAGCGTTTGTAAGATTACTTTCGTTTCGGTTGAGAATCCATCGATCGTTTTACTGACGAAAACTTCTTTCGAAGATACTGCCACTGTTTCATTGTTAGTATTAGTATTAGTATTAGTATTATTGGTATCGTTCTCGTTGTCATTACTGCTCTTAAAAGTAGTACGAGTAGTATTTGTCTCAGCAGCTTTTAACGAATGTTGTTCATACGAACTAGATTGAGTATTTTCCAAGCACGAAGAAGAAGCAGTGATCGTTTTAGCTTTCAAAGCTTCGACGCCGAGCTTGAAGTCAAAAGGATCGTCCAAGCCGTCCATTTCTTGACCTCGATCGCTCGTTCGATTGATTGATTGTTCTTTAGTGATACTATGTGTGAGAGAGAGTCAAATTTTAGTGACGATTGCTGAAAAGACTGTCGTGTTGTTTTGATTTGTTAGTATTGTATTATATACGCGTGTGTCGATGAATTGAATTTTTTGCTGCTTGCTGCTGCGCTTGTGTGTATATTAATATTAAAATGACTCTAGCTCTCGCAAGCTTTAACGATTGTTGCAGAAACGCCCCTGAGGCGCCTCTGCAGGCCCGTAAAGTAGTGGTATACGTTCGTTGAATAACCATTCCTATCGGCCAAATTGTGTTTTCGCAAAACTTGCCCATCTTATACTTCTATAGCCCCCCATTCGTTCTCTTTCGTTCGAGTACAATCGAAGAACCTCGTATCGTTTCGCGCAGCGGCTTCGACTGCCCTTTTTTCCATCGTGCGCTTCTCTCTTTCAACAGCTGCTTCACCTTTCAAAGTACAGGCCGCGATTGATGAGAGTAAACTGGCTACTCCAGAGATTTGAAAGGCTATGCGATAGGTTCCATAAGCATCAAATAATATGCCACTCACGTACGGGGCAAAGAATCCGGCGAAACAGAACCCTGTAAATATACTTCCATACGCGCGAGCAAAATCTCCATCTCCGGCTACTCTCCTCACCTCGCATGGTACGGCGGTTTGCAAAATGCCGTAGGATAATCCAGATGCGACCAACGCAAATTTAATAGCCTCTAGTGGCATTACCACGGTTCCCGTAGTACTCGCCCAAAACATTGCCGCGGCTGTGATTAATGGCGCAATAATTAAAACCGATTTTGCTTTAAAACGATCGCATAATAAACCGCCAAGGATTCTTCCAACCGTAGTCGCCAAAGATACGTACATTACGCCAGCGGCCACGTTCGCGGAAACTGATGCATCACCTCTAGAAAGTAATAATACAGCGGATTGCGAAATGACGCAGATACCAGCGAAGCATCCTAAGGCGTTGACGAACCACATTTTTATCGAGTGCGGACGCAAATCCGTAAGTCTTCTCAAAGTTTCTAAATCTACTGTGTCTAAATTTTTCCTTCGTCTTAGGCCTAAAGGTATATCAATCGAAGCTTTGTGAAAAAATAATGAAGCGACAATACCCAAAATTGCAATCGCGTACGATAAATGTCGTAAAGCCAAATCTGGACCTGCAAAATCAAGCCTTTTCTCAATCATAGGCGCATACACGAATGCACCAAACGCTCTCGCCGAAGTGACTAGACCAGTACCTAAGCCTTGTCCGAATGGGGCGAAAGAGGACATTTGTTGAGATAAGCCGTAGCCCAATCCGCATGCGATGCCAAATAAACCGGCAAAACCGATATATAAAGGAATAATGGACATCGTCGTGTTGCAAAACGATGCCATGAACACTCCTGACGTGGCTAAAATCGTAGCTAAAATACACATCGTTTCCGGTCTAATTCTCGAAATCAAATTTGGAACGAAAATCGATAACGAAATCGTAAAGAACAAAGTTGCCAACGAGAATATTGCGGACAATTGCGCGCGTCCAACGTTCAACGATAACTCCAAAGGTACTAAGAACAACGACCAACAATAAAACGCCCCTAAGGCCATTTGTAAAATCAACGCTCCGAAATATCCAAACCTCTTTCTAACTTTTACTCTTTGTCTCGAATCTTCGATTTGTTGTACGAGTTCTTCTCCAGCCGCGGCAGAAGCGGCGGCATCTTTTTCTCGTTCTTCATCTTCTTCTTCTTCATCTTCATCGAACGATTTGTCCCAAATACCTGACATAAATGATCTGAGGGGTTCCGTTAACGGTGCTATTCTTTTCTTTCTTCTATTTTTGTTATTAGTATTATTAGTAGCAGTATCGTTTTTGCTCAATATTGTCAACAGTTTACTATTACTTCTGTTGCCCGAACTCTCATCGTTACTTCTTATTCTTCTTCTTCTTCTTCTTTGTCCAGCCGATGATGAGAAAGAGGACGAAGAAGAAGCTATTATATCAACGCGTGCGCTGATCTTATTATAAGTATTAGTATTAGTATTAGTATTATTAGTATTAGTATTAGTATTAGTATTACTGCCCCTCGTTCCATTGTGTTTACTAGATGGGATAATATTCGCCGCCGAGAGAAAAGAGAACATTTTTATTCAAACGCTATATCAAATATATGCTCGCCTCTAAATCCCCACACAGATTACCATTCAATAATAGATATTACGTAAACAGTATTCTTTTCATGCGAGTTTCACTTTATTTATTTCTTCTATCCGCGTTCTCTCGCTCTCTCGCTCTCTCGTATAACGGTTGTTTGTTTTGTGTGACGTTGTACTTTTTGCTAAGTTTAGGGTGTGGTGGTGCCAAATAGTCCTTTGTCCATTGTCCTTATTACTGCCTTTGAATTTTTTTTTTCCAATTCTTTTAACAACACAAATTATACTAATTTGCCCCTCACGAACAGAACAGAACAGAACAGAGAGAGAGAGAGAGAGAGCGATACGTACGCGCGAGATCGATCGATCAATTGTTTCGATTTACTATTATTTTTTACTATTAATTTACATATTTAGAAATATAGAGTTGTTTCATATCTGGACACAGAGAGCCGAAATTCATCGAGGTAAAGTGAGTCCGTAGCAAATATAGGTTCAGAGCCAAAAGGACAGCGCTTTGATTTTATACCTTAATCTCTCGATCGAGAGTAGTGAGTAGATAATAAATATCGATAAAGAAGAACGAGCGCACGAACGAGCGAGGAGTGAAGTTAATCATCACACGCGCAACGCGTCTCAGTCGTCAGTCGTCAGTCGTCAGTGCGTGCGTGTGTTCACGCAGTGGACTTTTTTAAAAAATATGGCAACAACAGCACAACAACAACAACAACAACGACAACAACAACAACAACAAGGACAACAACAACGACGACGACGAGAAGGAGAAGGAGAAGGAGGTTCTACTGCAGTAAACAAAGAAGACACGAACGAACCGATACCATGGATTCGAAGAAAAGTTGAATATTTTGGTCCTTTTCGAGTAAACATTAAGCACCTTTTGAAACTCTGTACGGCGGATACTAAAGCGACTGAAGATGGGATTTGGGGGTATACGTTAAAGTTAACAACAACGGCGAATAACAATAACAGAGAACAACAGCAACACGAGACGATATTGAGAATATACGAAGAGTCCACTGAAGTCGAAGGTAACGAAGATTGCATACATTGTGACTGTTGCAAATGCATTGGATGGCATCATCATCCAGTGAATAAGAAACAGTGGCATTTCATAGTTCATACAGATTTCAAGACAAAGGGAAAACCGGAATTGGCCGGGAAAAGAGTTTGTCAATTATGTTGCTGCGCAGTGCCAAAAAATGAAAAAGTATGCACTGTATGCGGAGAAATCGATAAACAATGTTCAATAGTTGACCATCAAACGCATTTATTGCATGGTTTATTGCACGGCAATGGATGTGGACATTTGAAACGAATTAATGGCAGAGAAGCCGGATCAATGGTATTGAGCGGCTCGCAACTCATGGGTTTGTGGGAGAACATCTGCTATACTTTACGAGCGAGAGAAGTTTCTGTCGAAGATGTTTCGCAAAAGTATGGTGTCGAATATAGGTTACTCAATCCAGCGAGTAGTGGAAATACGTGGTACGGAACGTACGGCTACGTCTTTGGCAAAGGAAGCTTTGGTAATACAGTGAGTTCACATAAACGAGCGGGTGCAGATTTTCGAACGTTTCCTTTGAAGCATTTGAGGAGCGATTTCGTAATGACAGGAGGTGAAGATGACCCGATGGTATATTTAATTGATAAATATGTCAATATTTTTACTCTAGAATTAGAAAATAAAGCATCATTCGAAGATTTTAATGATGACGACGAAGGAGCGCTTCTTGAAATTCCAAAAACTTTGGGCGATTTAGTCAAAGCTTTGTTACTTTTACAAAGAAATATTCGCAGAGAAGTTAAAGAAGGCATCAGACCTTTCGAGACGTTAGCAACGCACGGCGTAGGTGCCGTTTTGGCGGGCATTTCAGATGTCGCCAAGAACAGACCTCAAACGAACAAAACGACTCCTAGACGCCACTCGCTTCATCATATTCCTCCTCCTCCTCACCACCACCACCACCAAGAAAATGGCACCACTGCGACGAATAAAAAGCGCTCTTTCCAAGAGATTAAAAAAGAAGAAGAAGAAGAAGAAGAAGAAGAAGAAGATATAGTAGAAGAAGAAGAAGAAGAAGAAATGGTAGAAGAAGAAAAGAAAGAACTAGTGAAGCACGATTCCGTATTTGTTTCTGCGGCGAAAAAGCTAAAAATGGCTGTGGGATCTGGTCTTGCATCTGCGTTTGCAAGAACGCTCAGATCACCTACGTCGCTATCAGCATCTTTACAGCATTTACAACCGACTATTAGACAAGATCCTTTACCTAAAGAACCAATGGTTGAATGGAACCGAGGTAGCTTATCGGGTAACCCCAATCCAGCAGCGCAGACGAGATGGACTTTAGAACGCGTGAACGTTGCCGCCAACGCTTGCGTGATAGTCCTCGCAGATAACAAAGGAATGTGGTTAGGTAGGCAAGACGTTCGTAACTTTGCTCGTTTCAAAGGTGTCGGTGATACGGGGCTTCTAGACCACGTTCTGAAGACGATTGCCGATCACCCAGTCGTAATGGATGGCAAAAATGGTCCAAAAGATGTGAGAGCAAAAGTACGACGACGAAACAATCCAACGAATGCGCAATTAGAGTACCAGTTAGAGATGCCGAATTCGAAAATATCACCGAATTCCCCATCTTATTCGCTTCCACCTGATCTTCATAGCCTATATTCTGATATGCCTATAGTAGAAGCTCCAGAGGAGAAGTTTCCCACAACAGAAAGCGTTCGCATACTGCGCAACGGTACTACGACCAGGGGAGCGACTCGTCAACAACCAGGTAGAAACCAAAGAGAGACGCGTGAAACGACGACGACGACGAATATGAACGCCGCGGTGACTGTAAAAACAGAGAATAAAAGTCAACAACAACAACAACCGTCAAGGACAGGAACTAAGTCATCATCAATGGCTCCGCTCACGCCTCAAATTTGTTCAAATCCAAACGCTAAAACCATCTCGGAACTCACAGCGTACGACGTCGATAAAGATTTGAGAGCAGTATATCAGGATTGCTTAGAGAGTTACAAACCTGCAAGAGTTCAAGCTGGAAATAAGATTAGAGTCACTTGCAAAGGTGCACATCTGACCAACGCCGCTCGCGTATTGCTCGATACGAAGCAATTTGTCAAAACGTATGTGGATATTGATGACTTGTTGCACATGAACGTCCCTGCGAATCTTAAAAATCCAAAACCGACGCGCGTACTCGTGACTGCGATTATCGATCGATCCAATTCGGGACCAAAAGTATCTGGATTGGGCGGTGCAATCATGGGAAAGAATCGACGGAAACTTGGTGTGGAATCCAAGCCACCGCCGGAGATTGTTTTACTCCCGGTTCCGTGCACTTTGGGAGATCTGAAGCGAGAGGCCACTAAGGCGTTTGCAGATTTGTACGTTATCCTCACAAAATTCAAGATTTCCACTATTAAAGGCTACGAAAATCTTCCAGATTCAACACGATTGAACAAGAACTCGTTACAGCACGCTCACGCAGAAGCTTTGGGTGAAGGTGCGGACTTGGAAAGTGAGTTTCGTTACCAAGGTGGACTCGACCAATGGGTCGTGAAGTGCCACTGCGGGACAAACGATGACGACGGAGAGAGAATGATTGCGTGCGATCTATGCGAGATTTGGATGCACACGAGATGCGTTGGAATTGATGACGAGGCTACGACTCCAAAGAAGTTTACTTGTCACGAATGCGCCGGTTTATCAATTACAGACTTTTTGGAGTCGAAGAAACCAAAAATTAAAAAGGCAAGGCCCGGACCGAGGGAAAGAAATTAGCAGAAACGTATATATAGAGCTACTTATAATTGAATTGATTATATTATTCACACACACAAACACACGCTATTTAAATTAAAAGGGAAATTATTCATTCCAGCGGCCTTTTTGCTGTTCTTCCGTCGGCCCTTGCTGAGCTTTTGCGAAAGAACTAGGTAACATGGCAAATTTCTGGAGTTTTGGTACATACGCTCTTTGAGTAAAGTTATCATACCCGTTCGCCTCGATTGCGTCTAAAATATCTCTGTAAACATCCAACGCTGACCAGACTGGCCATCTAGCATCTTTGTTTAAGCAGTTAACGCCAGCTTCAGCACTGGCAAAGCACTCTCGCGCTCTAGCGATTTGAAATTTCATAAATTTGACCCAGCGCTCGTCAACTTTTCCGTCTTTTACTAAACCAGTCAAAACTTCATCTTCGGTTATCCCAAACGCGGCCAAATCCTCCAACGGAACGTATATACGATTGCGTTCTCTCGCGTCTTCGCCGACGTCTCTGAGAATATTCGTCAACTGGTTCGCTAAACCCAACGATAACGCAGCTTTATATACCGACTGTAAGTCTCCTCTATACGTTTCATCTACTCCCATAATCGGCATTGACATCAAGCCAACGGTACCGGCGACGCGGTAACAATACTCATACAACTCATCAAAATTTTCATATCTCGGTTTTACTAAATCCATTCTCATACCATCAACCATATCCCTAAACGGTTGTATATCAACCGGAAACTTACTGACCGTATCAGCAAGTGTAGCGTCGATAACATCCATTGGCTTTCCAGCGAAAATATTCTCCAAGCGTTCTTCCCATCTGTCCAACGCCTCTGGCGTTATATGCGAAGCGTTTGGGCCATCTACGAGCTCATCCGTTCGTCTGCACCAGACATATATCGCCCAAATCGCTCGTTGTTTTTCCTGAGTCATTAATTTTGTTCCTAGATAAAACGTCTTTGCGTATTCTGCGGTAACTTCGCGGCATCGCTCAAACGCTGGATCTAATACAGCTTGTACGACTTTGATCTTTGGTGCTAAAATCCCAGATTCTTGCCTTTTAACGCACGCTTGTAATGCAAATAATTCAACTTCTTTCCCATTCGATCTAACGACGTCTTCGGGTCTTCTTTGAAACGATTCTTTCTTTTGTTGATTGATTGTCGACGTTTGCGTTTGCGTCGTCGAAGGTTCCGCCACCGCCTCTCTCGCTTGCAACGGCTGTCTTATCAGCGATGACGATTTTGATGATGATAATAAATTATTTTGCGCTCTCCTTTTATTGTTATTCGTAGTAGTATTTAACTTATTCGTAGCAGTAGTAGTAGTAGTTTTATTATTGTTGTTGTGATTATTGTGAGTGATTACTACTCTTTGTTTTGCTGTAGTCATCATCATCATCATCATCGGAATAATAATAATAATAATTGAATAAAGCGCTCTCAACCGCTAAAAAAATTTATTAAACCGCTTTTTACTAAGTTTATGAGCAGTTCTCTAATGAATCAGTAGTTGATTAAAGAGTAAAGAAATTCGAATAAAAAAGATAATTATTCGTTACGTTGTGAGCTTTGATTGCGGTTTTGTTATTCGCGCGAGTACGTTTTGTGTCGTTTTCGATTCGTTCGATTATCTTTTTTACCCTGAGATGCTCATCAGCTGCCGCTGACAGCTGAGGCTGCTGATGATGCCTCGAAAAAAGGTCGAAAGAATAGGAAAGGATTTTAAAAATACGCATTGTATGGCAAGTTGTAACGATCGATTGACTTGAATAAATAAAGTACAGCTTGATAAATACATAGAAAATATAGGAGAATAAGAAGAATAGATTACGTGCCACGATATTCTCTCATTCTTTTATCGTGATGGCGCAGCAGGCAGACGTCGCTCTCTTTTCTTCTCACGACGACGAAGCAGACGAGGATTCATTCCTATCGGTGATCAAAATCAAGTGATACCCGAACTGCGTTCGTATAGGTCCTTGCAACTCCATGATCGGTTTTTCGAATACGACGCTATCGAACTCTTTAACCATTTGCCCGGGTTTGAACTCTCCTAAATCGCCACCTTTAGCTTTCGATGGACAGGAAGAAAACGATTGCGCTTCTTTGGCGAACCGATCGAGCAACGTCGACTTTGGTCCTTCTAACAATCGCTCTTTTAACGAAATCGCTAAAGATTCATCTGCGACTAAGATATGCGAGGCGCTCGCTCTAGGCCCAGGTACGATGAAGCTACCGAACGATTTAAATAACGAAACGCCTATTGCCGCCACGCATACTGTTAAAAGTAACAAAAGAAAGATAGTTGATGAGCATTTTTGAAGATAAAGGTTGTATAAAATTAAAACGCACATCCAATGACTGAATAAGTAGCAAAAGCACTCGCGGCTTCGGCGACATCTGCGACTTGATTCGTCGCACTTGCAATGGTAGTCATTCTTTTTTTTTCTGATGTAATTATTACGTTTGACGTATCATCATCGTTTTTACTATTTTTAATAACGTAAACGCTACGATTTTTTTGCTTTGTACCTAATTTGCTTCGTCGTCTCGATGATACAACTGCTACAGATGATGATGATGATGATGTGATTAAAGTTTGTTGATGAGACATTATGATTTTGATAGTGTTGTTGTCGAAAAGGTACCGTATAATTATTTGGATGTAATAAAAACAGATAATATATTTGATATTATTTTCCTCCGCCATCCGCCCGCGCGTGCGATATAAAATTTTTATTTGCTAAAAATATTATTTACAACGCGATAGTAAAAACACTGCCAATGACTGCGAAGACAACGGACGCGATCATCGAACGACGAGCGCTACTGGTACTACTGCTCGTCGTAGTAAGGCCTCCTTCTTTCGTTGTTTCATCCGAGGGAAAGTTATCGTCCACTGAATCGAGCTCTGCGTCGAAAGGGCCCGATAACGCGCTGACTTCACTTTTTTCTTCCTCTTCTTCGTCCGCTTCTTTCGCGTTAGTCGTCGTCGTCGTCGTCGTCGTAGGAGTAGGAGTAGGAGCAGCTGTAGCCGTAGTCTCCGCTGCTGTTCGTGGTTGTTCAGGACTCGGTGGAGTTTCGTTTCCGTTTCGTAACCATTCCGTTGGAAGTCCAGGAAACGGCGGAGGAAATGTCACCTCTGCGAGTATTGAGGAGGCCAAATCACCAGAATCGAAATCGCACGCCTGGAGCGATAACAGGGCGAGCAAAGTCGCTCCTTTATCTGTACCGATATGTTTTAGAGTTTTTGTGTTTAAAAGCGGAATATATATTTTGACGAAAGAGAACGAGAACGAACGTACCTAACAGAAGAGACAAGTTCTCAACGAGACAACGTTCGATTGGCATAGCGTTAATTTCCTCGACTGAATAGCCAGCGCTGACGATTGTTTGGATAATTCTAAGCGGGCAAGTCGTACAGAGATTTGGATCCGCAGGGCGCGCACAAACGCCGTCCGTGAAGTTGAAGTCGAGGCGAGTAGCTTCCAGAGTGCAAGTTTCGGGCGCAGCTTTCACTGAAACAGCAAACACACAGAAGACAATTGCGAAGCAATTAAAGAGGAAGCGGTTCATTGTTTAAGTATTTAAATTGCACGTGTGTATCGCGTACTATTTATTGTGATGAAAATATTAATTAAATTGTTTTTCTGTCTCGCATTCTCTCTTTCTCGTAAAATCAAACCGTTGCGTATTTTGCCTCGAAAGCACACCTGATGGAGGGATCTGGTATCCAGAATAAAATAATTATAATTCAGGGCCACGCTTTCTCAGATTCAAGCCATTTTATTCAAAACGACGGTACCTCCAAATGACCAAAATTGTATACAGCACTGTAATTGCTGCAAGAGCCGCAGCGTCTCTTGGACAATTTTTTGGATCGACACCGACAACGATTAAGTACGTTTCCCCGCCTACGCCAACGTCTATGTCGGTTCCATCAAGTTCTGCGTCAAAAGCAAATCGAGTTTCTTTCATTTCAACTGCGAGCATACCACCCCACGCATAGAAGAAAGTACTGAAATAACGCAACCATCGAACAAAAGGGTTCAGCGTAGGTATATTGATTAAAAATCCACCGAAGAGTGAACTCAATAACACGCATACTATGCCACAGAGAGTCGCGATTGACGTATGCGATGTTAACGTTGATAAAAACGCCATTAAAGTCGTCGAGGCGGCTGAAAATACTAACGCATAACCAAGAAATGCCAAGAAGGCCTCGCCTTCGCTTCGTAACCCCATCAACCAATAAAATGGTATAGCACTAAGGATCACCGACGTCCATCGGAGGAATCCAATCTCAGCCATTAGCTTCGTCAACACGTAAGAGCTTTTTGAGTAATAACCCGCTCTATTTTCGCGTACATACACTTTTGAGCTCCTTAGAAACGAGTCGACGCAAGACACGCTCGACAACGCGAAGAAAAAGAGAATGAAGAATATCGATCCCATTCGATTCTGAAAGCCGCGTAAATTTTTATCGACGTCGTAGTATAGGACGCCAATCAAAACACCGACTATTATTGCGGTTAACGAATCTGTAAACGAACGTTGATAATTCCTGCGAAGTTCCAACTGCTCACGCCAAAACAATATCGCAAACTCGGTCAAGAACGAGTGTTCGCCGCTTCTGTAGTTTTTCAATTGTACGACTAAAGAATCGTCAGAAGGAGAGTTTCTAAGTCTTTGCTGCTGCTCTATGTTATTGGTATCGCTGAATTTTTGTTGCGAAAGAAGTAACTGTGAAGACTTTATGCTATCGCCGGCAATTTCGAGACACCATTCGGCAACTGAAAAATCGGATGGACAAAACAGTTCCGCGCGTTCAATCAAATTCAATACACTATTCTTTTGCTCAAAAAACAAGCATTTACCAGTTGCCGAAAGCAGTAAAACGGAATCGAGCGTTGCGAACGATTTTGCGGATGGAGCATGAATCGATAAACAAACCGCTCTTCCTCCTCTGGATATTTCTTTCAACAAAACGAGAATCGTATCGGCTGTTCTTGTGTCCAATCCTGAAGTCGGTTCATCCAAAAAAAGTATATCGGAATCGATCACGAGTTCCATTGCAATGGTCAATCGTCTGCGTTGTCCACCGCTCAAATCTCCAACGCGAGTGTTGCTCTCTTCTGTCAAAGAAAGTTCTTGTAAAAGAGCTTGAACTTTAGCCTCTTTCGTCGCTCGAGGAACATACCAAGGCAAACGTAAAGCGGCTGCGTAATAGATCGACTCGTAAGTAGTCAAATACTCAAGGAGATTATTGGAATACTGCGAAACGTATCCAATATTTTTACCTTCAAACTCTTGTGAACCGGATATGTTCATCTTCTTGACATCGAGATCGACGTTGAACCCGGCGCGTGAGATTAAAGTCTTAATCAAAGTCGTTTTGCCACAGCCACTAGGACCTAAAATAGCAATTACTTCATTGGTACAAATGACTCCCGATATGTTTTCTATAATTGATCGTTTTTCATTTCTGTTTGACGATTTCAACGCGCACGTAATCCCTCCAAACGATAAAATTGGTTTCGAGAAGCTCGGCGCGTTTTCTCTCTCTTCCTCGCGCGTTCTTTCTACGTAGGTATGAAGCAGTTTTTTCTTCATCGAATTTCGATAAATAGCAAAGATCACGATTGCAATGAAGAGCACAAAAAGGAGCGTAAGACATACGCTCAAAGCAACGTAGTCGATATTACTTTCGTCCTTCTTCATTTCGTTTGCTGCGAGTTCTTTCTCTTCAATGGCTACGACGTCATCTCCGACGGATTCAAAAGCTTTCTGAATCGCCGATAAATCTTCATCTTCCACCGCTGTCGTCGTATTCTCTGAAGGGAATACTACGTTCTGATATATATTCACGCCCGTACGAGGGCACTGCGAAACCTTCAAGAACGCACCAATACTCGCCCCAGCTTCCAGAAGAAACGATAAGTTCTCAGTCGCACAACTATCCAAAGGAAGTTCCTCTAACTCTTCCTTGCTATATCCAGCGTCGACGATACGTTGCGCAAGAAATGTGATGCATTTATCGCACAGTAACTCGGGTTCCACTGCGTCCCCACACGACGCGTTTAACCCTTTAAGGTCTATTCGAGTGATATCTAAATCGCACGTCTTTTCTCCAAAAACGAGAGTTGACAAACCGCAGAGCGCGAAGAGAACAACGATATTTCGCACAAATCGACGCATTATTACTATCGTCTTTGTTTTTATTATATCGTTCTCTTGTTCTCACGTATGCTACGTGTTTATATATAAACGCGCGCGCGAGAGTTCTTTTCTTCAAGAGAGAGTATGCATATAACGCGTGTTTACGACTTTGCATCAGAGTATTTTCTCGAAGTCATATCGATACGGATTTTACTGCTCTTATTGATGAAACCCTAAACTCCAAAATGTACCACTTTTCTTCTTCCGCTGATGCTGCTACAAATAATAATACTAGTAATAATAAACACGCGACTTATTAATAATAAACTTATTAATCAAAAACAAATAAAAATGTCCGAACAACAACAACAACAACAACACCAAGGAGAAGAAGAGGAACCAGATCGAGTAGAACATGCAACGGATGGAGGGTTAGCAGTGGCACAAGAAGCCGCCGCTACTGATGCGCACCACCATCGTGATGGGGAAGAGAAGGCTGCCGCTGGGGGAGGAGCGCCGGATATTACAAACTTACATTCAGTGAAGATTGATAATTTATCCTTCGATTTAACGACGGATGAGATCACCGATATGTTCATGGAATTCGGTGAACTCGGGGACGTATACGTACCGAGGAATCATTATACACAAAAATCGAGAGGGTTCGCGTTTGCTCGATTCGTTGATTTACAATCAGCCGAAGCTGCTATTGAGGCAATGAACGAGAAAGAAATCGCTGGTCGAATTATTCGATGTACGATGGCGGATGAGAAGAAACCAGATACGAGAGGACCGTTTCGTGAACGTGCTAATGACCGCGGAGGGTATAGAAGAGACGACAGACATGGTGGCGGAGGAGGAGGAGACCGCCCAAGAGGAGCGTGCTACGCGTTTCAACGTGGAGAATGTCAACGAGGAGATCAGTGCAGGTTTTCGCACGAAGCAGGAGCTGGCGGCGGCGGCGGCGGCGGCGGCGGCGGATATCGCGAGCGTCGATATGATGGAGGAGCTTCTCATGGAGGAGGAGGTCATGACAGAAGAGAGCCGTATCAACGCGGGGGATACGATGACAGGCGCGGGGGCGGTGGCGGGGGAAGACCCCCTTATGATGACCGTCGAGGTGGTGGCTCTGGTTACGATGACCGTCGAGGTGGCGGGGGCGGGAGAGCATATGACGATAGAAGAGGCGGTGGTGGTTCATACGATGATCGTCGAGGGGGATACGACGACAGACGTGGCAGTGGTTATGACGATCGCCGAGGTTCGTACGAAGATCGTCGCGGTGGAGGAGGCAGCAATCCACGATACGAAGACCGTCGCGCTAACTAACTTATTAATTAATTAAAAACTAAAACTACGTTCTTGTTGTCCTAATATTATTATTTTCCAAATTTATTGATCAAATCCTCGAGAGATGCTTTGTTTTCTGCTTTCTTCGGTGTGTTTGTTTTGTTCGTTGTTATGTTCGTTCCAGATGGAAACGCGCTGCTCGTTTTCTTTTTCTTTACGTTGACTGCACCCACGCTAATAGCACTCCCAACGTTCGCCTTTTTCGTCACTTTCACTCCATGACTTGGCGAGACCATTCTCGTCGGACCAGCCTGGATAGTGAGCATTCCGTCTTCATCTTCGACAACTTTTCCTTTGAAATTGGACTTTAAAATAAGTACGGAATCACCAATCTGAGCGAGTTTACTCGGTTCGTTATCCCAAACGTCGTAATCATCTCCCTTAACTCTCCTTCCACTACTACTTTCGTTGCTTTTCTTTGGATTTCCCAAAAGAGCGTCGAATTCACGAGCGGCGCGCGAAGGCGAAGAAGAAGTTTTATTATTCTGAGCTCCCGCAAAAGTTTGTGTTCTGTTTTGAATCTTGCTTTTGTTATTAGAAGATGAAGACGACGATGGCTTCTCCAATTCGCTTAATTTAGCTTCTGCGACGATAAAACCTGCTGCGATGGTAATAATTTCACCGCCCGATATTTTCGTGACTTTGCCAGCTAAACCGCTTGCTTTCAAAACAACTTGATCTCCAATATCAGGCATTTCAGTAAACTCCAAGCTTTCGGGAATCGTATAATTCAGTAGTCCCGCTTTTCGTTCCTTCGCGATTCTGATTTCGCGTTCGCGGTCACTTTCTCCAGCGGCACTTTTCGATATCAAGGACTTTTTTGTATTCGCCGATTGTTCTTGGCGCTTCAAGCGCTCCTCGCCTTGGATGCGAATTTTCGCTTCTCGCGAGATTCGTACAATCGTAGTCGCTTGCTTCATAGCCACTTCTTCCTTGATTCGTAACACTTTCTGTTCCGCATTTCGCGCTTGTGGAATCCTATTTTCTACATCTCTCAACATTTGCATTGCTTTCGCAACTGCTTTATCTGCATCTTTTCGAGCGCCTTCGAGTTCTGAGATGACATCATCTAAGGTCGCAAAACTCTCACCCATCACTTCCTTTGCACGTTCAATGACGTGTTTGTCCAATTTATTCCTCTCGGCAATCTGTAGAGCTCTTGAGCGACCGGGCACGGACCATAAAAGCCTATACGTTGGGCGTAATTCTGCTTCATCAAACTCGACGGCTGCGTTTTCAAACGCACCGGAATCTTTATGTTCGTATTTCAACGCCTTCAAACTTCCTTGATGCGTCGTAGCGAATGCGAGCGAAACTCCTTGTCTACGAGGAAGTAAACCAGCTAAAGCTTTTAAAAAAGCTCGCGCAATCGCAGCTCCTTCTAAAGGAGATGTTCCAGTTCCAACTTCGTCGATTAAGACTAAAGATTGAGTTGTCGCTCTTTTCAAAATAGCTTTTTGCGTCGTCAATCGAGCAGAAAACGTACTCAAATTCGTGAGTAAATCTTGGTCATCACCAATATCGCATAGAACATAATCAAACCATGGTAAGTGAGCTCTTTCTGCTGGTACGAACATGCCAGCTCTTGCCATTAAAGCGCTCAATCCAAGAGCTTTCATCGCTGCAGTTTTACCACCCGTATTAGGACCCGTGATGACGACGCATTTCGTCCTGGCCTCTACGAAGATATCCACAGGCACAGGTCCTTTCACCCTGAATGAGTTCGGATCGTTATTTGCTGTAGAAGTATCATTTTTTGCATCATAAAGCCAATCAAAGGCATCCTCAAAATCGAATTCATCTTGCGAGTTTAATTCGTTTTGTAGTTTTGAAGCTTTCTTCTTTTTTGATGCTCTCGTGGCGATTTTAAATCTCGGTTGCGAATCGGCCTCGGCTTCTTCCATGCTTCTCTCCCTTTCGGCAGCTGCACGCCTTTTCTCTTTTGCAGCTTTGATCGCTTGCGAAGCTAAAACTGGCTGACGAAGTCCGGGAAGATATACTTTTGATTTCGAGATTTCGAGCTCTGCTTGGACGAACGCGTTCTTTGTACTCAAATTTTCATCCTCTTCGTCTTCTTCTTCGCTCGTTTCAGTAGCGGCAACGGCGGCAGCGGCTATCTTTAATTTCTCTTCAATGGCTGATTCTAAATCTTCTTTTTTAGAAAACGTCGGTCGCACAGCATTAAGCGCTTGTCCATGTCGACACCTCGCGGCAATAACGTCCAAATCAATCGTTAGTTCCAAACACTTCAAAATTTCCTCGGCGACTTCCATGATTACTCTCGATAACTCTCGCTTTATGCCATCGATTGCTGATTCCTCGTCTTCTCTAGCTCTTGCTAATTCTGTGTTTAAATTCACAACAGATGGTGGTTCTATTAAAGTTAAGCCACTTTGGGTCCCTAAAACGAGTGCGTTCTTTGGCGCGCTCTCTGGCGATACCGCCAAACACATGCGTCCGCGAAACGTAACCGCGCTCCCTGGCATTCTCGATAACAACTCTTTCAACTGCGTCTCTTTACCAGATAAATAAGCGCGCGCTTTTCGTAGCTCTTGACTCGCATTGTCTTTAAAGGAACCAGTATCATCTACTTTCGATTTTATAACATCGACTACGTCTGAAAAAGTCTCCATTCGCGTTGCAATATTTCGCAAAGGTACCATCGCGTCTGGAACGTCAATTTCGCCCGTTGCCTCGTCCTCGCGTGAGACATTTTCTATGGAAAGTTTCAACCTTCGCGCGTTTTCTAGAAAATTCGCTACTGCCAGCAGTTCGTCTCCCCCAAGCGGCGCGCCTTGCGACGCTTTATGTACCGAACGTCTCGTCTCGATCGTTAACATGCCGCCAAAATCTAACGAAACACCTGCGACGGATTCCATGTACATAGCCGCCTCTGTCTCATCTAACAACATCTCGGTCATTTCTTCCGAATATACTTCTGCTATTAATGCTTCGCCTTCTTCGACTGACAGTCTTTGTTTCCCAAGCGCCGTCGATGTATATTCTTGTACGTGTCTCAAGAGCTCGAACCAACCACAGCGCTCTAAGGAATCGAACTCTAAATCGCTTTCGATTTCATCGATTTCCTCTTTCGTTGGACCCCACGTTCGTTCATTATTCGTATTCGTATCGTTATTTTCTTCTTTCTTCAAGCGCACTCGTCCTCCTCTCACTCGTCTCGCCTCTGTTAAGTATCCTCGCCTTTGTCTTCGCCCGCGTCCTCGTCGTTCAAGTGGTTCATTTTTCTCTCCCGAAGAAGAAGGAAAACAACAGTGCGAACATCTCAGCACGGCAGTCGTCGTCGTCATCGTCTTTGCCTTTAATGGATGATGGATAATTAAAGATTAAAGATTAAAGATAATAATAGCACGGTAGCACTCTGTTGATTTATAGTACGGTGACGATGATGATGATTAAATAGGGAACGTATTTGTGTGTGCGCGTGTGAGCGTGCACGCGTGTGTGCGTGTGACGCGTCCTGGGACAAAAATCCATCTCAATCATCGAAATTCGAAAATATTATTATTACCATCACATCAGCAAAAACGCAATTTAATAATACAATAATAAGTTTAAGTTTAAGTTTAAATAAGAAAAAACAACTAATTATTAAGTAAGTAATTAAGTGAGTGGGAATTCATAGATGTCTTCTCCACAAGATGCGAATAATCCACTGTTAAGAAATAACTCACAAACATCAGGAACGACGACGACGACGACGAATTTAATGAAACATGCCACCGTGCAACACGTAACGAACGATGGGAAGAGAAGTGAACCTCGTTTTATCAGTGCTGGTACACACGCACAAAGCAAATTTAATACTAATAATAATAATAATAATAATAATATCAGTGTTGGGAAAGTACAACTTGGAGCCGGGTATTCACAAATGGACTGGATGCGATTAACGAAACGAACGGATGCAAACTTGAATGGATTATCCGAATCAAAAGAAGAAAAATTTGGAGAAGAAGAAGAATTAGGAGAGACAAAGATAAGGAAGAAGAAAACGATAAACGTCACAAAACGAGTGATTACATTAGAAGAGCTTAATTTGCACGATAACGAAAAAGATGCATGGGTTGGATTTAGAGGGAAAGTGTATAATTTAACGCCGTATATTAACTTCCATCCAGGAGGGGCGAAGATATTAGAACAAGCGTATGGTACAGATTGTACCGCGTTGTTTGATAAGTTTCATAAATATGTCAACGGTGAGTTCATGTTAAGAGCGTGTCAAGTAGGTGTTTTGTTCGGTGCTCAAGATGATGACGATGATGATGATGATGATGATGATGATTTTTAGCATAGGTATAGCAAAAGAAGTTTAGTTAGTTTTATTACAGTAGTCCATAAAGAATCTCTTCTATATGTATATATATATATATACATATCATTCACGGGACCGATCTAATTTGCTGATGTATTTCATATCATGTATCTCCTGCGTATACTCTTCAATCGTTGGCAAGTTCGATTTGTTCTCTTTCTCGCCAGCGATGTATGCAAAACATTTCATGGTCGTTAGACAATCTGCTAATAAAACGTCTATAACTTTCCTTTGATATAAACCACCTTTAATATTTTCTAATTCGTCTAATAATTCAAGAACTTCATTGGAAACTTCGTAAAGTTCTCCCTTAATCGCTAATGATCCCATTTTCTCCTCGTTCGTTTCTAATAAATAAGGGAATCCCCACTTCGATAGAACTAACGAATATTTGTAGTGATTAGTAGTTTGCGCGATTCCGATGAACTTCTCGTTTTGTATTAGCTTATGATTGAACATCCCTCGTTTTAAGGTTCCATAAACAAAAACGTTAGATGTCGTTTTCGAAGATGTCGTAGGGAAGATTGATGCCACAGCAGAGGTCATTTATTTTATAGTATAATGGTACGACGACGCAGTGAAATTGTAACGAACCCCTATAATTCAAATTATGCATACGAGCTCCCCGAGCATCACACACCTAAAATTAATAATAATAAGAATTAAAATCTATTTCTCTTTTTGCTTATCCATCGCATTTTTATAAGGTGGCGCTATTGGAGGCATAACAGGCTCTACATAATCATATTTACCATCCTCGGACTCTTCGTTCAAGGAATAACTTTGGTCAGCGTCGTAGCCACTTAAATCACCGCAAGCGACGAAAGGAACCGCAATCGTGCGCTCGAAATCATCAGGTAATCGATGTTTACCGTCTGGAGTAAGACCCCATCTAAATTTCATCTCTAAAACGTCTCTTAAATCGTCAGGTTTAAAATTCTTCGGCGGAGAGTAGTTTTCGCACACTACAAATGCTTCTGTTTAAGTTTTTATAGTAGTAGTAGTAGTAGAGAGAGAGAGAGAGAGGTTTGTGTGAGATAACGCTTTTGCTATGTATAAAAAAGTGATAATATAAATCGTACCTATGCTCGAGTTTCTGCTCGATTTCGGTTTCGCGCAAGTCACTCTCGGGAAGAAGCATTTCAATTGATTATATAACAATCCAACGTCTTTTCCCCTAAAAATCTTCGCCACGTAAGTCCCTCCCTCTTTCAAGACGTGCGCGCATACTTTCAATCCAGCTAATATCAATTGCGCTTGCATGAACTCGTCTAAATCATGTAATCCAGTCACATCTGGTGCACCATCTCCTACGATTAAATCTGCTTTTTGTCCATCAAAATATGATATGATTTGTTTCATACAATCCACGTTTGTGATATCGCCTTGTATTTGTATAACGCCTTCGACTGGTGCCATTGGTTGTAAATCTACTGCTACGATTGTTGGTTTCTTCCTATTGTTCTTATTCTTTCTATTATTATTAAGATCACTGTTATCGTTAGTATTATCATCATCATCATCATCAGTATTATTAAGAAGCGTCGGTAAATATAATTTCCTCGATAGTACTTGTGACCACGACCCAGGCGCTGCACATAAATCGACCACGTTTACGACATCGTCCTTGAATAAGTTGAAACTTTCATCGATTTGGAGTAACTTAAACGCCGAACGAGCTCGCCAGCCTTCCTCTTTCGCTTTACGATAGTATATATCCCTCTTATCTTTCGATGATTTGCCCATTTATTTCTCTCTCTCTTGTTTCTCTCCGTTTCTCAGTGTTCGCGCTGCTCTTCTTTCTACTTTTCTATGTTTATGTTTACTAGACATGTTTATGATGATGGTCAATAAATCATTGCTGATGATATAAAAATTATTTCCAGCAGGCTGCAGCAGAACGCAGAAGGCAGACGGCAGAAGGGGACAAACAAAACTCAACGAGCCGCCATAAAGTAGCTAGTAATATTATTAAACAATAGTTATAATAATAATAGTAATCAAATAATAATCAAATAATGAGGAAGAAAGTGGACTCGAGAATAAGGACGTTGGTCGAGAATGGCGTGAAGTTAAACGAACGAACGTTATTCGTCATCGTCGGCGATAACGCTCGCGAGCAAATAGTGAACATCCATTACATGCTATCAAAGGCAGTAGTGAAGGCGAGGCCGTCAGTTCTATGGTGTTATAAGAAAGATTTGTACCTATCATCGAATAAACGAAAAAGAATGAAACAAGTGAAGATAATGAAGAACCAAGGCCAAATGGACGAAGAGAACGAGGACCCGTTTAACCTATTCGTAAGCTCGACGAACATAAGATATTGTTACTATCACGATACACAGAAAGTTCTAGGGAATACGTTTGGTATGGCCGTGTTGCAAGATTTTGAAGCGTTGACGCCGAACTTATTGGCGAGGACTATTGAAACAGTCGAAGGTGGAGGGATTATCGTTTTATTGTTATCGAATTTAGAGTCGTTGACGCAGTTGTATACAATGTCCATGGACGTACATGCGAGATTCAGGACGGAGTCGCACGATAAAGTCGTACCGAGATTTAACGAGCGCTTTATTTTATCGTTAGGGGCGTGTCAAACGTGTGCAATTATGGACGATGAGTTGAACATCTTGCCAATTTCGTCGCACGTGAGAAATATTGCACCAGTGACCTCAGATGCGTTCGCATTGGAACACCCAGATTTGACCGATTTGAAAGACTCCTTAAAAGATACCGAACCAGCTGGCCCGTTAGTATCACAATGTAGAACGTTAGATCAAGCCAAAGCTGTTATTACGTTTTTGGATGCCGCGAGCGAGAAGACTTTACGCTCGACCGTCGCATTGACCGCGGCGAGAGGACGAGGGAAATCAGCTGCGATGGGCATCGCCATCGCAGGCGCAGTTGCCATGGGATACTCGAATATTTTCGTCACCTCGCCATCGCCTGAGAACTTGAAGACCTTTTTTGAATTCATTTTGAAAGGTTTTGATAAACTTGGATATAAAGAGCATTTGGACTACGATTTGGTAGAATCCTCAAATCCAGCTTTTGGGAAATCCATAGTTAGGATTAACGTGACGAGAAACCATCGACAAACGATTCAGTACATATTACCGCAGCATTACGAGAGAGCGGCGACGGCAGAGTTGCTGGTCATCGATGAAGCAGCCGCAATTCCCTTACCAACAGTGAAAGCTTTACTCGGACCGTATTTGGTCTTTTTGTGCTCTACGATTAATGGATACGAAGGAACTGGGAGAGCGTTATCTATTAAATTGATTGGTAACCTGCGCAAAGAGGCTTCGATTACACAAAATGGAGGAAGGCACGGAAAAATCAACAACAACAACTCAGTGAAAACAGGAGGCGGTGGTCGATTACTCAGAGAAGTTCAACTCACAGAACCGTGTAGATACGCTCAGGGGGATCGAATCGAGTCATGGTTAAACCAACTTCTATGTTTAGATGCCGCTGACGCTTTACCGCCTTTAATTAATACGATTCCACCACCATCGGCGTGCGAGCTGTTTGAAGTATCGAGGGACACTTTATTTTCCGCGCACAAGGCATCGGAACAATTTCTTAAGCGAATGATGGCGCTATACGTTTCGTCACACTATAAGAATACTCCAGATGATTTGCAGTTGATGTCGGACGCACCAGCGCATAGATTGTATGTTCTATTGGCCCCAGTGGATGAGAAATCAAACGCTTTGCCGGAAATTTTGTGCGTATTACAAGTGGCACTCGAGGGTGCTATTTCCAAGGCATCGGCTAAAGCTTCGTTAGCTGCTGGACATGCGCCGTCGGGTGATTTAATCCCATGGACAATCTCTGGTCAATTTCAAGACGATGCGTTTCCTGGTTTAACAGGAGCAAGAATAGTTCGCATTGCTGTTCATCCCGATTTGCCGAGGCAAGGCTATGGCTCTAGAGCTCTCGAGTTATTGCACGAATTCTATGAGGGTAAATTAATCGATATGCGAGAAAATAACGAAGTCGGGAAAAAGGGCAAAGATAAGAAGGATAGAGAAAATGCGCATGGTGGTGGATTAGGCAGCGAAACTGTAAAGCCGAGAGAAGACTTACCGCCGCTTTTGGTAAATTTAGCGGAACAAGAACGGGAGCGAGTGCACTGGACTGGGACGGCTTTCGGATTGACCTCAGAATTGTATCGATTCTGGTCAAAATCTGGTTACGAACCAGTTTACACTCGTCAAGTACCATCGGATATTACAGGTGAGTACTCATGTGTGATGTTACGCATATGTAATGGAAATGATGACAACGACGACGATGCTCCCGAAGGTAACTGGCTCGCAGCATTTTCGGACGATTTCAGAGTTCGATTCCGCTCGTTACTCGGGGCACCTTTCCGAGAACTTTCAACTTCATTAGCGTTATCTGTGTTGAACCCCCGAGTACAATATGACGATAACGATAAAGAAGGTGGAGCCGCGAGAGATGCTGTGATTCGAACTGATAATGAAATCTTATCCCCACACGATTTAAGGCGTTTGGAGAAATATGCAAGTTCATTAGTTGACCATCACGTCATTACTGATCTTGTCCCGCCCATAACGCGTGCATACTTTGCTAAAAGAATACCTGTGACGTTGTCATACGCGCAAGCTGCTATTTTATTAGGCATGGGCTTACAGCAAAGAACACTGGATGATAGTTCAAAACAGCTAGATTTACCTCCACAACAAGTGATGGCGTTATTTAACAAAGCCATGCGCAGAATTTATGGTGCATTAAAATTAGGAAGGCAAAAAGAAATCGAAGCAGCGCTTCCGAGTTATGTCATGCCGAGTTTAAAACCTCACGCAATAGGCGTTGATGAGGATCTACAAGAAGGGTACGTTTTATCTTTCTCAAGTTTGTTCGTGTGTTTTCGTTTTTTAATTCTCCACTCACGCGCGCCGCTTGAAATCCAAACGGAGATGATGGATCAACTTAATTTTATTTTATCTGAAACTTTGCTCGGCGGCGCCACCATGTATTTGGGGTTATAAGTCGTCAAGTTACCGTGTGGCTAAATATAAAGCTCAACAGATCTGATCCGTTTGATTTCATGATTTTTATCTTTGTTTCGTTTAAAATACTATTGTTTCTGCCCGAAAAAAAATACTGACGCGTGCAAAAACACCTACTTTAATAACAGGGCTGATAAAATAAACGAAGAGATACGCAAAAAGCAAAAAGAACTACTTGCGGTACGTATATTTAAGATGAACATTTTGTTCTCCTCGCGTCGTTTTTCTTATTTCGTCTCTCTGCTGGCAATGAAGATCCTTATTATCAACCAGGTAGCGGAACATCCAACGTGTCGAAAGCAACCGATTTTTATATATCAGAGCCTTTTACGAAGAACGAGACTTTTAAAATAATATTTGTTTGCTATAAATATATTAAAAAAAATACATACGTATTGACTTTCATCAAATATATATAGGAATCTGAACTCCAACGCTACGCCATTGCTGGTACGGATCAAGAATGGGCAGCCGCTATTGACGGTAAGAGCGCTCGAGGCGACGGTAAAATCCTCTCCGTCCAACGTAAGAAGGACTCGAATAAAGATCTTCCTTGGGACGCTCCAAAGAAAGATAAAGATAAAAGTGATGGTGATAAGAAGAAGGACAAAAAGAAGGATAAGAAGCACGGGAAGTCGAGTAAGAAACGACTGAAAGGAACGTAGTCATCTTTGTAAAACGGAATTCATTAAAATTTTCACAACCCTAAAATTTTGTGTTCATCAAGACATCAACAACTTTGCAGACTACACGACACGGCACGTCATAAAAATAAATGTAGTCTCGTACTTCGTTTAATAAAATAAGAATAATGAAAATGCCAATTAGTAGTCCCAGTTTATTGAGCAGCACTAATAGTTTAATGTTTTTAAGCACGTTAATGATGGTTACTACTGCTGCTGCACGCAACAGTAGTAGTAGTAGTACTAACAACAGAGCTCATGCGTTGAAACTGACGACGACTACTTCTAACCGTCGATTGAATAATAATACTCTAGTTTGTGCTAATAATAATAATAATAATAACGGAGAAGAAGAAGAATTAATGAAATCAGAAAAATATAGCTATGTAGTACACAAAATCCAAGGCGATGGGAGATGTTTATTTCGCTCATTAGTCGTTTCAAAATCAATCACAGACAGCGACGACGGTGTTAGAATTTTGACACCACAACGAGAGATATTCGAAGCAGATAATTTAAGAGAGAAAACGATCGATGAGTTAATGAGAAGAAGAGAGGAACTCGAGTGGATCATTGAAGGTGATTTCGATGAATATTGTAAACAAATGAGATACTTTAATGCTTGGGGAGGTGAACCAGAGATTTTAGTCGCGAGCCATGTCTTGAAAAGACCAATCGATGTGAACTTGGCACCGTCGAGAAAAGGAGAGTTCGTTCGGAAAATTGGAGTCTATGGCGAGGAATATAGTAAAAATGGGAAAGCAGTACACTTATTGTTTCACGGAGCTGGCCATTATGAAGCGTTGAGTATTAGTTCATCATAGATGTAGTCTAGTTATATTAGCTATATTTTAAGTGCGCACGCATCCTTATAAAACTTATGCAACAGACCCTTTGACGAATGTCGAATCTGCTTTGCACGCGTCACAGAATAAGGATTGCGTATACGACAATTCTTTCTCATCCGTAACAGCGCAGCATGACCTGCTACACGTTCCTACGACTTCGTTCCCTAACATGAAAATTGGATTGGCTTTGCACTCGCCCCTACTCGCCCAATTTTCGCATTCTTTGTGTAAATTTTTACACTCTGGTTCTCTCCAAGTCGCCGTATCAAACGGGCGCTCGTGTATCCACATCGTTGCCGTCCATTTCGTCCCACCTAATGTTGGACAACTCGCGTGCATCGAGTCATTATCTGTGATGCCAGATTCGCTAAAGCTAAAAAACAAAATCGCGTCGCCCACTTTCGGTTTCACGGCAAAGCCTTTACCTCCTCTATATCCGCAATCAGAAAACTCTGTTTTCGTTTCCTCAATTCGTCTCTTCACTTTTGCTAAAGGTTTTCCCATCACAAAGCTCGTTTCTCCTCCCTCAGTAGGTTCGTGTAAGAACATCAAAATTGTCGCAATTCGTTTGCCTCCGTTGTCCGATATCAATCCATCCGTATGATCCGAATACTTCTGTCCATCTCTATATCTCAAAAGTTGCATTTGTTCTTGATGTTCCACTGGTATTCCTGAGAATTCCGCGCATCTATTCTCTATTGTTCTCAAAACACTATCGAATCTCTTCGGTATGAACGTGCCGAACGATGTTCTGATATCTGACACTCTCCCCGATTCTCCTCCGACCACGGTCGACCTCGTTACTCTTGGTTCACCTAAATTGACTAAATGTTCAGCCTCTGTAGAACTTAAGAAATTATGATATAAAAATGCTCTCGGTTCCCATGATAAAGTTTCAATCCATGGTTTCGTCGTATTAATCTCTCGTTCTACTGTGTGTGTTTCTCCTAACCAACCAATTAAGCGTTCTTGTTCAGCAACGTCATAGGCCTGAACTTGTCTGAAAATATTATTATTATTATTATTATTATTATTATTTATTGGTCCCTCTTTTCCATCACCGACAACGTCGTTAAAAATATTCACTCGTTCCTGTGATGATAATAACAGGAGAAGAAGAAGAACGATAATAGAATGTGATAAAATATTCATCGCCGTTTCTCCTACTACTTCTCTCTCTCTCTCTCTCTGTACTAATTTTATAGGTGTGTGTAATAATATTATTTATTGGTGCTGATGATGATGACAAACCTTTTTTTGCAGTCTGCCGTCTGCTGCTGTGGCTAGGATGTTTTAATTGTTTTCTTTGTTTTAATGATTTCTTGCCATCGATCCAAATAAAGTGTTAACAAAGGTCTGCAGACTTTGTTAACATTAGAGTAGTTGGTATAGTTGTTTTTTCATCAATCATCATGGTACGTATGTATGTATATATACAGAGAGAGAGAGAGAGAGAAATATATATATTCTCATTATCGACTTCGTGATCGTTCAAACAATCAAAGCTCTCTGCGCCGCACGAACTTCGCTGATGAGCGGTTCGATTTCGTCGCGGATGCGGTGGCGGCGACACACAAAAATTCATAGTAATATATTAACATCTTTCTTTCTTTCTTTCCAAAATACGTAGGTTGCCACGCGTCGATCTAAAGGTGGTTCAGAAAAAGATAACGCCAGTACTCATGAGCTCGTTGCACTGCCTATGTCGCCAACACCGAAGAAGACGACGACGAAGACAAAGACAAAGACACCAAAGTCAATTTCCAAACTTCAAAGTAATAAGAAAGAAATTGATACTACAACAACAACAACGACTGCTACTACTACTGTTGTTGATGTTGAAGTGAAAAATAACGACGACGACGCGAAGAAGGACAGCAATAAGAAAGAAGAAAAGACTGCGACGACGATAAAGACGGCGACGCAGAAGGAAACACATTTGCCAAAAGAGGACGACGACGTGAAAACTTCATCAGAGAAGAAGAAGGAGAATCCGCCGACGATGGGAGATATTGCCGCGAAAGAGAAGAGAAAACGCGACGAGATTGAGCAATCTTTGAACACTAATAATACTAATACTCATACTAATACTCATAATAATAATAATAACAACAACAATAAGAAGAAGAAAAAGAAGAGTAAAAAGGCTAAGAAGCGCGAGAGAGAAGCCGCCGCTGCTGGTACTACCAAGGATGTAGACGCCGCTGTTGCTGTTTCTGAAGTGAATGCGGCAAAGAAACAAAAAGTTTCAAACGGCGTAGCAATAAACGGCGACGGAACAGCGAAGTGGTCTTTCGGAGATTGGACGTGTCAGAAATGTGGGGGCCATAACTATCGCAAACAAAAAGACAAATGCTTCCGCTGTTCTCATCCAAAACCGACTGAAACTTCCATTAAACAAGGTAACAGTGCTGCAACGCAGTACTTGAACGGGAAATTGAAAGATGATAAGAATTGGACATTTTCACAGCAAGAACACGAATGGTGCGTGCGAAACTCAGGATTCGATCCATTAATGAAGGATGAAGTTTTTCATTTATTTTTAAAGTACTTAGAATCGGAAGATATGGGCGCGAAACACCGCGATCGAGTAAGGACGGGGGCAACTAAAATTCTCGAAAGAGCAAACAAATGCATTGAGATTTTGAAGAGATTTCCGTCACACGAAGAGGAAAAAGAAGCCAAAATAATGCTTTTCACCGAAGGCACAAAGACGGCGACGACAACGACAACAGATGGTGAAGCAGCGAAGAAAAAGAAGAAGAAACGTAATCGTAAAAAGAAGAAACAGGATAAAGAGACGGAGACAGCTGTTGTTGCGGCAGCAGATGAACCAACAGGGAAATAGTATTTTTATGTTTATACTCCCTATTTATAATTATCAGAGTTTTATACTTCTACCACCCTTGTTGGTTTTTCTATCTCCTACGGTATACTAATTGTCTAAGTTATTTTCTCCGAGAGGTTGTCTTCGAACATTATTTAGAAAGTTAGCAGTTTTTCGAAATAAAAAATTCAACGGTGTAGCCAAATTAATACCACTGCTCTCCTTCAATAATGGTCTTTCTGGCGTTTCAGGCAGATAATTGGGATCATCAATTTCGTCGTCGTCGTTAGAATTTAGCTCTTCTTCTTCTTCATCGCTGTCTTCGGCCGAAGATACATACTGCTCTGACTTTGGAGTTGTTTCTTCCAAAGCGGGAATGTTCTTATACAATTCCTCGTTTTCTTCTTCATTTGCGGTATCAACCACCGGAACAATCTCGCCACTAGAGAAATCATCGTCAATTCGAGCTGTTTTCTCAGCCTTTACGGCGGCATTAAAAACGAGTTGGAGTAATTGCCGAGCTTCGCCTAAAGCTCGAACGCCAGCCCACCGCCGCGCTCCTCCAGATTTATCTTCCACTTCATCTGCTTGAGTGATTTTCTCATTCAGAGCTGCTATCAACTCATTCGAAACGCTTGTATTTCCATTCGCCCGAAGTGCATACAATTCATCGAGCGCTTCCTTCATCGCTAATCGCTTTGCGGCTATTTCAATCTCCGAATCGACCCATTTTCGCCGCGCGCCCAATGAAGCTTTACCTATATCGTTACCAGGAGTACTATTTTTACGAATCAGTGGTCGAACATTCGCTAAGCTTGAGGCCGTGTGAGACTGAATTCTTCCCTTCATTTGAAGGTCGTTCAATTTTTTCTTCACAGCTTGTGCTTCTTCGGTTCGTCTCTTCAATACTAGAGATTGCTTTTCGGATTGATTTTTGAACTTTTGTGCTTCGCGTTGCATTTTTAAACCTTCTTTCTTTGCCTGCAAGAGCGCTTTTTCTGTTTCTCTTTGCTTTGCTATGCGCTCCTTCGTTTTCTCTTCCATTTTTCGAACCAACTCAACGCGCGAACGTTTTAGTTGCAAAATATCATTCTTGAGCTGCTTCTGCATTAATTCTGATTCTTCTTTCGCACGAAGCGTTTCTTGATGCTTTTTCAGCTTCTTTTGCAATCCTTGGAGTTTTATTTCTAGTTCTTTCAACTTTCCACCTTGCTCTTTTTCGACTCGTTTTTGCAAGACTTGGTCACCCTTTGATTTCGCTTTCGAAACCGCTTGTTGACATCGCTCTCGCTCTTCTGCGAGTAATTTCCGTTCGCTTTCAACTTCTTCTACTAATTCTTCGTAACGTTTTCGTAATTCATCGGCACTGCTATTCGAATCAGATTTTTTTGCGAGTTCTAACATTCGCTTCTCTTTCAATCGCAACGTCTTCTCGACCGAATTGAGCTCGTTTTGATTTTGCTCCTCTTCTTCATCCTCTTCGTCGTCGTCAATACACTCTGAAATACATTCGATTTTGTCAAAATCTTCATCTTCGTTTTCTACATCATCATTTTGAGTTACTCGATGCCGCAAAATCTTAACTTCCGCTCGCAGAGCTTGAATCGTTGCGTTATATCCACGAATAACTCCAGTATCGTCGTCTTCGTCATCGCCCGCGTTGTTTGGAGATTTCGATGCTCCTGATTTCTCCAGTGCCGCTCGCAGTGCATCTCTTTCCGTAATCGCCGATAATTCTCCTTCTGCGGCTTCTTGTTGAGCTTCCTCTGCAAACGCCAGTTCGGCTTTTAACCTTCGAATTTCTCTTTCAGCAGTCGCGAGTTTACCTGAAAGTTCATCGGAGACGACAACAACTTCATCCTCTCTTACTTCGCCAGTTCCGCCTTTAGCCTTCTTTAAAGCTTGAGTTAATGCAATTACTTGCGAACGCATTGCGGCAAGTTGTGCCTTACATTTAGAAAGTTCTGCCGTAGAAGCCTCTTCTTTGTTTTCTCGAACCATATTTTTTATATTCCGTGCGCGATTAGCGTATTTTAGTGTATTCAGTGTCTCTTCGGTGTTCGAATCCGCTGGTGATGCGCAGGCTATAAACACAGTTTGTGAATTACCTCCAAGAGAATCCTGTAAAACACGCGTTAACTTTGAATCTCTGTATGGAACGTGCCCATTCGCAGCTCGACGCGCATCGTCTCCTAAAGCTGAAATCACGTTGCCGAGAGCTAATAAACCTTTATTTATATCAATACCTTCTTGTAACCTCTTACCTTCCGCTTTTGTGCGCTTCTGTCTCTCTGACCCAGCGAGATCGACCAAGTGCAGTTTTGCCAACGTGACTTCATCTGAAGAGTCTGGTGCAGTGCTTTTGCGCTCGAGGTAAATCGTGAAAATCGCATGGCTTCGGCTTGATGTTTTGTTCATATTTGTCGAACCAGTCGCGCGTGCTTTCGCTCCGGCACAGAGTAATTCGGCCATTTCTTCTTCGCTATTTACTTCAATTTCACTCGAGCCATTTAAGCATATCGCGCCCAAGGCATCTTCTCTTAAAGTAATCACGGTTGGCGCCAATTTTTTATTACCCAAAGAATTAGCTCCGTTCGAAGACGACGACGAGAGTAAGTCATGAATCTCTTCCTTATGAATCTCTACGAAACCAACGCGTAAAGAAATTTTATCCGTGCTCCCGCTTTTAGTTAGTTTATCTTTCTCTAAGAAGAGTGCTCGAACAACTCTCGGAACGACCCCGAATGTTGCGCCAGCGCTCGTTCCCATCGTATACGTCTTTCCGCTCCCGGTTTGTCCGTAGGCCAGAACAGTTCCATTCAATCCATTCAATAGACCAAACACTAAAGGTTCGACGCAATTCTTATATAACTTTTGTTCAGATTTATCATCTGCTCCATTAAACACGTAATCGTACGTAAACGTATGCTCATTCGATGTCGTCAACAAAGTCGAGACCGTTTGTCGTTCCTCGTCTGTCAAGAGGGCACATCCACAGCCTTCGATAAGTTCGTTACCTAACATCGGTCGAACGATTACTGCCACTTTCACGGCCATTATTCTCTCATTATTAGTATTGTTATTGTCCTCCTCTTCTTTATTTTCATCAACGACGACAACATTAATAACTTCCTCTTCTTCTTCTTCTTCTTCTTCTTCTTCTTCATCTTCTTCCTCCTCTTTCCCCTCATTTACACTCATTTTTTAATATCTATCGCGCAAACGACGCGGAATGATTTAGATTATATCAAAGAATTAGAATAACAACGAGACCACGCGATAATGGGAACCGTTATAAGATATATTGATTGATTGGATACTTGCGCTCTTCTCTCTCTCTCTCTCTCTCTCTCTCTCTCCCTCAGATGATATTTTTGTGCGGATGGATATTGCTGTTGTTGCACTTTGAACAGGTAAGCACTGCTCACAAAGGATAAGCGATAACAAAACGAAGAATAGAAAATTAATAATGGACATTAAACTATTTTTTTTATTATTATTTTATTATACAAACATCAGTTGCTACCGTTGTTGGAAGAACACACGCACACACGCGCGCGCTCGCTCTTCAATTCACGACTCTTGATTTTGAACCTTTTCGACGACTATTGGGTCTTGCAAATCAAAGTTTTTCTTCGCATCTTTAATCTGTTCGTTCAAATCCATTAATTCCTCTACTCTTCTTAATTTCTTCTCATCGTTCCTAATAACATACAACAAATCTTCGTTTGAAAAGCGACCGCCTCTGCGTTCGGCACAGCCCATGGCTTGGTGCGCAATATTTGTCACGAAATCAACCATTAAATCCTCCATTAAATTCACAGACTCTGGATTCGGGTCACGAACGTCGCCAAAACCGTACATCATATACCTCACTGTTTGTTTGTTATAAAAACGTAATTGTATATTTTGTTAGTCGTCCAAACAAGAACTTACGACGCGTTAACTACTTTACGCTTCCTGCGAGAAGAATGAAACAAAACACAAAAAGAAACGAAAAAGATTTTCAAAAAAAAAAGAGATTCAAAACTTACAGTCTCTGGCAAACATTCCTCGTTTCCTTTTCGCGCCCATGCCTCCTCTTGCATCGTATTCTTGTCCATCGTCGTCGTTGTTCTCGTTATTCTTCTGATCATCTTTTTTCGACCCTGCCTTCTTCGCCTTACTTTTGTGCTTTTGATTTTCGACTATTTGTGAAGCGAGTCCGCCAGAACTACCAACGTTCATTGAATGATGATCATACTCTCCTTTCCTTAATATTGGTTTCGGGACGATCATTTGATTTAATTGGTTTTTTTGTTCCCGTTTCCTCTTCGGTTCTCTCTTTTCGTTTTTAGTTTGTTTTTGTTCATCTTTCGCACTAGTTTTCCTCGGTCCATAAGCCTTCCTCGTCTGCGCCGGTTTCTCCTCTTTTGGTTGAGTGTTCTTATTCTTATTCTTAGCAGTGGCAGACGAAGAAGTGTCTTTCTTAGTGAGACCTTTCAACATTATGATTATGGTTATTATTATTATTTTCAGTAGTAGTTATTAGATTTCCACAATTTGTGATGATCGTGATGGGTTTAGATGAGATGAGAGAGAGAGGGCTCAAAAATCCACACGGCACTGTTATTATAGAGAAAACTTCGCCGCCAATTAATACTGTTAGTTTCATTACCATCATAATAATAATAATAATAAATGGCATCGACGGATGACCCAGTGATACCGAGTAATCTCCTTCGCTCTGATAATATTCACTCATCTATAAACAACACGAATAATAAAACGAATCGAATGATTATGAAAGAGGACGATGTCGTTTTATTACACATGAATAACTCGCGTTGGCAATTCATTAACTTACGAAGGAACAAAACAATTGCAATTGGGAAACACAAAAGTGTTAATTTAGACCCATTATTGAACGAGTGTTCCTATGGATCATTATTCGAAGTCGATGAGAAAGGCGTTTTAGAACTCGTCGGATGTGACATCGTGGACGAACAATCTGAACAAATACAGGCACCGGTAGAGGACGAGAGGTCGAACAAATCGTACGATGATTTAAATGGCGCCGCTCAGAAGTTAAGTGATAAAGAGATTGAAAGTATGCGCAAATCTGGATTATCAGGCGAAGCCATTATTGATGAATTAGTCGCAAACTCGGCAACGTTTAATCAAAAGACTGCGTTTGCGCAAGAAAAATATAAGATGAAAAAGATGAAGAAACATTTGACAAAAATCATAGCCAGGTGGCCATCGCCGAGATATGTATGCGAGGCGTACTTTTATAAACAACCACAAATTACGAATAGTTTGAGATTTGATATTTTAGGATTAATGATGAATTTAGGAAACGTCATGGCAAATTCACAACCTTTGATTGTGGAAGATTGCGGAGGCGTCGTTATAGGAGCGGCGGCGAATAGAATGGGAGGTAAAGGTATCGCGTGCGCGGGATATGTAGGAGAACATCCAAGTTCTATGGAGACTATAAAACAAATGAACTTGACAGAGAAAGAAAAATCAGTGATTATGACGATTAGTTTGCGCGCTTTATCGTCACAGGCGGCGAAAAAGAAACGAGAAGTTGATGAAGAAGCCGCTGCCGCCATGGAAGGTGTAACGACGACAACTGCTGAAGAAAGTTGCGAAGAAGAAGAAGTAAAAGTAACAATAGAATCGCCTGCTGCTGCTGCTGCTGCTGCTGCTGCTGCGAGGAAAAACAATAATAATAACAATAACAACAACAATAAAAATGGTGGTAGTAAAGAAACCAATAATGTTAGAAAGATTGCTAAAGCCACAAATGACGACATCGAGCGCTTCATCACGACAGAGAAGTTCACTTCGTTAATACTAGCAAATCCGCAATTAGATCCAAGAACGATCCTACCCCAGCTATTGGAATTTTGCGCAAAGTCCACGCCTTTCATCGTATGGAGCATGACTGTGCAACCATTAGCAGAAACGATGCACTTATTGCGTAAGAATAGTTTAGCAGTATCGATGACGATTTCTGAGCCGTTCTTGAGAGATCATCAAGTCTTACCGGGACGTTCTCACCCAGTGATGACTACGGAAGCGAATAGCGGTGGTTATATTCTATTCGGCACGTATACGAAGCAAGAAGATATTATTGTTGACGATGTAGATAAAGGGAACAAAAAGAGCAGCAAGAAGCCTCGATTGGATACCTACTAGATTATTTATGCAGTATAGCTGAAGCTTGTTTGCTCTGTCAGTCTGTTTACTGTTTATAATAGTATACATGTAATAGTAATAATTGACATCATAAAAAAATTCCAAATTAGGAACTCGCGTCAAAACATTCTTCTTTTCTTCTTCGCAAAAGTTCACGACACGCGAATAAAAGAAAGAATTCGATGTTCCTCAGAGACGATGATTCTTTACAAAAACTAAAAGCTTCTTCGTCTTTATCATCTACTTTTTCTGTCAACGAAGGACGTGCTTTAGAATTCGAAGTTTCGAGAGGAAATTTAGGCGGTTTCGATATCTTCTTCAAAGGCTTGACGACGACGATGGACAATAACGGGAAAGGTGATGAGGATTGGTTTATTACGAGGTGTGTGTGTATAATGGAAGATACGAATGAAATATTCGAGTTAAAAATGGAAGAATCTGCAACAATTGCAATGCTTAAAGTGAAATTACGATCTGAAATGAACGATAAACATAATAATAATAACAATAGGAATAGGAATAGTAATTCTTCTCTACAAACGAACAAAAACAGAATTGATGATTATGATAAGAAAAATAAGACGACGACGACGACGACTTCAAATATTCTGAATGGAAAGAAAATGATTAGTAATAATATTAATAATAATCAAAATACTAATAGTAATAATGGGGGACGAATTATTCTAAATTCATCACCATCGAAACCGCCGTCGATGAAGCCGTCAGAGTTTCGCGGGTACGAAGAAGAAGAATTAGGTATTAATCAACTAGGAAAGATCATACGAAACACACAACAACAACAAAAACAAAAACAAAAACAACAAGAACAACCTGATAATAAAAAATCTGATTTCCTTCGAGATTTGAGCGAATTCGCAAATGAACTAGCGCAAGTCGTCGCCCCAACTCCAGTGCCTCCAAAGGACGTGGAAATTGTAACAAATGTTCCCGTTGACGGTAAAGCAGAAAAGACAAAGAACAAGACGAAACTAGAATCCATGGAAAGTTGGGAAAAGGTTGATGAGTGGCAAGCCTGGGGTGAGATTGGGAAAGTTCAAGTTACTTATAAATCTTCGCCGCCTACATCTGTAGCTGTTCCAAATGTCAACGTTAACGTTAAGAAAGTTGAACGCGGAAAGATGGAACCAAAAAAATTAAACGCTACTAAAGTTATAACAAAAAAGAAACAGGAATCCTCCTTGTTTATTGGAAATTTTCAGAACTCTTTCAAAACTATGGTGTCAACGTCCACGAAATATAGCGCAATGATTGCAGAGCTTGCCCCTGGTTTTGCCTCGCATTCTTTGTCTGCTCATGTTTTAATTTTTATTACTTTGGCTGTAATATTTGTAAAAATACTCGGTTTTACCTTTTGGTTATTACTAGTCGTTTTAGTTTGTTATGCTCGCGTGAGAAGTGAAGAAAAATTGAGAGCGTTAGCAGATGGACGGTCATTAGAGTTGCAATCAAAGTTAGCTAAAATGCGCGATGAATTAGAGAAATTGCAATTCGCTAGTGCTACAGTTGCTGCTAATATGGCAGCTCGAGGCGGTTCTTTGTCAAGCGGTTCAGCAAGTTTTCTGAGTGCTGGTCAATCTGATGATGTTTTATGGATGAACTCGACGATAGCTGCGTGTTGGGTTGGATTCCTACGAAATTGGCTTTCTTCGTTAGCCAGAAACGTGCTTTCTGAGAAATTGATGACGCACAAACCTTCCCTTTTGGAATCTATTGTTCTCGAAAAGTTTGAAATGAAGCACAAGAATCCAACGTGCGGAAACGTAAAAGTTCTGCGCTCAAGAAATACGTTCGAAGGTGTCATGCTTGAGCTTGGATTTGAAGTATCAGACGTTGGATTTAACATGAACATTCACGCAAAACTATCACAGCATCTAAAAATACCTTTAAAGCTCGCGGTCGAACTCGATGCGACAAATCTGCTATTGCGCACGACTGTTTTACTCATCGATAGACCGCCGTATGCGGCATATTTGAGGACTTCATTCGCGGATTTGCCGCAAATGAAAATTCGAATAATTCCAGAAGGTGTTAGTGGGAGAATGGGTAACATCGCAGAACTACCCGGAATTGACGTATGGATCAAGAATTCCGTTCAAGAAGCTTTAGTTGCAAACCTTCTCGAGCCGAACTCTTATACGTGGAACATCGAAGAATTTTTCGAATCAAATTACAAATAAATAGACAATGAACAAATAGAAAATTAGCTTTTTATAAATAGTGTATAGGATTAAATAGTAGTAGTAGTAGTAGTACTGGTACAAGTAATAGTAATAGATATCATCTTCTAAAGAACCACCAGAAGATGAAGATTAAAAACGTGATTAAAAACATCCCGCCGTAGACGATTATTTGATCCATCCTTTGCCTTCTATCGATAACTTTAAGTACGGATTGTGAGACACCAAGTGTATCTAACACACTCAACACTTTTCTTTGCGCTGATTTAAATCTATCTTTTTGTTCATTCAAGTTTCCTAGAATGCTTGCCCCTGTTTCTAATAAGTCGTCAACCATTTGTCCGCTTCTTCGCATTGATATTCCAGCTGATGCTTCGGCGTCGTAACTCGTACCCATATTCAGCGTGACTTCGCCGTTATTATTATTATTCATCATATTTCCATTACCATTCATTCTTCTCATTAATTCTTCTCTCTCCTGCACTTCTTGCATCCTCCTCGACTCTCGGGAACCGAACCTCTCCAAGGCTATTCGAAATTGGTCACATTCCTCAACGACTTGTTCGACTTTCCGTTTCCATATATCTCTCTTCGCAGGATTCTCTAGAACGATTAATACCCTGAATTGCTGTTCCATTTGTTGTGATATTCTTTGTAGTTCATTTAATTTATTCCTTTGCTCTTTGAGCTCTTGTATTGTCGCGTTCCCCCCATGTCCTTTTCCCTCCAAGCGCTCTAAACGAATTAACCCGTCCTGTAATTCGAAAGTAATCCTTCTCGCCACGGCATATAAGTCCTGTAAAGAGAACTGATTCTGATTATTATTAGTATTAGTACTGTTATTACTATT
>Ga0115001_10000187_pt1 | contig 42582 bp, 40 predicted proteins | sample ArcticOcean_MG_C_12_FD_89869 | JGI IMG/M metagenome (GOLD analysis project Ga0115001, IMG submission 89869) | Marine microbial communities from western Arctic Ocean - ArcticOcean_MG_CB8_130 | ecosystem: Environmental > Aquatic > Marine > Oceanic | place: Arctic Ocean: Canada Basin | collected... | reverse complement strand
GGTATGGGTTGGGAAAACACCATCAGTGTGTGAAGAATTAGCTCCACTATCTCCCCAGTCAATAGTGATATTGGTATAGTTCTTTAAAGGAAGTTCAAAAGAACCAGAAGAAACAGCCCAAGTTGAAACAAAGTTGTCTTGACTAATTACAGCGTTAGTAAAAAAAAACAGTAATAGAAATAATATCTTTTTCAAATCTTAAAAATATACTTTCATAAGTAAAAATAATATAGTTAACAAATTACATAAATTTTGCTGATAATTTATTGACTAGTAGTTATTTAATTATAAACTAGATCGGTTGCCCAATTCGACAATATCCATGTTTTCTATTTTTTCCTGATTGATTTCGAATCGGATCATGGTTCTTTTTTTATGGAATCCATGTCTCCCAGCAGCTCCTGGGTTCATGAATAAAACGCGGTTGGTTTTGTCGTATTCTACCTTTAAAATATGGGAATGTCCACAAATAAAAATTTTAGGTCTCTCCCTTAAAATTAGTGGCTTGCTTTTTTTATTGTAATAGGGAGGTTTTCCACCAATATGGATCATAGAAACCTTTACCTTTTCACACATGAAAGTGTTGATTTCTTTCATGGTAGATCGAACTACATGGTCGTCAATATTTCCGTAAACAGATCTAACTTTTGTTATTTTTTCAAGCTCGTCAAAAACATCAATTTTTCCAATATCTCCAGCATGCCAGATTTCGTCTGCTTGCTTGGCGTATTTAATTATTCCCTTGTCGATGTAACTGTGGGTATCTGATAATAATAGAATTTTTTTCAAATAATTATTTTTTTGACTTTCTTATTAAGGTATATTTGAACTTTTAACAAAAGTAGTATTTCTCTTGCGATATTTATTAGAATTATCTTTTAATGGTGCCAATTATCACGGTTGGCAAATACAACCTAATTCCATTTCTGTGCAAGAAACAATGGAGAAGTGTATCTCCACTATTTTAAATAAAAAAATAAGTATTGTAGGAGCCGGTAGAACCGATACTGGAGTGCATGCTTCTTATTTTTGTGCTCATTTTGATTTGGATTTTAGAATTGAGGATAAATCTGATTTTATCTACAAGTCGAATTCCTTTTTGCCCAGTGATATTGCAATAAAAAACATAAATCTAGTAAAGGAAGATTTCCACGCTAGATTTGATGCCCTAAGTAGAACTTACCAATACAAGTTAAATACAGCTAAAAATCCTTTTTTAGTAAATGATTCCTATTACCTGAAAAAAGATATTGATTTTTGTAAAATGAATTTAGCTGCTTTAAAGCTTTTTGATTACACCGATTTTAAATGTTTTTCTAAATCCAATACCGACGTTCATACTTTTGATTGTGATATAAAAAATGCCAGCTGGTCCTTTGAAGAAAACCACTGGGTTTTTGAAATATCAGCAAATCGTTTTTTAAGAAATATGGTTAGAGCCATAGTCGGGACTTTAATAGAAATAGGGGAGGGTAAACATGAAATTTCCCACCTCGATGCGGTAATAAAAAGTAAAAATAGAGAAGTGGCAGGCTATTCAGTACCTGCACAAGGTTTATATTTGACCAATATTATTTATCCTAAAAATTCTTTATTAGATGAGTAAAAACTCAAATCTTCTTGATGTTCAGCTTTTTAAAAGGTTATTGGGTTATGTGCTAGTATACAGAACTACCTTTATTTTTGTGGCTATAGCAGCGATTCTAATTTCTATTTTTTCAACTCTTACTCCTTACCTAATAAAAATTGCAGTAGACGATTACTTGTCTCTTGGGAGATACGATGATTTTATTTACGTAATATGTTTTATGCTTTTGAATCTTGTTTTGACCGTTATTTTCATGTTTCTCTTTAGTTATTACGCGAATCTCCTTGGTCAGAATGTGGTTTATGATCTTAGAGTAAAACTTTTTAGACATATTCTAGATTTTAAAATGGCATATTTTGATAAATCTTCTGTTGGAAGATTGGTCACTAGAGCTGTCAATGACATGGAAACTATTGCTAGTATTTTCAGTCAAGGTCTTTTTATGATTGTTGCAGACTTGTTACAAATGCTTTTAGTTATCATAGTAATGCTAGTGTTGAGTTGGAAGCTTAGCATGACGATTTTTTTAGTTCTGCCCTTTATTTTATTCGCAACTAGGAAGTTTCAAAAATCGATGAAAGTTGCTTTTAATGAGGTTAGATCAGAAGTTGCTAATTTAAATTCCTTTGTTCAAGAAAGATTGACAGGTATGAAAATAGTACAGCTTTTCAACAGAGAAGAAATTGAATATGAAAACTTTGAAAAAATTAATGAAAAGCATAAAAAAGCATGGCTAAAAACGGTATGGTATAACTCCATTTTTTTTCCAATAGCAGAACTCTCTACCTCCATTACAGTTGGATTAATTGTTTGGTTTGGTGGAATGAATGTAATTTTAGAAGACACAGAAATTACCCTAGGAATTATATTTCTTTTTATTCAACTTTCCCAAATGCTTTTTCGTCCCCTTAGGCAAATTGCTGATAAGTTCAACACTCTTCAAATGGGGATGGTAGCTGCCAATAGAGTGTTTAAAATAATAGATACAGACAGTAAGATTCCAAATAAAGGAAAATTATCTGCAGATTCTTTAAAGGGTAATATTGAATTTAAAAACATAGGTTTTTCATATGTGAAGGGAGAGGATGTTTTGAAAGATATTTCCTTTCACGTTAAAAGTGGTGAAAAAGTAGCTATTGTAGGAGCTACTGGTTCAGGAAAAACAACGATTGTTAACCTGTTGACTCGTTTTTATGATACCCAGCAAGGATCGATAGAGATTGATAAAATGGATATAAAAGAAATAGATATTTTTTCTCTAAGATCTAAAATTGCTCTAGTTCTTCAAGACGTATTTTTGTTTGCAGACTCCCTATTGAACAACATTACCCTTTGGAACAAAACTATCTCATTTGATGATGTTATTAGTGCAGCTAAAAAAATGGGAATTCATGATTTTATAATGTCTCTTCCCAATGGATATAATTACAATGTTAAAGAAAGAGGAGTCATGCTATCCCAAGGACAAAGACAGCTGATTTCTTTTTTAAGAGCTTACTTAAAAAATCCCTCTGTTTTGATTTTAGACGAGGCGACTTCTTCCATTGATTCCAATTCAGAAGAATTGATTCAAAGTGCTATTTTAAAAATTACAGAGAATAAAACCTCTATAATTATCGCACATAGACTCTCTACTATTTTAAACTCTGATAAAATTTTAGTGATGGACAAGGGAGTTTTGGTAGAATCTGGTTCTCACAAAGAGCTAATAAAAAAAGAGAATGGTTATTACAAGAATCTATACGAGATTCAATTTAAAAAATCGGAGTCTATACTAGCTCAGCCTCTATCATAGTCTGAAGGGTTTCACTATTTTTATGAGCGAATATCTCTCCATTTTTAATGAAAGTAATTTTTCCTTTTTCCTCAGATATTACAATAGCTATTGCATCGGTTTTTTCAGTAATTCCAAATGCAGCTCTGTGTCTTAATCCAAGTTGGGAATCAATATTTTTATTTTCAGAAACAGGTAAAATAACCCTAGTGGCAGTGATGAAATTACCATCAATAATAACAGCACCATCATGAAGAGGGCTGTTCTTGTAGAAGATACTCTCAATAATTGGAGAAGAGATTTCTAGATATAAATTGTCTCCTGTGTTTTTTATAAAATCTAAACTGTTGTTTCTTTCTATAACAAACAAAGCACCGGTCTTACTTTTAGCTAGTTTTTCACAGCTTTTTAAAAATTCTTCAATATTCATCTGGCTAACTTCCCTAGAGGGTTTGAAGATTTTTAAGTATTTGAAGTATATTTTATTATTTGTAAGGTTATTAGATCCTAGCATTAAAAGAAACTTTCTGATTTCTTGCTGAAAGACTACTATGAGTGCAAAAACTCCAACGCTAATAAATTGCCCCAATAAATTACTTAAGATATTCATCTCAAGAATATCAGTTAATTTCCAAATTAAATAAATTATGACAATTCCAATTAATATATTAATTGCAGCGGTTCCTTTTACTAATTTATAAATGTAGTAGACTAAAATTCCTACTAGAATAATATCGATTACATCAATGAAATCTGGTAATAAAAAATCTAGTTTATCCAATGGTTATAGAATTTCTATAAAAGTAATTAAAAATGAATTAAGTGGTTTTTTTTAGGAAATTTGTTAATTCCACTACCTCTTTTGCCTCTTTAACATCGTGAACACGAAGAATATTTGCTCCTGAAAGAACAGAAACAGTATGTAGGCAAGTAGTGCCGTTCAAGGCATTCTCTGGTTTGGTGTCTAAGAGTTTGTATATCATCGATTTTCTTGAAATACCAACCAAAATAGGGCAGTCCAGTTTTTTGAAAAAAGATAAATTATTTAATATCTCATAATTATGCTCTAAAGTTTTTCCAAATCCAAATCCCGGATCAATGATAACATCTATTATTCCCGCTTCTCTTGCAAAAAATATTTTTTCAGAAAGATTTTTTACTATCTCGTTTACTACATTTTTATATGTAGGTTTATCTTGCATGTTCTGTGGGTTTCCTTTCATATGCATAAGTATGTAGGGAACATTTAATTGCGCAACACATTTAAACATATCGGAATCTAATTCTCCAGCAGAAATGTCGTTGACTATGGAGGCTCCGCTATCCACAGCTTTTTTAGCCACCTCACTTCTAAAAGTATCGACCGAAATAATGGTGTCACTAAATTTATTTTTTATCAATTCAATAACAGGAACTACTCTTTTAATTTCCTCTTCTAACTTAACTGGATTTGCACCAGGTTTAGAACTATATCCTCCTACATCAATTAGATCAGCTCCATCCTTTATCATTTTCTCCACCTGATCTAAAACTTTTTTATCAGAATTAAATTTGCCTCCGTCGTAAAATGAATCAGGTGTGATATTTAAAATACCCATTATTTTGGGTGATGATAAATCCATTAATTTTCCTTTTAAGTTGATTGTCATTTTGATTATAAATTTTTTAATAACTTTTACAAAACTAAACTACCTATTTAAATTTTTTCAACGAAATTTACATAAAAATTCTATTGGCTATCAAAACATCAAATCAATACGACCAAGTTACTTCTCGTTGTAGAGATCTTTTTTTAAAGAAGATGAAAGATTATGGTAGCGCCTGGAGGATTCTTAGACTATCTTCTTTGACCGATCAGATTTTTATTAAAGCTCAAAGAATTAGAAGTCTACAAACTAATAAAATTAGAAAAGTGGATGAAGGCCAAGTTTCAGAATTTATAGGCATCATTAATTATTCTATTATGTCTTTAATTCAAATGGAGAAAGGTGTAGTGGAATCTCCTGATTTGGATTTAGATTCTGCTCTAAGTTTATATGACATCCATTTATCGGAGACAAAAACTTTAATGGAAAATAAAAATCACGACTACGGGGAAGCGTGGAGAGAGATGCGCGTGAGTTCCTTGACTGATTTAATTCTTCAAAAAATTTTAAGAATAAAGCAAATTGAAGACAACAAAGGGAAAACTCTTGTTAGTGAGGGAATTGATGCGAATTATCAAGACATGATTAATTACTCTGTTTTTGCTTTGATTCATCTAGAAGAAAAATAACTTTATTATGTATTGGATATTAAGGAAACTATCTAATATGTTTTTAACTCTCTTTGGAGTAACGACTATTATATTTTTTCTCTTTAATGTATTGCCTGGTGATCCCGCACAAATGATGTTGGGTCAAAACGAAAATTCGGAGCAACTTCTTATTTTAAAAAAGAAATATGGTTTCGATAAACCAGTTTTTGTGCAATATTTATATTATTTGAATGACTTGTCACCCGTTTCAATTCATTTTAATGACAAAACCAATCTTTCGTTTTTAAAAAAGAACAAGTACAATTATATAAATGTTTTATCCCTTAAAAATTCTAAAATAGTTTTAAAAACCCCTTATTTAAGAGATTCTTATCAAAAAAATGGGGTTTCAGTAATCGAAATAATTAAAAACACCTTTCCCAACACCGCTATTTTAGCGTTATCCTCCATTATCATAGCCATATTTTTAGGGATGTCTTTAGGGATTTTCTCTGCTTTAAATAAAAACACATGGATTGATTATTCTATTCAGCTTTTAAGCACCCTAGGAATGAGTGTGCCCTCCTTTTTTAGTTCAATTTTATTTGCCTGGTTGTTTGGATATGTATTAAATGATATTACAGGTTTAAACATGACAGGAAGCTTATATGAATTGGATGATTATGGTGAAAATTTAACGCTCAATTTGAAAAACTTGATTTTACCTTCTATTGTTTTGGGTATTAGACCTGTTGCGGTTATCTCGCAGATGATGAGAAATTCTCTCTTAAAAGTATTGTCTCAAAATTATATTAGAACAGCCTACGCAAAGGGATTGTCTAAATTTGAGGTTATTAAAAATCATGCAATTAAAAATTCTTTAAACCCAGTGATTACTGCTTTATCAGGATGGTTTGCAAGCATGTTGGCTGGTTCTGTATTTGTAGAGTATATTTTCGGGTGGAATGGTCTTGGAAAAGAAATAGTGGATTCCCTTAATACTTTGGATGTTCCTGTTTTAATAGGTGCAGTACTAACTATAGCATTTATATTCATTTTGATTAATATCTTTGTGGATATAATTTATTCCTGGTTAGATCCTAAAGTAAAACTTGATTAATAAAAATAAAATAATGAGAAAAAAAATTGTTGCTGGAAATTGGAAAATGAATAATGCTTTCGACCAGACCCTGTCACTGGTTAATGAATTAAAAGAATGTAAAAATTATAAAGATGTAAGTGTGATGATTTCACCTGCTTATCCCTTTTTAAAGACTTCTGTAGATCTTCTTGAAAACTCTTCAATTGAAGTAGTTTCTCAAAATATGCATCAAAAGAAAGAAGGAGCATACACAGGAGAGGTTTCTCCGGGGATGCTAAAAAGTATTGGAGTTTCTAGAACCTTAATTGGGCATTCAGAAAGAAGAGCTTATTTTAATGAAGGAGATGAGGTTTTATTAGAAAAAATAGAATTGGCTTTAAGTAGTGGTTTAAGTATTATTTTCTGTTTTGGGGAAGAGCTGTCAGACAGAAAATCTAATAAACATTTTCAGGTTGTTAAGTCCCAATTAGATAATACTGTTTTAAAAATAGACAAAGACTCATGGGGAAAGATAATTTTAGCTTATGAACCTGTCTGGGCAATTGGAACAGGTGAAACTGCTTCACCCGAACAAGCTCAAGAAATGCATGAGTTTGTAAGAAATTGTGTTTTTGAAAAATACGATAATAGCATTTCAGAAAATGTTTCTATTTTATATGGTGGTAGTGTAAAGCCTTCAAATGCAGATGAGATTTTTAGTAAAAAGGATGTTGATGGAGGTTTAATTGGAGGAGCTTCTTTGTCTGCTAAAGATTTTAATTTGATAGTTGAGGCTAACAGCTCGCTTTAAATGTATGTAAATTTATGTATTAAATGAGCACTAAAGAAAAAGTATTAGAGGAGGAATCAACCATGACCGATACGATTCATGAGAATGAAATTATTCTTCATAATGACGACGTAAACACTTTTGAGCACGTCATTAAAACTCTAATTGAAGTTTGTGATCATTCCGCTGAACAAGCAGAACAATGTTCGATTATTGTTCATTACAAAGGAAAGTGCGGAGTTAAATCCGGACCTATGTCGTATTTGAAGCCTAGATGCACTAAACTTCTTCAAGCGGGATTGAGTGCTGAAATCATATAAGTTATCATATATTTGCATTCTATGAAAAAAACAATTTTTGTCATCTTTTTATTTATTAGTCAATTGGCATTAACTCAAAACTTTAAACAAATGAAAGAAACTATTCATCAGTTTGAACTTACTGATTTATCTGGAAAGAAGTTTGATATGTCCACTCTTAAAGGAAAGAAAGTTATGGTAGTCAATACAGCTTCTAAATGTGGATTGACCTACCAATATGAAATTTTAGAAAAACTTTATAAAGAAAATAAATCTAAGGATTTTGTTATTGTTGGATTTCCTTCTAACAACTTTTTGTGGCAAGAACCCGGTTCTAATGAGGATATTGCAAAGTTTTGTTTAGAAAACTATGGTGTTTCTTTTCCAATGATGGAAAAGGTTTCGGTTAGAGGATCTGCAATGCACCCTCTTTATAAATTTTTAACTGAAAAGGATAAAAATGGGTACAAGGATTCCTCTGTAAAATGGAATTTTCAAAAATACTTGATTGACGAACAGGGTTATTTAGTTAAAATTGTTTCTCCAAGAGTAAAACCAGATGATCCAGTGATTTTGGATTGGATTAAGAGCTAATAGTTATGTCAAAAAAAGGTCTCAATACTAGATGTATTCACGATGGGGAGTTACATGATGAAAAATTCAAAGGAGCTGTTTCTCCAATTTATCTTAGTACTGCCTATGATTACCTTGAAGTAGAAGACAATAAATATCCTAGGTATTTCAACACACCAAATCAATTAGCTCTCTCAAAAAAAATAGCATCTCTAGAAAATTGTGAAAAAGGATTGGTTTTTGGTTCTGGAATAGCTGCAATTTTTGCCTCTATGTTTTCATTTCTTAAATCAGGTGATCATGTAGTTTTCCAATCTTCTTTGTATGGAGGAACTATTAACTTGATAGTTAAGGAGTTTGAAAAATTCAATATTGAATATACATTTGTTGAGTCTCTAGAAATTATTGACTACACCAATGAAATTAAAAGTAATACTAAAATTATTTATGTTGAAACCCCCAGTAACCCTCTTCTAGAGGTAATTGATTTACAGGGTGTTGCTGATTTAGCAAAACAACACAAATTAATTTCTATAATTGACAATACATTTGCTAGTCCAATTAATCAAAATCCTAGTGATTTTGGAATTGATATAGTTGTTCACAGTGCTACAAAATACCTTAGTGGTCACAGTGATATTTTAGCTGGAGCAATAGCTTCTTCTAAATCCATTATTGATCAAATCATCGACTCTTCTGTGAATTACGGCGGAAACCTTAGTGAACTAACTGTGTGGTTATTAGAAAGAAGCATAAAAACATTAAAGTTAAGAGTGGATGCTCAAAACAATAATGCTTTGAAAATTGCTAATTTTTTACATAAAAATAAAAATATAAGTGCAGTTCATTATCCTGGATTATCTAGTCATCCTCAACATGAGTTGTCAAAAAAACAAATGAAGGGTTTTGGAGGAATGCTTTCTTTTGTATTGAAAAATGAAGAAAAAGCAAATGATTTTACCAGATTATTAAAACTGATTAAACCTGCAATGAGTCTAGGTGGTGTGGAGTCTACAATAACCTCTCCGGCTTTAACTTCTCATGCAAAGATTAGTCAACAGCAAAGAAATAAGTTTGGTATTTCAGATGGTATGTTAAGGTTCTCTGTTGGAATTGAAGATTATAATGATTTAGAAAATGATTTAGTTCAAGCTTTCGAAAAATTATGAAAGAAATTAAGTTAGATATTTTAGCTTTTGGAGCTCATCCTGATGATGTTGAACTGGGTTGTGGTGGTACAATTGCTAAAGAAATATCAAACGGTAAAAGTGTAGGTATAATAGATTTAACCAGAGGAGAGTTGGGGACTAGAGGTTCTGCAGAAATTAGAGATTCTGAATCTTCAATTGCCTCCAAAGTTTTAGGAGTTGCTTTAAGAGAAAATTTAAATTTTAAGGATGGATTTTTTTTAAATGACAAATCTCACCAGTTAAAAGTAATTGAGTGTATAAGAAAATACAAACCAGAAATAGTTCTTTGTAATGCACAAGATGACAGACATATTGATCACCCTAAGGGAGCTAGTTTGGTTAGTGATTCATGTTTTTTAAGTGGATTAAAGAAGGTTGAAACAAATGATTTAAATAAAAATCAACTTGCATGGAGACCAAAGGCTGTATATCATTACATTCAATGGAAAAATTCAAATCCTGATTTTTTAGTTGATATTTCTGGATATGTTGACCTAAAACTAGATTCTATAAAAGCCTATAAATCACAGTTTTTCGATCCCAGTAATAATGAGCCTGAAACATTAATCAGCAAAAAGAATTTTTTGAATGATGTAATCAATCGTTCCGCTGATTTAGGAAGACTAATTGGTGTTGATAACGCAGAAGGATTCACTACAAATAGAGTTATTGGAATAAATAACCTAAACGATATCAAATAAAAGTTTTTTTTATCTAACTAATCTATTAAATTTGCACCTGTTAAATGGTGGTTGTAGCTCAGTTGGTTAGAGCGCCTGATTGTGGTTCAGGAGGTCGGCGGTTCGAGACCGCTCTTCCACCCTCAAGGGATTCAAGAAATTGTTTCCCTTTTTTCGTTTTTATAGGTTAGACTTTCCCGCAAAAATCCCACAAAGCAGTTTATTTAATGCTCTTTAATCAACTTGATTAAGCCACCCCCAAGTTCTAAAGGATTTCCTTAAAGTATTTCCACCACTTGATAAAATTTTTTCCACTTCTTTTTTTTCTAACTTATCTTTAAACCTTTTTCTAATCTCATGGTTATCTTTCTTAATTTTATCAGCTTTTATAGAATTTACTATAAGTGTAAGAGGTATATATGGTCCAAAAAGTATATAAAACCAATCAACTTGGTCACTATATGAACTGGAGGCAAAGTCAACTATACATAATCCGAAAAACCAAAAAGTAAAATCAAATGATACTGAAAATATTCTTTTAAAAAACTCTAAAGTATTTGAACCCTGTATAAACTCTTTTATTGCTTTCATAAACTATGATTTATACCTGGCTTACTTATATTCCCTTTAATTTTTTTCTTTTTCTATATGTCACATTTAGTCGCCAAAAACTATAAAAAAAATAAATCATAGTTATAAAAAAAGGGGAGCCAATTGACTCCCCTTTTAAAATTTTATAAAACTTAATGATTAGAAGCTGTATACAGCACCTAAACGAAAAGCAGTTAATCCACCTGCAGCAGCACCATCCTTATCAAAAAAGACGTCTTCGCTAGCAGAATCTAATCTTAATTCTGGTTTGATAGTTAATGCACCAACAGTGTAATTAGCAGTCAAAGTTGGAGTAAATACATTTAACTCATCATAAAATAAACCCATATCAAACATCATGTACTCTAAACGCATCCCCCAAGACATATTATCAGAGGTCTTGAATTGTGGATAAGCAGAAATAGATGTGAATCCTTTATGAAGATTACCCATTCCAGGAATTGGAACAGTTTGGTAATCGTCTCCACCTACTTCAAAATCAGCAATATGCGCATTTAAACCAACACTAAATGAATCACCTAAATCAAATGCAGTATTGAAATCGATGTAAGAAGTCTCTTTACTAGATGCAAATGAGATACCAGTCTTTCCTTTCTCTACACCTGCAGCTATAGAATAAGCTCCAGAAGAATTTTGATTTCCTTCAATAACGTTAACAGGATTCATAAGACCTAAACCTAGACGAAAATCGTTACCTAAATCAAATCGAGCAGTTAACCCATTGAAGTTTCTTGCTGTAAAGGAGAACATGTGGGACATGCTATAATGAAAATTCTTAGCAGCAGAAAATTTTTCTTTACCCATCCAAGAATTAAAACGTCCCATTTGTAATCTTACTTTATCAGAAACATTCCAATACATGTAAGCCTCATTTACAATAGAACTTCCATTGTACTCTTCAGCTCTTTGTCCCATAGCTAAATCAGCTACAAAACCAACTTTTTCTCCTTCATAAGAAAAAGTAACATTAGCCATACCGATAGAGAAACCAGAATCATTGTTAAATGCACTGAAATCTCCTTGTTCTCCTAGAATTGTATTAGCACCTCCATCATTTGAAGATGTTAAATTAGATCCAAAATAAGAATCAATAGAACCAGATACTTTAAAAGTAGGAGTTTCCTCTTGAGCAAAGTTAAACCCAACAAACGCTAAACATAAAATAGTAATTAATTTTTTTATATTTTTTTTAAAATTAAATACAAATTTAAAAAACATTCTTAACAGACTTATTTATAATTAAAAAAAAATAATAATAGCCTATATTTTTAAAAATATGATATTTTAATGATTGTAAAATTATAATAATGATAATTTTGAGTAGTATAAATTATAATAATGATAATTTTGAGTAGTATAAATTATCAAAAAGATAAATCAAAATGTTCTGTGAATATTTGTTTAAAAAACCATTTTGAATCCTCAGGAAATTGCGTATTTTTTGTTTTATATTATCCCTGTCAAAAGTCCAGTTGCTAATAGTAATATCAATACAGCAACTAAAATTCTTATGGATTTTAAAGTCACTTTTTCTAATAGCTTGTTGCCTACTAAAGACCCTAAAATTCCTGAGAAAATTGCAAAAACCCCTAAAGCATAATAATCCGATAGATTTATACTGAACAAATTTTTAGCATACACGCTTAGCCTGGTAAAATCAACAAGTGATGAAATCACAACTGTTGTGCTTATGAAAACTCTTTTTTCTAGTCCGAATTTTATTAGAAAAGCACTCCTTAAGGCGCCTTGATTCCCTGTTAGTCCTCCAAAAAAACCGCTTAATACCCCCCCCAAGGGAAGACTTTTATTGTCAAATTTTAATTTTCCAAAAAACGGAATTAAATCTATTAGCGCAAAAACAATCAGCAAAAGGGACACTACAAATTTAATTAATGAAACCTCTTTAATATTTCCAAAAAAAATATAAGAATATGCCACGGTATTTCCACTTATTTTAAACAAAAGCAAAGAGCCCACCAAAGCTCCTATAACAGCGGGAATGCCAAACCTTACTAACACTTCTTTGTTAATGTATTTACCAACTATAAAGAGCTTAAAAATATTATTAGAAAAATGAACTATTCCTGTTAATGCAATAGCAACCTCAACTGGAAAAAAAACCATCATTACCGGGGTTAATATAGTTCCTAAACCAAATCCAGAAAAAAAAGTAAGAACTGCACCCAAAAAAGTAATTAAAGAAATTATGACTATTTCCATTCCATAAAACTAAAACATATTTTTTTCTTTAAATATTGAGGTTTTGTTTTGAATGTTATAATTTAAATATTTAAAAAGGCCTTATACAGATAATAACCTAAAATAATTAAAACACCTAATCCACTAGAAATAGAGTAAAGCACAAGCTTTTTACTTTCAACATTTTGTTTCTGTTTGTATCTTATTATTCTGTGAAGGATATATAGGGTGATAACGATTATTATCTCGTCTGTACTCATACTAAGTTTTAAATATACTTTCTAATTTTAAAGACTCAGAGGGTAAAACTGTTTCAATATCATTTGTATAACCCTTAAGGCTAGTGTAAAATTGGTCTACACTAATATTAAAAGTCTCAAGAAATTTCGCTTTCCAATTATTTTCTGTTGGGTCTTTTAACCAAAAATCTTTTAAAACTAATTGAAAAGCTTCAGATTCCGTTGATCCATTTTTTTGTAACTCTTTTGCGAGAGCTAAAAACATAAAAACAGAGGACGAATAGTTGGTATCAACAGTATTAGAGGTGGAATATTTTTCAAAAATTGATGGAGTATTAATAGCAGATATATCAACTCTATTTTGATCAACTTTAAAATAATTATACGAATAATATTGTTGTATGTAAAGAGATTCAAAGCAAGCCGCACCTCCTTCGGACATCCATTTTAGTTCAATATTTCCATCAAAGAAGTTTTTTGAAAGTGACATTTGATAGGCGTGAAAATATTCATGGTCAATTACTGAATATCGATGCATCGAATTAAATTCAAATTCATCATTTGGAATTTCTAAAACCATATACTTATCGTTTACAGCACCACCATTTCCACTTATTGAAGCACCTGATGCATCTCCAATTTTACTTCTGTATGGTTTGTCTACATTACTGTTCCATGCGTAAATAGGTAATTTATAAAAATAATTTGATGGTTTGACAGGTGTTAAATTGTCTAAATTTTTCATAATTACGTAAAATTCGCTTATCCAATCCGAGGGTAGGCTTTCATGAATGTTATACTCAAATGTAAATTCAGTTGGGTTTGTAATAGGTATTTCTTCTTCAGAGGAGCTACAAGAAAAAATAAATATAAGTAAAATAAAGTATAAATTTTTTTTCATCAATTAATTTTTGGTTCTTCTTCTTCTGTCGACGGGGTTGGTGGAATCATTGTAAACAATATTTCATTCCCACCCATTTTGAATATCATTTTTTTTATTATTGTTTTATCAACTTTAATACTTATACCCTTATCGCTAACTGTTTTTGTTTCATAACTAGTCTCGTCAGTTAGAAAATTAAGTTCAAGTCCTGCGGCTGGCATACTGAATTTATTTTTTTCTAATTCTTTCAAAATTTGCGCCTCATCATCTGGCCTACCAATCCAAACCATACCTAATTTCCCTTCTTTTTCAAAAAGCTTGAATTGCATTGGAAATGCATTACTACCATAAACACCTTCAAAAGATTTAATTTCCTCAACTGAGTGAGTGTTAGAATCAGGTTTAGAATCTACAACTATTCTTTCATCTCTATTTGCAATATTCCAAGCTGTGTAAAAAATAAGTTTGGTCCTCATTTCAAGTAAATCAAATTCAATTTTATCAACAGTATCGGTAATCTTATGGTAATCTTCATGAGTTCCTGTAAAATAAAAAATTATAGGAATTCCATTTTTAGCAAAATTATAATGATCACTTCTGTAATAAAATCTATTAGGATCATCTTTGTCATTAAACCTGTAGTCTAAGGTCATGTTTAATGTTTCTTTATTAGTTTGTTCTGAAATGTCATGAAGGTCTTGACTGTCATGATCAGAACCAATTAAATAAATATAATCTCTATTTTTTGCCTCACGAGTTGGATCAATCCTTCCTATCATATCTACATTTAAATTAACTACCGTGTTTTCAAGAGGATAAATAGGATCGTTATCCGTGTAATATTTAGATCCCAATAGACCTTTTTCTTCGCCTGTTACGTGCAGAAAAACAATGGATCTTTTTGGGCCTTGACCTTTTTTAACTGCTTTTTTAAAAGCTTCTGCAATTTCTAACAGTGCAACTGTTCCGGAACCATCATCGTCAGCCCCATTAAAAATTTCACCAGTATCTTTTTGAATTCCAACATGATCGAGATGTGCAGTAATTACAACATACTCCTCTGGTTTTTCTGAACCCTTAATTATTGCTATTACATTTTCAGTATCAACAGCTTTTCCTTTGCCTCTTCTTGACCTGAGAGTTAAACTCATTGGTTGAAAGTAATCTCCGTCAGGATCACCAGCTTCAACTTTTATTGACTTGTAATAATCTCTAATATAATTAACTGCTTTTTTTTGTCCTTCTTCTCCAGTATCTCTTCCCTCAAACTCGTCAGACGCATAAATAGTCAAATGTTTCTTTAAATCTTTTTCAGTAATCGATTTTGCAAATTTTTCTGCTTTTGATAATTGAGAAAAATTAAAATTTATCGTTATTATAGAAATAACAATAATTGATAGTATTTTTTTCATAAAGTTTAAATTGAATTGGCAATATATAAAATTAACCACAACTTTTTCATTGCTTTGTTTACTGATGATTTACTATTTGATTTTATTTAAAATAGAATCCCATAATTTTATTCTCATTTTTAATGCTTTTTCAGAAGCAATTGTTGCTTCTTCCCATTTTATGGGGTCGTTTTCACATAGATTTTGAATCATTTTTAAAGCCATTGGACCATGCTCATCCGCATCAAGCTCAATATGTCTTTCTAAATAATAAATAAGTAGATCTGCTTTTATACTTTTTTCACTTGATAGTTTTTTAACAATTTCAATAAACATATCAGGAATTAAATCTTCTCTTCCAAATGTAAAAACACTTGCAATTACATGATTTTTATTGGTTTTTATAATATCAAAAGTAAAATCCATGAATTCTTTGACTGTACTAGATATTTTTATTTTTTTTACAGTTTCATAATAAGATTTAGAACTTTTTATTTCATTTATAAAACTATTTATCAATGAGGTGTCCCCGCCAATTAGCTTCATGGATTCTAAGTATAATTCAAAATGACTTTTTGGATTACCATCTAAATCAACATCACTTTCTTCTGCCAGCACAATCTCATTTACTAATTTTCCTGAAAAATTATTAGAATTTGGTGTCCAAGGAACATCAGTACATGTTAAATTTATTTGTAATGCTTTAATAAGCGACATAAAATCCCAAACTGCAAAAACATGATCCTCCATAAAAAGTATCAGTTTTTCTTTTGTGTTAAGTGCTTGATATAAAGGATGGGATACAAGTTTAGATCTAGTTTTTTTTAGGTCATTCTCTAACTTTTCAATTTGTGTCATCATATTTATTTTGAGGCCAAAAATAATTCATTTATTTAATATTACATAGCTTGCATTAACACTTATTAATCTTTTGTATTAATTTATGCATATTGAAGTTCTTATAACATTTTTCCTCTCTTCTGTAGCATTGACTTTAAGCCCAGGACCTGATATTGTATATGTGATTTCCCAAAGTTTTAACAGAGGAAAAAGAGCTGCTATTGTCATTTCACTAGGACTAACTACAGGACTTTTATTTCATACATTTTTTGTAGTTATTGGTCTAAGTATTTTGCTTAGTGAAAATCAAAATCTATTTTTTTTACTAAAACTAATTGGTTCTTTTTATTTTATTTATCTCGCTTTTAAAGTTTTTACAAATAGAAACAATAAAATAAAAATTGAATCAAATAAAGTAGAGAATGTTAATTTTTTTAAAAGAGGACTATTGATGAATCTCTTGAACCCAAAAGTTAGTTTGTTTTTTATTGCACTTTTTCCTGGATTTATTTTTCATGATAATTTGAGTTCACAAATTCAGTTTTTAGTTTTAGGTTTAATTTTCTGGATTCAAGCAAATTTAATTTTCATTGCAGTTTCTGTTTTTTCAAATAAATTAAAAGGGTACTTTTTAAATAAAAGTTTTTTCTCTAAAAATGGATTTGTTATTGAAATTTGCATCTATATTTTTATATCCATTTGGATATTAAAATAATAAATAAGCTAACTTTATAACATGTCTTTAATTAAGGTGGTAGAATGTCCAAGAGATGCTATGCAAGGTGTAAAACCCTGGATCCCATCAAAGTATAAAATTGAATACATTCAATCTATTCTTTCTGTTGGTTTTGATGTTGTAGATTTTGGAAGTTTTGTTTCGCCTAGAGCTATCCCTCAGATGAAAGACACACATTATGTTCTAGATCACTTGGATCTTAGTTCGACTAAATCAAAACTTTTAGCTATTGTAGCTAATTTACGTGGAGCACAAGATGCTTGTAGTTTTTCTCAGGTTGATTATTTGGGTTATCCTTTTTCTATTTCTGAAAATTTTCAAATGAGAAATACTAATAAAACTATCGAGGAATCTGTTAAAGAGTTGAAATCTATTGTTGAGTTATCGATTAAAAAAAACAAAAAGATAGTAGTGTATCTCTCAATGGGTTTTGGAAATCCTTACGGAGACCCTTGGAATTATGAAATAGTTCAAAAGTGGATAGATCTGTTAAGTAAAATGAATATTGAAATTATTTCTCTTTCTGACACTATTGGTTCTGCTAAAAAAGACGATATAAAACATGTTTTTTCAAAATCTATTGTAGATTATCCACACATTGAATTTGGAGCACATTTCCACACAATGCCAAACCAGTGGTTTGATAAAATTGATAGCGCCTACAGTGCTGGATGTAAAAGGTTTGATTCCGCTATTCAAGGCTTTGGAGGCTGTCCTATGGCAAAAGAAAAACTTACAGGAAACTTCCCTACAGAAAAGTTAATCTCTTATTTTAACTCTAAGAATATAAACCTTAATATAAATTCTTTTCGCTTTGAATCTTGTTATAATGTAGCTACAAAACTTTTTTCAACATTTAAGTAATTGATTATAAATCACATGTGTTTATAGCTTTTGTTTATGCCTTATGTTTATTTAGAATAATTAAAAATAAGCTTGTTTTTTTGAATTTTGTGTGTTATGTTCGCATAAAATTAAATTAGAATGATTCTAAATAAAATAAATCAATTTTCAAAATACTTTTTTTTATTATTAACCTTTAATATTTTCTCTCAGAGCTCTGAGAGAGTGACTCTAAATGATTCAATAACCGCATTGGATGAAGTAATTATCAAAGCCAATACTATTTTAGGTAACAAATTTGTTGCAAAAAACAGAACTGGAGCAGCATATTACCTTTCCTCCGAGGAATTGGCAAAATTTAATTATACAGATATTAATAGAGCATTAAATAAAATTTCTGGAATTAATTTTTATGAAGAGGATGGTTTTGGATTACGACCTAACATAAGTATTAGGGGGACATCGCCAGAAAGAAGTTCAAAAATAGCTATTATGGAAGACGGAATCCTAATTTCTCCAGCACCTTATAGCGCTTCATCTGCATATTATTTTCCATCTATTGCTAGAATGCAAGCCGTCGAAGTGTTAAAGGGTAGTAGCCAAATACAATATGGACCATATACAACAGGTGGTGCAATAAATTTTGTTTCTACGGAAATTCCAGAATCATTCAAAGGAAAAATTTCTTCAAGTTACGGTAGTTTTAAAACTGGACAAACACATTTAACTCTTGGTAATAGCTCTAATAATTTTGGGTATATGTTTGAATATTTAAATTATAATTCTGATGGTTTTAAAACTCTCGGAAATAATTTAAACACGGGATTTGATATAAATGAAATAACTTCAAAAATTAGATTTCAACTATTTAAAAAAAGAAAAACTAAACAAAATTTAGAATTAAAATTTCATCATTATGATGAGATATCGAATGAAACTTATTTAGGACTTTCTGAAAATGATTTTAAAAAAAATCCTTTTCTTAGGTATCCAGGATCTGAAAAAGATAAAATGGATGCTGAACACATACAATTTCTAGTGACTCATGAGTTAAATTTCAATGAGAGATTTAAAATTACAACTAATGCATATCACAATGGGTTCAAAAGAAATTGGTATAAATTGGATGACGTTGTTTTTGAAGGAAGTTCACAAAAAATTTCAAAAGTAATTTCTAATTCTCAAAATTATGCTGGTCACATTTCAATCTTAAAAGGACTATCAGATTCAGAAAATGCTTTAAAAGTTAAAGCAAATAACAGAGAATATGTTTCAAAAGGAGTTCAAACTAAAATCGATTATCATTGGTATGGAGATAACAACTCGTTTAATGATCTAGAAATTGGTTTGAGAGTTCATTACGACGAGGAAGACAGGTTTCAATGGGAGGATGAATATTCAATAACTAATGGATCTATGTCATTAGATAGCTATGGAGAAAAAGGATCTCAAGGAAATAGAATAAGCTCGGCAAATTCTTTTGCCTCATATATAATGTACAAATATAAAATCAAAGGATTTACAGTTTCACCTGGTTTAAGATATGAATCAATAACATTAGCAAGAGATGATTTTGGAAAAAATAATCCTTCAAGAAATATAAATGATTTTTCTTCTAGAGAAAACAAAGTATCTGTATTTATCCCTGGAATTGGAGTTAATTATACCATAAATAATAAATTTTCAATATTTGGAGGAATACATAAAGGATATTCACCTCCAGGCAGTTCTATTGGTCAAAAATCTGAGGAGAGTTTGAATTTAGAATTAGGAGGGCGATTTTCCATAAATAGGGTAAATGCTGAAATTATCGCATATCAAAACGATTACAGCAACTTACTAGGAAATGATCTTGCAGCAACAGGTGGTTTTGGAGAGCTTGATCCATTTAATGCTGGAAAAGCTTTGGTTAATGGATTAGAAATATTACTGACATCTGATTTTGTTGAGAATAAAAATATTTCTGTTCCCTTTTCGTTTACATATACTCTTACTAATTCTAAATTCTTGACTGATTTTGGAAGTACTCAAGACATTTGGGGAGAAGTAAGTTATGGCGATAGAATTCCATACATTCCACAACATCAATTGAATTCAAATATTGGTATCAAAACAAATAAATTTGAAATTAATTTTAATGGAAATTATAATGGAAAATTCTCAACTGTAGCTGATGGTTCAATTGAAATTCCATCATATTTTATTTTTGATATTTCTTTTAAATACAAAGTTCGACCAGGAATAACTTACACATCTAAAATAATTAATTTATTTGATGATAAATATGCTGTTTCGAGAGCTCCTGCTGGATTAAGACCAGGACATCCATTTGGAATTTATACTGGTTTAGAATACAAATTTTAAAAAATTAATTGTTTTATCTATCTTGCAGTTTAGAATTAATCTAAATTAAAACCGTGAAAAATATATTTTATACAATAATAATATGCTCATTATTTATGAGCTGTGATTTTAATGAAAAAAAATCTGAGGAAGTTAACCTATACAGTCAAAGACATTATTCTGTTGATGAATTACAGTACGAAAACTTTACAAAACTTACAGGTATTAAAGTAAATGTAATTAAAGCAAATGCTGATGAGTTAATAGAAAGATTGAAAAATGAAGGAGAAAATAGTCCTGCAGATTTATTTATCACTGTAGATGCAGGAAAACTTCAAAAAGCTGCTGAGTTAGAATTACTTCAAAAAGTGTCTAACTCTAAGATAAATGACAATGTTTCTAATGATCTCAAAGACAAAAATGGCTACTGGGTTCCTATTACCTATAGAGTAAGAATAGTGGTTTACAGTAACGATAGAGTCAATAAGAACGATCTTTCTACGTATGAGGATTTAGCTAATGAAAAGTGGAAAGGGAGAATTCTGGTAAGATCTTCTTCAAATGCATACAATCAAGCTTTAATGTCTTCTATAGTTGCAAATCTTGGTAGTGATGTTGCTTCGAGCTGGTCAAATGGAATTGTAAAAAATTTTGCTAGAGACCCCAAAGGAAGTGATAGAGATCAAGTTAAGGCAATTGCAGCAGGTCAAGGAGATTTAGCTATTGTAAATTCTTATTATATAGGCCTTCTTTTATCTTCTAAAAAAGAAGAAGAATTAAATGCTGGAAAATCAGTATCAGTTTTTTTTCCAAATCAAGAAGATAGAGGAAGTCACATAAATGTTTCTGGAATTGGATTAACGAAAAACTCTCCAAATAAAGAAAATGCGATTAAATTAATGGAATACTTAACAGGAGAAGAAGCGCAAAACACATACGTTAATAATAGTTACGAATATGCTGCTAATCCTAAAGTTAAACCATCTAAAATTGTTCAGGCTTGGGGAACTTTTAAAAGAGATGAGTTAGATCTTAATATGCTAGGAAAGTTTAGACAAGAAGCAATACGTATCTTTGATAAAACAGGTTGGAAATAAAAAATAAAACATTTTATTTAGAAAATAAAAGATGGATTATTGGAAGTATATTATTCGCAATTTTATTATTGTTTCCAATATTTACTCTTTTTTATAATCTTCTTTATTTAGAAGGAAATTCATTTAATTATTTATGGAAGAACCTTTTATTTGATTATACTTTTAATACTTTTTATTTAATATCAATTTCTTCTTTTTTTTCACTTTTATTTGGCATTATTCCAGCTTGGTTTATAAGTAACTACAAATTTAAGGGTCGTAACTTTTTGGATATAGCATTGTATCTTCCCTTAGCGATTCCCTCCTACATCATGGCATTTACCTACAGTGACATATTAAGCTATACGGGACCAGTTCAAAGTTTTTTAAGAGAAAACTTTTATAGTTTATCTGTTATTTTTAATAAGGATTATTTACAAATAGAGGTTTTGGGAATTATTTTAGCATTGGCATTGTATCCCTACATATACACTGCTTCTAGAGTTTCATTTAGTCTTCTTGGGGCAAATTATATTAATATATCTAAAAACTTAGGTTTATCAACATTTAAAACATTTTATAAAGTAATATTGCCTCTTTCTAGACCCGCTATTTTTTCGGGTTTATTTCTTGTTTTAATGGAAATACTTAATGAATACGGAGCCGTTAAATATTTTGGAGTTAACACTTATACCACCGGAATTTTTAGAGCATGGTTTTCCATGGGAGATATAGGAACTGCTATTCAACTTTCAGTTATATTACTAATAGTTGTTTTTTTATTTTTTTACATTGAAAAATATTATAATTCTAAATTTAAATTTTATTATGGTGTTAATTCAAAAGTTCAGTCTGTATCCTCAATAAGTGGCGTAAATAAGTTTTTGGTAATTATACTTTGTGCTACTCCATTTTTATTTGGATTTTTAATTCCATTACTTTTTATAATGAACAATGTATTTATGACATTTTCATCAATAGACTTATTAGACTTATTAGAATTAACTTTAAACACAATTAAAGTTTCAACCATTTCAGCTGTTTTAATTGTTTTAATTGCTTTATTTTTTCTTTTTGTTGAAAAAATTTCAAAATCAAGAGTAAATTATTTTATTAGTCAATCAATATCTATGGGTTATGCTATACCTGGTGCAGTTATTGGACTTGGTTTAATTATACTATTTACATACATTGATAATTTATTTTCATCATCTACACTTTTAGGTTCATTTTTTTTATTAATATACGCATACACTATTAGGTTTTTAGCTGTTGGGAAATCCCCAATTAAATCTAGTATCGAAAAACATCCAGATTCATATGATGATACAGCTAAAAATTTAGGATTGGGTCCATTAAAGCTTTTACAGAAAATTCATTTACCGATTAACAAGTTTGCATTGATAACAGCTTTTATTGTTACTTTTATTGATCTTATGAAGGAATTACCAATTACATTAATTCTCAGACCTTTTAACTTTGATACATTAGCTACTCAAACTTATGAATTTGCAGTAGAAGAAATGATTCCACTCTCTAGTACATACTCACTCATGATAATCTTAATAGGAAGTATATTATTGTTATTGTTGAAAAATATAATTAATAAACAGATAAATGTATCTTGAGGTTAAAAATTTAGTTAAATATTATCGAGAAGAAACTCCGGTAATCAAGAAACTTAACTTTTCTGTAAAGAAGGGAGAAATTATATCATTTTTAGGTGAAAGTGGGTCAGGTAAGACTACTTTTTTAAAATGTATTTCAGGACTTGAGAAAATTAATTCTGGGACCATTTCATTAAATAATAATATACTTAATAATAGAAATATTTTTATAAAACCTCAAAAAAGAAAAATAGGTTTTGTGTTTCAAGATTATCCTCTTTTTCCTCATTTGAATTTAAAAGAAAACATAATATTTAATCTCAAACCTAAATATATTAAGAAATTAGATTACATGATTTCTTTGACTGGATTAGAAAATCTATTATTTAGATATCCTCATGAACTTTCCGGAGGAGAGCAACAAAGAGCATGTATAGCAAGGGCACTTATAAGAGAGCCTGATCTACTTTTATTAGACGAGCCATTTAGTAATCTTGACTCTAATATAAAATTATCAATGAGAGATGAAATATATAAAATCATTAAAGAAACCAACACTACAACTATTTTAGTAACTCATGATATTAATGATTCTTTAAACATCGCTGATAGAATTTTGATTTTTAAAGCTGGCGTTTTACAACAATATGATGATCCAGTTAATATGTACTGTGAACCTGCTAACTGTTATTGTGCTAAAGTATTAGGTGATTTAAATCAGATTGATTTAGATGACAAAACATATTATATAAGACCCGAAAATATAAAAATTGTAAAAGATTCAGATAATAAAGTTACTATTGAAAAATGTTTTTTTCAAGGAAAGGAGTATAAAATAAAAGGAAAATTAAATGGATGTAACTGGCATTTTTTTTCAACTAAGCCTCTTAGAAATGGGGATAGTGTTTGTGTTGATTATAAGTCAGTAGATCTAATTTTTTTCGACTCCATTTGTGATAATTATTTTGAAGAATAAGTTCTTTTAAAAAAATTTAAATTCATTCTAAACAACCTTTACTATACTTTTGATTTAAAATAGTCATTATGAGTATAAGAACTAACAATACGTGTCTAAATTGTGAAAATTTAGTTAATAGCCTAATTTGTTCTAAACATCAAACTGAAGTTGATATTTTAAATGTTTGTGATAGCCATTCTTTTAAAGAAGTTTTTTCAAAGGAATCTAACTGTACAAACTGTAGTTCATTTCATTTGGCGTCATGCAGTCATCCAAAATCAGCTTCTTTAGGGATGTTGTGTTTTGACTGGCAACCATCTCTAAGCTAATTTGAAATTGCCATAAAATTATTAATAGTGCAAATTTTAGTACATTTGCATGCAATTAATTATTAAGTTAATTGCTATGAATAAAATTCAAGAAAAATTTATCGGAATTGGTTTAACATACGACGATGTATTGTTAATTCCATCTTATTCAGAATTCTTACCAAATCAAGTAGATTTAAAAACAAAATTCTCCAGAAATATAAATTTAAATATTCCAATAGTTTCCGCTGCAATGGATACTGTTACAGAAAGTAAAATGGCAATAGCCATGGCGCAAGAAGGTGGTTTAGGAGTTATTCATAAAAGCATGTCAATTGATCTTCAAGCTGAAAAAGTTAAGAAAGTCAAAAGATCAGAATCAGGAATGATTTTAGATCCCGTAACATTAGCCGAATCATCATTGGTTTCTCATGCAAAGAGTTGTATGAGAGAATACAGTATTGGTGGTATTCCTATAGTTGATAAAAGCAATAAGTTAATAGGAATTGTTACAAATAGAGATTTAAGATTTGAAAATGAGAATAACAAGCCACTATCTCAAGTTATGTCAAAAATAAATTTAATTACTGGTCATGAAGGAATTTCCATGAAAGATGCTGAAATGAAATTACAAAAACATAAAATTGAAAAACTACCAATTGTAGATAAAGATTATAAATTAATAGGCTTAATTACATTTAGAGATATTCAAAAGGTCTTATTAAAACCAATATCTAACAAAGATAAGTTTGGGCGTTTGAAAGTTGCTGCTGCAATTGGTGTATCTAAAAATTCTATTGATCGTTGTTCTGCATTGTGTAATGCTGGGGTGGATGGAATTGTAATAGATACTGCACATGGACATTCAAAAGGTGTTTTAAATATATTAAAAAGCATTAAAACTAAATTTCCAAACATTGATGTTGTAGTTGGAAATATAGCAACTAAGGAAGCCGCTTCTTTTTTAGTAAAAGCTGGAGCCGATGGAGTTAAAGTAGGAATCGGTCCAGGGTCAATTTGTACAACTAGGGTAATTGCAGGAGTAGGTTATCCTCAACTTTCTGCAATAAATGAAGTTTCTAAGGCTCTTAAAGGCTCCAATGTTTCATTGATTGCCGATGGAGGAATAAAATACACTGGAGATATAACTAAAGCAATAGCTGCTGGTGCAGATTGTGTAATGCTAGGTTCTTTATTAGCTGGAACTAATGAATCACCAGGAGAAACAATTATATATGAGGGCAGGAAATTTAAAACTTATAGAGGGATGGGTTCTATAGAGGCGATGCAAAAAGGAAGTAAAGATCGTTATTTTCAAGACTCAATTAATGATTCTAATAAACTAGTTCCTGAAGGAGTTGTTGGAAGGGTACCTTATAAAGGTGATTTATTTGAAAGTATTCATCAGTTTATAGGTGGAGTAAGATCTGGAATGGGTTATTGTGGAACTAAAAACATTAATGAATTAAAAGAAAAAGCCCAGTTTGTTCAAATTACTGGAGCTGGTATACAAGAGAGTCATCCTCACAATGTAATGATTACTAAAGAGTCACCTAATTATTCAAGATAGAAAAATTTGAAATCTAAAAATTCACTTTTTCTTATAATTATATTATTGATTTTTGTCAATTGCGAATATTTTTCAACTACTCCCAAACTAGCTATTGCAAGAGTGCAGGACAAATACTTGTTTTTTAACGAAATAAAAGATAAAATTCCAATAAATTTATCTAAAGAAGACAGTATTGTTTTGGTTAGAAGTAAAATTATTAATTGGGCTAAAAAACATATTTTAAATGAAAAAGCTTTAATAAATTTAAATATTGAGGAACAAAATAAACTGTTAAACTTAGTTGAATCATACAAAAGTGATTTGTTTTCTCACTCATACCAAGAAAAAATGGTAAAATCTTCTATGGATACTTTAATTTCAGATTATGATGTCGAAAATTATTACAATTTGAATAAATCAAATTTCAAATTAAATCAAGATTTAGTTAAGGCTAGATTTATGAAAATCAAGAGTAATAATTATAATATTAAAGATGTTAGGAACAGGTTTAAAAGATTTAATCAAGAAGATGTTGTTTTTCTAGATTCTATTTCATTGCAATTTTCCTCATTTTCATTTAACGATTCAGTTTGGATAAATAAAGATTTATTTTTTTCTAAACTTCCTGATATTAAAACATATGTTAAAAATAATATTGTAAAAAAAGCTTTATTTTATCAATTAGAAGATTCATTAGAATTATATTTGATAAAAATTAATAAATCAATTTTTAGAAATGATGTTTCTCCTTTGGATTACATCAGACCAACATTAAAGCAAATTCTTTTAAATAAAAAAAAATTAGAATTTGTTCGTAATTTTGAAAAGGATTTAATAGATGATGCAATACAAAATAAAGAGCTTGAAATTTATGAAACCAACTAACAAATTTTTATTATCAATTTTTCTTTTTCAATTTATGTTTTTTGGATATTCTCAGTCCGAATCTACCTCGTTAAATGAACAAGATAGAATTAAAATTGATGGTGTAGCTGCAGTAGTTGGAGATTATGTTATTTTAGAATCTGATGTTGATAAAACATTAATTGATCTTCAATCTCAAGGAGTTTCTACTCAAAATATTGGCAGATGCAGTCTACTAGGAAAATTAATGGAGGATAAGCTTTATGCACATCATGCGGAACAAGATAGTTTAGAAGTAGATAATAATCAGATATACTCTTATGTTGATAGAACTATTGATTATTTCGTTGACCAATTGGGAAGCTTAGAGAAAGTACTTGATTTTTATAAAAAGAAAGATGAAACATCATTTAGAAACGAACTTTTTGAAATAAATAAGATAAATCAATTATCTGAGCAAATGCAGACAAAAATAGTTGATGAAATTGAAATTACGCCTGAAGAAGTTCGTCAATTTTTTAATTCTATTCCAAAGTATGAAAGACCAGTTTTTGGAGCAGAACTTGAAATCGCTCAAATTGTTGTTAAACCTAAAGTTTCACAAGAAGACAATCAAAAAGTAGTAAAAAGATTAGAAAGTATTAGAAATGATATTGTTGTCAACGGTTCATCCTTTGCAACTAAAGCTATTTTATATTCTCAGGATCCTGGTTCCAGAGCTACTGGAGGCATGATGACTATGAACAGAAATCGTCCTATGATGATTAAAGAATTCAGAGATGCAGCCTACAGACTAAGAGAGGGTGAAATTTCTGCACCTTTTAAAACTGAATATGGATGGCATATTGTTAAAGTAGAAAAAATTAGAGGACAAGAGGTTGATGTCAGACATATTTTACTTATTCCAGAAATTACTAATGATGCACTAAGTGAAGCAAAAAAGAAGATAGATATCATAAGAAAAAGAATAGTTGATAAGGATTTAACTTTTGAAGAGGCGGCAAAAGCTTCTTCAGACGAAGAAGAAACTAAAAACAACGGAGGAGTTTTAATAAATCCTACAACTGGAGATACTAGATTTGAACTTACTAAAATGGACCCAGTTTTATACGGACAAGCTCAAAAGCTTAAAGACAATGAAATATCTTTCCCATTACTTGAAGAAGATAATAGAGGAATAAAAAAGTATAAAATAATTAAAGTAAGTAATAGATTTGACGAACATATTGCCGAATATTCTCAAGATTACATAAAAATTAAGGAATTAGCTTTAAAAGAAAAGCAATTAAGTAAGATTAAAAGTTGGATGGTTGAGAAAATAGATGAAACGTATGTTAATATAAATCAAGATAACAAGGATTGTAACTTTACTAACAAATGGGTAAAAAATTAATTTCTTTTTTAATTTCCACAAGATTTACTGCAATTTTATTTATTTTATTTCCTGTTTCAATGGGAATAGGAACTTTTATTGAAAGTTACTACAATACAACAACTGCAAAAATTCTTGTTTATAACGCTTGGTGGTTTGAGTTAATGATGGTTTTTTTCGTTATTAATTTTACATTAAATATTAAAAGGTACAATTTATTAACTTTTAATAAATGGCCCGTTTTAATGTTACATTTTTCTTGGATTCTTATTATTCTTGGCGCAGGTGTAACCAGATATATTGGCTTTGAAGGTGTAATGCCCATTAGAGAAGACGCAAGTTCAAATACTTTTCTTTCTGAAAAGACTTATTTAACAGTCAATATTGATGGAGAAATTGATGGTGAAGTAAAAAGAAGATTGTTGGAGGGGGATTTGTTGCTTTCTGAGAGTACCAACAACTACTTTAAGTGGAAAAATAATGTTAATAATCAAGATTTTTCTATAGAGTATGTCAATTTTTTGGAAAATGCAAAAGAAGGCCTAGTATATGATGTCAACGGTCAAGATTATTTAAAAATTGTTGAGGCTAGTAACGGTAGCAGACATGATCATTATTTAGAATCTGGAAAAGTTACAAGTATACATAATATTTTATTTGCATTAAATAAGGATACAAAAGGAGCAATAAACATTAATTTTAAGAAAGGGAAACTATTTATTAATAGTCCATTTGATGGGGATTATATGAGAATGGCTGATCAGTTTAAAGGGGACTTAATTAGTAATGTTAATCAACCACTGATGTTAAGGTCTCTTTACAATGCTGCAGGTTTACAATTTGTTTTTCCAGAAAGTATTATAAAAGGAAAATTTGAAATTGTAAAATCTAATGAGGACGGAGTTCAGCAAGATGGTCTATTTGTTAAAATTTCATCAAATGGGGATTCTGAAATTATTGGACTACTTGGCGCCAAAGGTGTCGTAAATCCAACTAAAAAAACAAGAGTCGGGAATTTAGATTTTTCATTGAGATACGGTTCTTTAGAGAAAACTTTACCTTTTGAAATAAAACTTAATGATTTTATTGCAGCAAAATATCCAGGCACTGAGAAGAGTTACAGTAGTTTTAAGAGTAAAGTAACAGTTCTTGATGACACAAACTTTGATTATGATATTTATATGAATCATATTTTGAATCATAAAGGATATCGTTTTTTTCAAGCCTCTTTTGATCCGGATGAAAAAGGCACTGTATTGTCTGTAAATCATGATTCTTTGGGTACTTTAATGACCTATATTGGATACTTTCTTTTATACATTGGTTTATTAGGAATTATGTTCTTTGGTAAGACGCGATTCAAAGATTTAGCAAATAAATTAGAAAAGGTCAAGTTGAAAAAAGAGTCTATGCTTATTTTTATGCTTCTTTTCTCTAGCGTTTTTTATGCCCAAGAGGATCATCAACATAACCAAACTAAATTAAATAAAGTAGATTCATCAATAATTAATTTCCCTGTAAGTATTGAGCATGCTGCTGAATTTGGAAGTTTAGTAATTCAAGATTCAGGTGGACGTATGAAACCTCTAAATACTTTTGCTTCTGAGCTTCTCAGAAAAGTAAGTAAATCTGATACCTATAAAAGCTTAGATGCTAACCAAGTATTAATTTCTATTACAAAAAATCCTATAGCATGGTACAACGTTCCTATTATTTATTTAAAAAGAGGGAATGATAGTATAAGGAGCATAGCTGGAAGGAATAAAAATGATAAGTATGCTTCTTTTGTAGATTTTTTTGATGATAGCGGAAGTTACAAGATTTCATCTCAATTAGAAGGTGCTTACAAAGCTTCATTACCCAACCAATTTCAAAAAGATTTTATTGAGTTAGATAGAAGAGTTAATCTACTTTTCTCTGCTTTTGAAGGTAATATTTTAAGAATTTTCCCAATTCCTAATGATATAAATAATAAATGGGTTTCTTTTTCTGACGTAAAGCCAAAAGACTTTAAGGGTATAGATTCTTTATATGTAAAAAATGTGCTTCCTCTTTACATTGGTGCTTTAGAAAATGATATTCAATCAGGGGATTATGAGAATTCAAAAAAACTTTTAGAAAGTATTAGGGGATTTCAAACTAAATATGGATCAGCTATTCTCCCCTCTGAAGATAAAATTAAAGCAGAAATTTTATATAATAAATATGATATTTTTAAAAAGCTTTATAGTTGGTATATGTATGTAGGAACTCTAATGTTTGGATTTCTTATTTTTCAAATATTTTATGAAAATAAATATGCTAAATTTTTAGTCTCAATTTCAAAATATTCTATTGTTATTTTGTTTATTCTTCATACGTTGGGATTAATAGCTAGATCATATGTTTCAGGTCATGCTCCTTGGAGTGATGCTTATGAATCTATGATTTATGTCGCGTGGGCAACTGTAGGAATGGGACTGGCATTCGGAAGAAAATCTAACTTAACTATTGCTGCAACCTCATTTGTTGCTTCTATGATTTTAATGATAGCTCATTGGAACTGGATGGACCCTGAAATAGCTAATCTGGTTCCAGTATTAGATAGTTACTGGTTAATGATTCATGTTTCTGTTATTGTGGGAAGTTATGGTCCTTTCGCTTTAAGTATGATTCTTGGGATTGTTTCACTATTCTTAATATTAATAACAAATAAGAATAATAAAAAGAAGATTAATTTAAATCTTCAAGAACTAACTATAGTCAATGAACTTTCTCTTACCGTTGGTTTAATCATGCTTACAATAGGAAATTTCTTAGGAGGTCAATGGGCAAATGAAAGTTGGGGAAGATACTGGGGATGGGATCCAAAAGAAACATGGGCTTTAATAAGCATTATGGTTTATGCTTTTGTATTACACATGAGACTAATTCCTGGACTGAAAGGTAAATGGATTTTTAACTTAATGTCTGTTTTGGCTTTTGGATCTATCATTATGACTTATTTTGGAGTTAATTTCTATTTAACTGGATTACATTCATATGCAAGTGGAGATAAGGTTATTACGCCTGATTTTGTTTACTATTCGTTATTTTTTGTTCTTCTTCTAGGTTTATTTTCATATTTTAAATACAAGAGACATTTTAGATAATGAGTTTTATTAAGTTCAATAAATGGTTTTTATTTTCTGTCACTGGAATTTTATCTTTAAGTTCTGGATTGTGTATTTTTGGAGAAGCATTAAACTTGAAAAATAGTGGAGAGGCATGGTTTTTGTTTGGTACATTATCTTTGATATTAATTAATGCAGGAGTTTGTCTAATGATTGGAGCTAATTATAAGAAATAGATGTTGAAATTTTTTTATTTGAAGATTTTTAAGAACAGAATTAAGTGCTTATTTATATTCTTTTTTTGTTTTTCTTTTCAATCTTTTTCACAAGTCGAAAATTCTAAAAGAAAAATAGAGCTTTTACCTCCAACATCATCAGCACTTAAAAAATTAAATATCAATCCTAAGAATCCTAATTATTTTTCAATTAAAAAATCTGAATCAAAAAGTCAAAAAAACAAATCGGTATTTAAATCAGAAACCTTTCTTGATCCAGGTGATATTTATATGAAAAATATTCAAAAAGAAAAACAAAAGCAGAATTCTAATAACTACAGTAAAGGAGCTTACTTAGGTGATGTAATGACAAAAGCTAAATATGTTAATGTGCTTTGTAGAGATTTTGAATATGTGGATGGAGACCGTGTACGTATTTTGGTTAATGATTCTATCATTATAAATAATTTGATATTAGATTCTACCTTTTCTGGTTTTAAGCTTCCTTTGTCTGTTGGTTTTAATAAAATTGATTTTACCGCTCTAAATCAAGGTTCGTCTGGGCCTAACACTGCAGAACTAAGGGTGTTTGATGATAATGACTCAATGATATCTTCAAATCAGTGGAATTTGTCTACTGGTGCTACCGCTACTTTTATTGTAGTCAAACAATAATTATTACACTTTAATAAACATGCTTAAAAGTATGTTATTGTTATTTTTTATTATATTGTAGCTCATTTAAAAAATTCATTTATGAAAAAAATTACTTTTATTTTAATTGCACTTATTACTTTTTCTGTTAGTGCACAGAAAAAAAAGAAAAATGGGACTATCTATATAGAACATCCTGGAATTGATTTAATTGAATCATTTACAAATGCATGGACAAATGGTGAAATTGAAAAAGCCGCTTCAATGCTTTCAGATGATTTTAGAATAACAAATGGAAATAACCTAAATAAGGATGCTAAAGGATCTACCAAAGAACAAATGGTAGGTAACATGACTTGGTGGGTTAACAACATGGATTATTTAAAATTAACTAGAGAAGAGGGTGCTTATCCAGACGCTATAGAGTACAAAGATTCTGGAGTATGGGTTCAAACTTGGGACCATCTTTACGGAGTTAATAAAGAAACAGGTGCTAAAGTAGACATGCCTGTTCACAGGTTATATAGATTAAATAAAGATGCTTCAAATATTATTGCTATTATTGAGTATAATAATCAAAATTCATTTAGAAATGTTCGTGACTCTTATGATGAAAGAAAAAATGGTATTATTTACATTAATCATGAAAATATAAATTCTTTAAGAAAAGCTATGTATTCTTTTGCAAATGGAGATGCGGAAAAGGCATATAGTTTCTTTCACGATAATGCAGTTTTTATTGACATAAATGAAACTAAAAACATGAGTAAAGAAGAAATAATTGCTAGAGATCAAAAGATATTTTCAGATTGGACCCTTACTGGACTAGATGAATCTGGATATCCTGATTATTTAGAATATGATTGGCGAGATAGTAAAGTTGTTCAATCATGGTGGAATTTTAGAATGACTAGAAATTCAGATGGTAAAAAAGTTATTCTTCCTGTTTTCTTTTTAGATGACTTTGATGATGAAGGAAAAATTATAAAAAGAAATGCGTATTGGAACGGATCGCTACTAAAATAAAATTAAATAATTTCCAAATAGTAAAATTACAACTATCAGAAAAAGCCTCGATTTATCGGGGCTTTTTTTAGTTCAATATTAAACAAAAGTTACCATATTTTTCTCCAAATGTGGAATCTCATTAAATGACAAAAGATTGAATTTTTCCTTGTTGTGATAAAAAGAAGTAAAAGAGGTGTTTTTTATTGAAAAATTTAAATCTGCAATTTTCATTTCGTCACTTATTTTTAAAGATTCAGCTGTTATTGAACTGATTGTCCCTCCAGAACTAAACACTCCAACATTTTGATTTTTTTTAGTATTTTCTAAAATAACATTTAATGCACTTCTTACATTTTTTCTAAAGTCTCTCCATGGAATTATTCCTTCTACTATAATTTTATTTTCAACCCACAAATTCAAGAAATATTTAAACCCTAACATCAATTTTTCATTTTTATTTTTAGGGCTTAATTCAATTTCTTTCCATAAACTTTTAATAAAAGGATCTGATTTGATCATTTTAGGTATTTCAGATTTCATAGCCTCAGTGGCTTGATGTTCATTTAATCCTTCTAGCACTATTGGTTCTGGAATAAGTAAATTATTTTTATTATACTCTTTTGAAATAATTTCAAAAGTATGTTGTTGTCTTCTTAAACTACCAACATATATTTTATCAAATTTATATTTTTTACTTACTAAGTATTTTCCTAATTCATGAGCCTGTAATTCTCCTTTATTGGACAATACATCGTAATTGTCACTTCCTAAGGAAGCTTGCGCATGTCTAAAAATATATATTTTACTCATTTTTGATTTTAAAAAAGATTTTCTAATCTATTTTTTTGAATTGATTGCCAACCTATTGTACACAATAAGCTTGTCATTTTGTTAAGGTCTTTAAATTTTTTATCAGATGTTAATCCTTTTTTATAACGATAATAAATTTGTTGTACAATAACCGCTATTTTAAATAATCCATATACATAATAGAAAACTAGATTTTCCATACTTCTTCCACTTTTGTCTCCATACATATCAACTAACTCCATTCTGCCTGGATTCCCAAGTTCAGCAGTTGGGTAGTTCATACCTTCTATAATCATCTTATGATCTGTAGACATTGTCCAATAAGCTAGTGATGTTCCAAGGTCCATTAAAGGATCTCCTAGTGTACACATTTCCCAATCTAATATTGCTTTTATATTATTCCACGAATTATCTTTAAAAACAATGTTATCATATTTATAGTCGTTATGAATCAAACTATATGTATATTTTTTAGGTTGATTTTTTTCTAACCATTTCATTATTTTTTCAGATTCTGGAATCTCTTCAGTTGCAGCATTTAAATATTGTTTACTCCAGTTTCTTACTTGTCTTTCAACATAACCCTGAGGCTTTCCTAAATCACTTAAACCAATTGTATTAAAATCTAATTCATGAAGTTCTACAAATGTATTTAACCAGTTTTGGGCTATTTTAGAGTATTCTTCTGAAGAAATATTTCTAGAGCTAGCTTCTTTTCTAGATAAAATAATCCCTTCTATTTTTTCCATTATGTAAAATGGAGCACCTATAATAGAATTATCATTTGAAAAAACATGAGCAGTTGGAGCTTTTTTAAAACCTTTATTGAGACCAGTCAATACTTTGTATTCACGTCCCATATCGTGACCGTACTTTATTGCGCCTTTTGGAGGGCGTCTAAGGACGAGTTCTTTGTTATCAATTTTTAATAGATAAGTTAAATTAGAAAATCCATTTGAATACTGTTCTACTAAAAGTTCATTGTTGAAACTACTAATTAATTGATTTTCAAGTAAAAAACTTTTTAAAGAAACTTCGTTAAGTTCTTCTCCTTTCCTTACTATCTGACTCATTTTTCTAACTGCTCTTTGACCAAGTTTCTACCAAGTTGGTACATATGAACCTCATCAGGACCATCAGCGAGTCTAATAGCTCTAGCGTATACATAAAAAGAGGCAAGTGGAGTGTCTTGTGAGACTCCCATTCCTCCAAATGCTTGAATAGCTCTATCTACTACATTACATGCCATTTGGGGAACAACAATTTTAATCATTGCAATCAAATTGGTAGCCTTTTTTGCGCCAAATTGGTCAATTTTATCTGCAGCTGCTAAAGTTAATAGTCTAGCTTGCTCTATCTCACAAGCAGATTTAGCAATATCTTGTCTAATACTACTGTAAGTTTTAAGTTTTTTACCAAAAGTTTCTCTCTCATCAACCCTTTTACACATCATATTTAAAGAACGTTGGGCAGCTCCAATTAATCTCATGCAATGGTGGATTCTGCCAGGGCCTAATCTTCCTTGAGCCACTTCAAACCCTCTTCCTTCCCCTAGGATCATATTTTTAATAGGTACCCTAACATTTTTTAGTTCAATTTCTGCATGACCTTCTGGAGAATCAAGGTAACCAAAAACTCTTAATGGTCTAACAATTGTAACTCCAGGTGTTCCAGCAGGAACTAAAATCATACTTTGTTGAACATGTCGAGATGCGTTAGGATCTGTTTTCCCCATTAAAATATAAATCTTAGTACTAGTATTCATTCCACCCGAGGACCACCATTTTTTACCATTTATGATATACTCATCTCCATCTCTTACAATCGAGGTCTCAATATTAGTTGCATCAGAGGATGCTACATCAGGCTCTGTCATCAAGAAAGCAGATCTTATTTCACCTTCCATAAGTGGTTTAAGCCATTTTTCTTTTTGCTCATTTGTACCATATTTTGCTAATACTTCCATGTTACCAGTATCTGGAGCAGAACAGTTAAATATTTCTGAAGAATAAGAACTTCTACCCATTAATTCAGCTAAGGGAGCATATTCTAAATTAGTCAAACCCGGACTTAATTTTCCATATCCTTTAGGAAGAAATAAATTCCATAACCCTTCTTTTTTTGCTAAACTTTTTAAAACTTCTAATTTTGGAGAATGTTTCCAAGGATTATTAATCCTAAATTCTAAGACCTCATTTTCATTTGGAAAAATATGTTTTTGCATGAAATCATCTAGTTTTTTTTGCAGCTCTAGTGATTTTTTTGTGTATTCAAAGTTCATGGGTTAATATTTATGTAATTTTTAAAAATTATCTATTAAAGGAGAGTGTAACAAACCTCCATCATTTACTATAGTTGATCCTGTCATGTAAGAACTAGCATCAGATGCTAAAAATACAGCTAATCCTGCCATTTCATCTGGTGTTGAAACTCTTCCCAAAGCAGCATTTTTCAAAAAACTTTTGTAAGCCGCTTCATGCTCAAGTAAAGCAGCACTTAATTTAGTTTTAACATATCCAGGGCATATCATGTTTACTCTAATATTATCTTTACCCCATTCGATTGCTTGATTTTTTCCAAGCATGATTAAAGCAGTTTTACTGATATTATAAGCAGCCATCATTTTAGATGGATGTAAACCCTCTACAGAACTTACGTGAATAATACTTCCCCCTTTTTGATTCTTCATAACAGGGTAAACAAGATTACTTAAGGATATAGCAGAATTAATATTAATATCCATTGTTTTTTGGTAAATATCTAAAGGCATCTTTTCAATAGGACCAAAATATGGATTCGTTCCTGCATTGTTAATCAGAATATCAATACGTCCATATTTTTTCATTACTTTTTCAACTAATTCTTCTTGTTGTTCTTTTTTCGCAACGTGACATTCAATGCCAATTGCAGTGAGCCCTAGAGAATTAAAATCAGAAGCAACATTATCTACTGCTTCTTGTTTTCTACTACTTATTACGACTTTCGCTCCAAATTCAGCTAAGCCTCTTGCCATAGCTTCTCCGATTCCTTTTGATGCACCAGTAACAATAGCAACTTTGTTAGCTAGATTAAATTTTTCTTTTATCATTTTTTGTTAAGTATCTTTGTATTAAAGCTAAATTACCAATTTAATGTGGTTTTTATTTTGTTAAATATAAAAAGTCAAGTTATATGATAGATAAACGTGTTAGAAATGTATCGAACGCTTTGGAAGGAATATCTGATTCTATGACTTTAATGCTAGGTGGTTTTGGTTTATGTGGGATTCCAGAAAATTGTATTTCTGAATTAGTGAATATGAAAGTAAAAAACATTACTTGTATTTCAAATAATGCAGGTATAGATGATTTTGGATTAGGCTTGTTATTAAAAGATAAACAAATAAAAAAAATGATTTCATCTTATGTTGGCGAAAATAACGAGTTTGAAAGACAAATGCTCGAAGGAGAGTTAGAAGTTGACTTAATCCCTCAGGGAACTTTAGCAGAAAGATGTAGAGCTGCTCAGGCAGGTATTCCAGCATTCTATACTCCGGCTGGATTTGGTACAGAAGTTGGAGAGGGAAAAGAATTTAGAGATTTTAATGGAAAAATGCATTTAATGGAGACTGCATTTAAAGCAGACTTCTCAATAATAAAAGCTTGGAAGGGAGATAGTGCAGGCAACTTAATATTTAAAGCCACCGCAAGAAATTTCAATGCCTGTATGGCGGGTTCTGCAAAAATTACAGTTGCAGAAGTTGAGGAATTAGTTCCAGTCGGATCCTTAAATCCTGATCATATACATATTCCTGGAATTTTTATTCAAAGAATTTTTCAAGGAAATAAATACGAAAAGAGAATTGAAAAAAGAACAGTTCAAGCTAAATAGAATATATGTCTTTAGATAAAATTGGTATTGCAAAAAGGATAGCTCAGGAAGTTAAAAGTGGGCATTATGTTAATTTAGGAATAGGAATCCCAACTCTTGTAGCCAATTATATAAACAAAAAATTAGAAGTAGAATTTCAAAGTGAAAATGGATTACTTGGAATGGGACCATTTCCTGTAAGTGGTCAGGAAGATGCTGATTTAATCAATGCAGGGAAACAAACAATAACAACACTTCCAGGTGCTAGTTTTTTTGATTCCTCTACTAGTTTTAGTATGATTCGTGGACAGCACGTAGACTTAACTATTTTAGGGGCTATGGAAGTTTCTGAAAATGGAGACATAGCAAATTGGAAAATACCAGGAAAAATGGTGAAAGGTATGGGAGGGGCAATGGATTTAGTTGCCTCTGCACAAAATATTATAGTAGCCATGATGCATACCAATAGGCAAGGGGAGTCTAAATTATTAAAGAAGTGTTCATTGCCTCTTACTGGTATTGGTTGCGTTAAAAAAATTGCAACAAACTTAGCTTTTCTTGAGATAGTTCAAGATGGATTTAAACTTATTGAAAGAGCTCCAGGTGTAAGTGTTAAACAAATAATGGATTCAACTCAAGGTAATTTAATAGTTGAGGGAGAAATTCCTGAAATGAAAATATTTTAAGAATATTTTTTTAAAATTTCGCTCTGATTATTAATAGCACTAGTAAATTCTTTTTTCAGACTATCTATTAGACTTTCTGTCGAGGGACAATCTTCAATAGTTGTTACTCCTTGTCCAGCTGACCAAATTGTACTCCAAGCTTTTGCCTCGTTTTCAACATCCATTTTAGCTTTATCACCCCACATCTCTTCTGTAATTCCCATAGCTTCTAAACTAGGTTTTAAGAAATTAGCATTAACACCTGAAACAGCTGCTGTATAAACTATGTCACTTGCAGAAGAATCTATAATCATTTGCTGATATTTTTCGTCTGCCTGACTTTCTTTTGTATTTATGAATCTAGTACCCATATAGGCTAAATCTGCTCCCATTTGCATTGCAGAAGCTACATCTCTTCCATTTGAAATACAGCCAGAAAGAAGAATTGTTTTATCAAAAAAACTTCTAACCTCTGAAATAAAAGGCATCGGATTTAGTGTTCCTCCATGTCCTCCTGCTCCAGCTGCTACTAGTATTAGTCCATCCACTCCAGCCTGAGCCGCTTTTTCTGCATGTCTTTTCTTGATTACATCGTGAAATACTAGCCCTCCATAGGAATGAACAGCATTAACAAGTTGACTTACTGCACCTAAAGAAGTAATGATTATCGGTACCTTATGTTTCATGCAAATAGCAAGATCTTTTTGAACTCTAGGGTTAGATTGATGAACTATTAAATTAACTCCAAAAGGGGCTGCTTTCTTTCCAGTTTCACTTTCAAATTTTTCTAATTCATTTTTTATTTCAATTACCCATTCTTCAAATCCCTCAGTGGTTCTTTGATTTAGGGCAGGAAAAGTTCCTACAATGCCATTTTTACAACATTCAATAACTAGTTTTGGTCCAGAAATTAAAAACATTGGCGCAGCTATTGCGGGAATGTTTAATTCATCTATAAATTCAGGTTTTTTCATTTTTTTCATTTATACGTTTCCATATCCACCATCTATGGACATAGACGATCCATTAACAAATGAAGATTCATTTGATAATAGCCATACTATTGTATCTGCAACTTCTTTAGTGGTTCCAATTCTTTTCATTGGATTCACTTGAGTATTAAAATCTAATATTTTTTTAGGAACTGATTTTATCATTTCTGTATCGATAAATCCAGGACATACCGCATTTACTCTGATGTTATGAGTTCCGTATTCAATTGCTGCGGATTTTGTCAATCCAAGTACTCCATGTTTTGAAGCACTGTAGGCCGAACCTCCTCCAACTCCTTTAATACCTGCCATTGAGGCAATATTTACAATTCTTCCAAAACCATTTTGAAGCATGCATTGTATTTGAGATTGTAAACAACAGAATACTCCAGTAAGATTAATATTTAAGGTATTGTTCCAGTCTTTAACATCTAATGTATGAATAGGAGCTAAATTACCACCTATTCCTGCATTGTTAACAGCGAAATCAATACTACCCTCTTTTTTAAATATTTCTTTTATTGTGGAACTTATTTCTTCGCTTTTTGAAACGTCAAGAGAGTAAAAAACAGCTTTCCCTCCCTTAGCAGTAATTTCTGAAACGGTTTCATTTCCACTTATCTCGTTAAAATCTGTAACAATTACTTTTGCACCTTTAACAGAAAGAGCAACTGCTGTTGCTCTTCCAATTCCTGCACCCGCGCCTGTGACAAGGGCTATTTTATTAATAAATTCTGACACTAATAAATTAAATTTTTATAGTTCAAATTTTAATGTAGCCATTCCAGACATACCCATTTCTGGCATTCCTGGGAATACTGAATATTTTTCCCCAAGTAAGTTATAAACAGCTAAATCAATTGATGTCTTAGAATTAATTTTAAGACCAAGGTTTGTGTCATATATGTTTCTTGATTCAACATTTCCTGAATATATCCCCATGTTAGCATTGAATCCATCATCATATTTATGAGACAATCCAAATACCCATTTACCAGAAGCATAGTTTAGTCCAGTTTTTACTCTTTGTTTAGAATGATTCATGTAATACGTGCCTGTAGCATCTAAAGCTCCAATTTCGTCTTGACTAAATTCTGTTTCACTAATAGTAGAGTAATTTGCAAACATTGTTAAGTTATCAGATGGTTTCCATTTTATTGCAGTATCAAATCCCCAGTAACTAATTTTCCCAAAGTTTTTATATCCCATCATTATATGTCTACGTCCATCTTGAGGAGCTTGATCTGTTTCAATAACTCCAACGGCACCAGTTAATCCCGCTTGTATAGCAGCACCTGCCATTGTATTAACCATCCCTGTAGCTAATTGGTCAGCAAATGGTTGAAAACCGTTAACTCCACCAAATATTGTATTGAAGGCATAACCATATGCTAGAGGGTATACTGTAGCAGCAAAATCTGTAGCTAAGGTTGGTAATGCCACAAGTGGACTTAAGATTGTTTGAGCAAAGAAGTTCTCTTTATTTGTATTGTAAATATCAAAACTCCATGATACATTATCTGAAAGCATTCCTTTAAAACCTAACTCGTAAGTTTGACTCATTTGAAGAGTTCCTTTATCACCTCCTTCAAGTGGACCAAAAGGTCTACCATCCAAATCAACTAAAAAACCATCAGTGAAACCACCTGTTCCAGCTATTGCAGCCAAAGTATTTTGATTGGTTATCCAAGGAATAAAACCTGCTAAAGGTGTTCCAGGTAACATTGGAGCTATACCTCCAGCTAACACTCCAAATAGAGTTGCATGAGGCATTCCTATACCAGAGTTTGAAGGTACAGCACCACCACCAAACAACCATTTAGTTTGTAGGTTATCAAAAGTTTGAGCTTGAGAATTTCCTATTAAAAACACATCTAAACCTCCGCCAAGATTTGTAACAGGAAGGTCTAAAAATAATGCTAATGCAGATGGGGGAGTGTAGGCCTTATTATAAGTAAGTCTAACGCTGTGTCTAGGACTCGCTTGCCATACTAAACCAGCTCTTGGTGAGAAAGAATTTTCTCCTAGAACAGGAAAATAGTCCTTTCTTCCAGAAAGTGAAAGATTTAAATCATCTGTTAATTTTGTTTTGGAAGCGAAATATGCTCCGTATACCCTGTAGTCGTCATTATTTTCATTTCTTCCAAAGGTTCTTGCGAAAGTCTCAAATTTCGCAAACTTATGTTCAAATCCTAAAGATAGATCTGTGTTTAAAGCATCTAATGCAAGTTCATATTGAATTTGTAATTGAGATTGACTGCTCTCAATGTAACTAACTAATCCAGTTCTGTAATTAAAACCTATTTCATCCTCATATTTTCCAGGAACGTTAGTAGTATAATTGTATTGCATAAACAAATTGTTGGATTTCATTCTAAATTGTAAAAATCCAGTTGTTTGATTAGCAAATATCTCTCCAGTTCCACTAGTGAAAGCATTTCCAATTGTACTTCCAATTCCAGCAACAGTTGTTATGGAAAAATTATTGTTTGGTCTATAGTATAGTGTTGCGTCTGCTCCTCTTGCTGAATTGTTTTTCATAGAATCTGAAGTTTGTCCAACATTTTCACCGTTTAAAGGATCTATGATATTTCTAGTGCCAGTTGCTCCAAATACTGCTGATTTTTGAGAATCTGAAAAATCCCATTCTCCATTTTCAACGTATCTTAAATTAAATTTATATCCAAAAGTCTTGTCATCATTGCTAACTGCGTGTCTAAAAAATACAGATTTCATATTGAAATTACCATTGCTTAATAAGGACCCCCCATTAGAAATTGCTCCCATTTGAAGTTGTAAAGTACTTCCAGGATATTTAAAAGCATCTTTACTTTGGTAGTGTATAACTCCAGCATCGACGCCAGGTCCGTAAATAGCAGCTTGAGGTCCTCTAACAACTTCAACTCTTTCAAGATCTATAGTGCTTAAGTTAGTATTTCCAGAATCAAATATGCCAAGACCTACTTGAGTGATGTCTCTGTAATCTAACATTACAAGTGCAGAAGTAGAAAAAATATCTACGTTATCTCTTAAAGTTACGTTGGTCCTATTAGCTCCTTGTTTGTCCACCTGTACTCCAACGATATTATCTAATAAAGTTACAGCATTAAAAGTTGGTCTATTTTCAATTTCTTTTAGAAGTACAGTTGTTATAGAAGCTGATGATTCTGATATTTTTTCAGCTTTTCTAGCACCAGAAACTACAACCTCATCTAATTCTTCACCCGAAATGAGTGAAAGAGAAATAAGTTGAGTAGTTGAAT
>Ga0115001_10000172_pt1 | contig 43831 bp, 24 predicted proteins | sample ArcticOcean_MG_C_12_FD_89869 | JGI IMG/M metagenome (GOLD analysis project Ga0115001, IMG submission 89869) | Marine microbial communities from western Arctic Ocean - ArcticOcean_MG_CB8_130 | ecosystem: Environmental > Aquatic > Marine > Oceanic | place: Arctic Ocean: Canada Basin | collected... | reverse complement strand
TTTGTTTCTTAACGCTCACTATTACTACTATACTCTTTATATGCAATACAGTATACACAATATAGTACACACAATATAGTACTATACTACTAGTGTATGTATATGTATCCTCTGATTCTCTCTTCCTCTTCTTCCTCTTCTTCTTCTTCTTTTTCTTCTTCTTCTTCTTCTTTAAAATGAATGGAAACTATTTGTTTCTTAACGCTCACTATTACTACTATACTACTCTCTCTTTCTTACTCTTATATTCAATACAGTATACACAATATAGTACTATACTACTAGTGTGTGTATATGTATCTTCTGATTCTGATTCTCTTCTTCTTCTTCTTCTTCTTCTTCTTCTTCTTCTAAATGAATGGAAAACTATTTGTTTCTTCCAACGCGTTTTGGATTTCCACAAAATCAAACAATCAATTGATTGTGCGAATTCGTCACAAAAACGAGTCGCAAAAGAACGAAGAACAAAGAAGAAGAACAACGAAGAAGAACTCGCAGAAATCAAAAACAAAAGTGTTCGCGCGCGCGTTTGCACGACGCGTAGATACTCGAGCTCTCTTCTCAAGCACGCGTCTGCGGCATAAAACACATCAGTTCAAAGCTCGAAAACGAAAGAGAATAAGAGACTCTTAAAGCACAACAGAAGAAGAAGAAGAAGAAGAAGAAGAAGAAGAGGAAGAATCCAGGAGTTCGTTTATATACGAAAAGGAACACGAAAAGGTTTACGCGAGGGCCAAGCGAGTTTACGACCAAAAACAGGGAGCAGTCGAGAGACGAGACCGACGGACCGACAGACCTTGGCATAGGCGAAGGAGTTTGAGAGAGTAGGGAACTCCTTGTGAGAACATAAAACGAGATAATGGGGCCACCGAGGCGAGAGAGCGACGAGAAATTCGGTAGTGCGAAGAACGATGAAGTACGCAAGGTACAACAACAACAAGAAGAAGAAGAAGAAAGAATCGCGGCGGTGAAAGAGACGCCGAGTTTAGCGCAGTTATTAACCGCCGCGGGAGTTTCGGTGGACCCGCGAGTTCCTACTATTCCTCTTAATCAACCGTTTTTGCAACAAATGCAACAACAACAACAACAACTACAACAACAACAACAGAAACAAACATTCTCTGGCGGTGGATTGACGAATTTGAAAATTTTCAACGGTGCCGGAGGCGGCGGCGGTGCGAATAGTCAACAACCTCCGAGTCCCTCGTTTTGGAATCAGTTTTACGCGCAGCAAGCTTTAGTTGGGAATTTATACGGTCAAAATCAACAGCAGCAACAGATGTTAGTGCATCAAGCGTTGTCGAATGGTGGTGGTGGAATGAACATTAACGACAGATTAAGTTTTTTGTCCAATTTTTCAACCGGTTTATTAGGTCAGCCGACGCAGTCGCAACGCACGCAAAGCTCGGGCGGAGGGTTTTTTGATAACGAAGATTTGAAAGAATTTTTTAGAACCGCTGTGAGGAACACTGCAAACGCAGGAGAAATCACGAGTGTGAAGCCTCGCGGATTGAAAAATGTCCTGACGACGACTGAGCGCGGTAATGGTCGAGGTGACGGACAACAACAACAACAACAACAACAACTACAACAACAAAACATGAACAACAATAAGAAAAATAACAACAACAACAACAATAGGAGACAGTCACAACCGAATTCGGCACAACAGCCCGGATCGAGAGGAAACTCTGCGTTTTCACCTTTCGCTAATTCCAATGGCGATGGTGGGAATAACATCTTTACCACGAGCGACTTGAGAAAGGTCGCGAGTTTACAACAGAAGAAGAAAGATCCAAACGCTAAAGCGACGAGCGGCGAGAAGAAAATAACAAAAGCAAAAGGAGGAAAAGGAAAAGAACAACAATCAAAGGGTAAAATAGTTTTGAACAATAATAGCAATATATCGGCGTCGTTACAGAATCAACAAATTGTACAGTTAGCACCCGCGGCGGTAGCCTCCGTCGGCGGCAATGAAGTCGACGCGAACGTTTTAGCAATAGAGGTTTCGAAATTACAGCAACAAAAAAATGAAACACCTGAAGAGCGAGAAATTAGAGAGAAGAAAGATGCGGCGTTTAAAATGAAACAACTGAGTACTCGCGGCCATACAACGCGCGCCTATGAAAGGGATGAGTTATACAAGTCAATCGTCGATACGGATGGGAATATGTTACTAACAGAGGTAATCGATCGCTTTGAAGCAAACGCGAATAAAATGACGCAATTAAATAAAGAGTACGAGGATCAAAAGAACGAATCGCAAGGAGGAAAAAAGAAAATTCAAGATATTTCCAACATCGTACAAGCTGCCGCGCAGAAAATCACGGGCGCTTCAGACGACGTCATGGCAAAAGTGCGTGGAATTTTGGAAGAAGAGCTTTCAGACGCGGAGATGGATATTGCCGAAGGCGACGAAACCGGCGCGGATATCGTCGTTGAAAACGACTTATTAAGGAAGGAACGCGGTGCAAACAATGATAATGATAAGATAAATCCAAAGAGCGATGTTGATGTTGTTGGCGCTGAATCGATTATTGATCCCGATGAAACCGATATCAAAGTTCGCTCGCGTGCGTGGACAATAGAGGAGGATGAACTCGTTCAGTTATTAGTCTCTCAAGTCGGTCCAAAAAAATGGGCTTTGATCGCAGGTCAACTCCAAGGTAAAACGCAAAAGCAAGCGTATGCGAGATGGCGAGATTACCTTCAACCAGGTTTAACCGCTCGCCCTTGGACTAAGTGGGAAGAAATACACTTATTAGATTGTCAACGGCACATTGGGAACCAATGGGCGGTACTCGCCCGATTCATGCCAGGGCGCTCCCCAAACGCGATAAAAAATCGCTTCCACGCTACAAAGCGGAAACAAGAACGAACCGAAAAGTCCACGGCAAAAGCCACTTCTCCAGTAGACGGAACAACAAAAACAACGACGACGACGACAAGAAAAGAACTTCCTTCGCTTCCGAGGCCGCCGCAACGTAAGAAAAGCGCCACGCCGCCGCCGCTCGAGTCCGCTCCCTCGCATCAACCGCTGCAACATCAAACGAAAAAACGCAAAACGGAACAAACCACAACAACTACTACTACTACTACAACAGAACATCCTAGCACTATCGATAAGCCTCCTGAACCTGCACTATCGACCAGGAACACGAGACCGCGGAAATAAAATATCGCAAACATCTTTCTCAACGCGACGAGCAAAAACTAAACGCATAACGGAACAAACCACATCAACAACTACTACTACTGCAACAGAGTATCCTAGCACTATCGACCAGGAACACGAGACCGCGGAAATTAAATCACGCGTTTGCTTCGTCGACGCGACGAACAAAATCTTCCCTCTTTTATAAATTGTAATTCTACAATATATAACTGCTTGTTGACGCATAGGCTGCGGGCCATTGGTCAACGCTTGGTTCTTAAGGAAATTATACATATATTGTTTACTCAAGGAGCGTTTCTGAGTATATACCGGCAAGCAAATTCGACGTTGTGGGTTTGGTGGCTTAAAACCCTCAACGTCGAATTTGCTTCCCGGTATATACTCAGAAACGCTCCAGAGTAAACAATATATGTACAATTTACTTAAGAACCAAGCGTTGACCAATGACCCGCAGCCTATGCGTCAACAAGCAGTTCTTACAGACAATTGACATTTCACAAATAAAAAGAAAACCTTCAAAGCCCCACAAAACGGTCTCCATCCAATTCAAACTCAAAATCATGTCTCGCGCAAAAGTTACATTGAAACGACTCAAATCAGTCTTCGCGATAGCCATCCTTTCCGCCACCGCAGGTACTAAATCTCTCTCTCTCTTCTCTCTCTCTCTCTCTTTAGCTTTTTCTGTACGGGATGGATGTTTTTTAAGCGAAAACCTTTGTATTTTTAAACGTTCGAGTTTTTCCGTTCGTGGATCGAAAATCAATCGGAAAATCGATTAAAGCTCTTTCGTTTACTGATCTCTCTCTCATCATCGTCATCATCATCGTCATCGTCGCATGTTTGTTACTTGCAGTGCGTTGCGATGAGTCAGCGTCGTCATCTGGTACAAGCTCTTCGTCTCCTAAGAAAGCGACCGCTCAACAACACATTTTAACAAACATCCCGGACGCCTCGGCTTCGGTGGATACCACGGTCACATTTCCGGGATTGAAAGATCCGCAGCGGTTACATTTTCGAGCGGGGGAGAAAATAACCGCATTACTCGGGTTAAGAAATGTCGGTGATTCGCAGATCGAGTTACAGGCAGTGTGTGGGAGCATGAACGCGCCGCAGGCGTTTCATTTCCACGTCTCGAATTTTACGAAATATACGTTTGACGAGGACGAGAAAGAGCAAAGTTTAGCGAACGTGTTGAATCCGAGAGGGGAAGCGACTGAGGGGAATAGGTTTACGAGTAAAGAGCAAGCTGTTGTGAATGCTGGGCGAGAGTTGACGATTCCGTATACGTTTCAGATGCCAGTGCATTTGGCCGGCATGGACTGGACTTTGGCTTTGACCGCGTTTTATGGAGAAGATGGAGAGCAATACGCGACTACTTTTTTTAATCACACGGTGAAAGTGTTAGATCCGATTGTTACAGTGGATTTGCAGCTAGGGTTTGTGTACCTCTCTTTAGTATGTGTTGCGTTGTTCGTCGTGTACTTTGTGTTGCGCGTGTTCGGTTTGCAAGCGCATATTCCATTCATCGGCGAAAACGCAATCGAGGCGAATAAGCAAAAGAAGAAGGAAAATTTTAAGGCGGCGAGAGCTAACGCGGCGGCGACGATGAGTGCTAACACAGCAGCTGGTGGAGTAAAGAGTGATAAAAAGGTCAATAAAGATGACGATTGGTTGTCCGGCACGGCATTTACGAATCCAAGTTCGTTCGCCGTCGGCGGAGGAGGTCAAAAGAACGTGAAAAACAAGGCGAATAAAAAGGACAAAAAGGGTGGAAAAAAATAAACGCACAATATTTATAACATTTGATTTGATAGTAGTATATTTTTACACACACACACACAAACAAACAAAAACAATGCAATTTTATTATCATTTTGAGACCGCATGCATTGCGTTTGCGATTCTCTCTACGTTCTTCGATGTAACTCCAGCCATTGAAATTCTTCCGTTCCTCGTCATATAAATGTGGTGCTCGTCCTTCAAAGCGTCGACTTGTTCGGCACTTAACCCAGAGTAGCAAAACATACCGATTTGATCAGTGACGTGTTGCCACTTCATCGAGCTCCCAGATTTCTCTAAAGCCTCTCTTAACTTCACTCTCATGTCGATGATGCGATCGGCCATCATTTTCACTTCTTTCAACCATAACTTGTTCAACTTCTCGTTGCCTAAAACTTCGGCGACAATATTTGCGCCTTGTAAAGGTGGCGACGAGTACATCGCTCTCGCAATGACTTTCAGCTGCGACTCAACAACAGTTTTCTCTCTCGCATTAGCGCAAACGACCGAAAGTGTCCCAACGCGTTGTCCGTACAAACCCATATTCTTCGCGAAACTTTGCGCGAGCGCCATAGGGTGCCCATCCTTATGAAACGTTCTCAGCGCAAACGCATCTTTATCGCAATCTCCACTGGCGAAGCCTTGATACGCGCTATCAAGAAACGGAAACAAATCTTTCTCCTTGAACAACTTGGACAACTCTACCCATTGCTCTTCAGTCGGATCGACTCCGGTCGGGTTATGCGCGCACGCGTGCAATAAAACGACCGACCCTTTCGGTGCGTTCGATAAATCCTCCTTCAACCCTTCAAAATCCAACCCTCTCGTATCTTCCTTATAATACCTATACATCTTATACTCCACTCCAGCATCTCTAAAGATGTTCAAATGATTCGACCACGTCGGATCCGGTATATAACACACGGCGCCTTTCTTAAACCTGGCGACGAACTCGGCGAACAACCTACACGCGCCGGTCCCGCTCAACGTCTGCACTCCGGCGACGACTCCATAATCAACCCCCGACCCATACGCGAGCTCTAACGATTTCTTAATGAACACGTCATCCCCTTGCGTCGGTAAATACTCCATGTTCCTCTGTTCCTTGAACATTATTTGTTCGGCCTCGCGCACGCATTCCAGCACGAACGGTTTCCCTTCGTCGTCCCTGTACGCCCCAGTCCCTAATAAGATCTTCTCCTTCGATTGGTCCGCCTTGAACATCTCTGAAACGCCTAAGATCGGGTCCTATACAATTTTGATCGAAATCGGAATCGTTTTAATGAGCGATTACGTTCGTTACTCAAAAGCATTTCTTCTGCAAACGAACGAACAAACATGTTTCACAAAACGCACGATAACTCTTAGAAAACTTAGAAAACGATATAAAACGAATGGGGATTGGATTGCATGAAATGGACGTACTTTAGGAGCCTCTGGTACGTTTGACCAAAGCGCATTCGCCATGATTATTCGCGCTGGAGATTCAGTCGAGCTCAGGGTCTTCGTTCTTTTCGATCGCGTGAGTGTTCGAGTGATTTTAAGCAACCTCAGCGCGAACATGTGCGGGTTTTTGATACACCTTTTCTTTTGGATGCATTGGAATCGGGTCTCGTTAAAAACGCACTAAGCAATTAATAAGAGCGAAAACACTGGCAGCATGTCTTCATAAATCTTCGTTTTAAATTGAAATACTGCAATCCTGGATTCGAATAAAAATGACAACGGCCGTACAGCAAGCGCAGATCACGAGAGTGCAGTCCAGGTCTGTCGTAGAACATCAGTTGAGGACGGCGTTAGATGTCGTCGCCTATCAAAGGTTCGTTTTATTTTATGTATCCATTTTTTTTTCTTCTTGGAACGAGTAAATTAGATCTGGACAATTCTTTTTATGTTTACTTATGTTTGACCTTTTGTGTGTAGGGGAATATTTGATGCAAACACGCACTTTGATGATCAGAAACGCGCGAGTGGTGAGCAAACGCAGCAACAGAGGCTTTTGAAGAAGTGCGCGAGATCGAAGAGGTTAATCGATGCTTTGGAAACGGGAGTATGATTTTTTTTCCAACATCAATACGACCTTTACTCTTTTTACTGATACGTAGGTGTTTGACGCTTTGAAGAGAAACTATTTAAAGAGCGTCGCTTTAGTGATTACGCATCCGGATGAACCGGAAGTCTTGCTCGAGGAATATTTGTTTGAGATTGAATACGACGCAGAAAATCGTGGAGAGCCGAAGATGATCGCGCAAGGGAACGTCGTCCTGAACGCGAAGATTGACGATCCGAATAGGATAAAAAAATGTGCCGTGGCTACGACGCGAACGCTATTGTCCTTAGTGAGAACGTTAGATGTGCTTCCCGATGGGTGCACGATGAATTTGAACTTGACGTATACGGATGAGACGCCGTCGACGTATGAACCACCATTTTTCGAAGCTGCGGAGAAGACGAAAGAGGGAAATAGAGGCGAAGGCGCTCGCGAAGGCACGACGACTTGGGCAAAAGGAAAAGAACCTTTCACGATGGATTTGGGTAAAGTTGAAACGAGATATCATTTGATGAAAGTAAAAGCATCGAGTGCGCTCGATCCACTGATGGACGAAGAAGAAGAGGAAGAGGAAGAGGAAGAAGAAGAGGAAGAAGAAGACCTAAAAGAAGAAGACCTAAAAGAAGAACTAAAAGGTTATGAGTTCAAGTCCGAAGATGAAGATGAAGAAGAAGATGAAGGCAGTTATTTCGCACCAGCTACTACACCGTCGCGTCTTCGCCGGGGTAATCCAGACGTGGTAGTGATGAAATTGAACGACGCGGGCGTTGATCCGAACGCTACGACGAGAATCCCCGAAACTGCCGACGACAACGAGTACCTCCAAGACTCTTCTTTTCCAATGCAAAAACAAAAGCCGTTAACAACAAAAGACGAAGAACAGGAAAAGAAAGGCACAGAGGGTCGACCCGTTGGTTGGAGGAAAGAAAATAAAGTCGTCGACGCGAACGCGAAATCGAAAGCAAACGAACTACCAAAATTGCTCGTAAAGCGACCTTCTTCTTCAGCCGCCGCGAAGAAGAACAACAACAACGACAGCAACAACAAACGCACGAGAGCCGAACACCACACAAAAGAAACTCCAATAAAGAAGAAGAAAGCAAAACTCGCAAACGCCGAGCGAGGGAAACCGACGCCTTCCAAAAAAAGAGAGCTCTCTAAACAACCAACGACGACGTCCACTGGGAACAAAGACGACGACAACGACGACAACTCCGACAAAGAACTCCTCGCCGCGCTCAAGCAATACGTTAAAAACTTGGGAGGATCAAACCTTAAAAATTGGACCGCCAAGAAAACTCTTCGTACGAGTAAACAACAAGATCGCGTAATCTCGTTCGACGCCGCGTACATCGATCCGACCGGAAAACGTTTCAGGAGCAAGGTCGAGGTCGCCAGGTTTCTCGGTCTCACTATTCCTGCTTTCAAAAAATCTTTAAAGAAGTAACTGTACTCCCACTGAAAGCGTTCTTATATATATATAGCGCTCTTTCGGTGTACGGGCGTATATTTCCGTGTGAGTGACGTAACAAGAAAACGCTAAACAGGTCGCCAGGTCTCTCGGTCTCAGTATTTCTGCTTCCAAAAAATTCCGTAAAGAAGTCACTATACTCCAACTGAAAGCGTTCTTATATATATATATAGCGCTCTTTCCATATACGGGCATATATTTCCAACATAACAAGAAAAACCTAAACTTAAACCCTAAATAAACCCCAAGAATTTCCCGCCTTTTTTATTCTTCTTCTCTTCTTTTAAAACGCAATAAGCGAGACGACGACGACGACGACGACGACGACGACGACGAAAGAACAAATAGAATAGAACAGAATGAACACGTTCCTCCCTAACTTCAAGCAATCATCGGACATAGTCGCACTGAACAGCGCGCTCGCACGAGACATTTACTCTCCATCGACGAACGATACGGCGTTAAAACTGGGTTCCAATTATCAAAACCATGGAAGTTACGAAGGGAATGGTCAACATCGCAACAACGCTGCGAATGGGTTTAGGGTTAAAGTTGAGGTAATCAATGGACCGAAATTGATATTATCTACTTCGGAGTGTTTGTTCGTGAGCGATTTCGTGAGTAAGAAGTTATGCGATATTGGGATGTTACATGGAAAAGAGATCAGGATATTATTAGATGGGAACTATGAATTGACCGGGAATAGTCTGATTGCGGAAGTGTTGAGGGACGACGAGCGCATCGTCGTGAAAGTTATCGAAGACGGTGATGAAGAGGAAGAGAAAGAGGCAGCGGAAGAGGAGGAAGATGTTATTGAAACTCCTTATGATCACAAAGTGAATAACGCGCGAGCGCGAGAGAGCGAGGAGCAGACGAAGTATGTAAGCACGCACACGCCTTCGCCGAAAGAGGTTGCTAAACAAGAAAAAGAACAACAACAACAACAACACTCGAAGCAAACAGTGAGCAAACAGAATGCTATGAAAACACCGTTGTTGTTTAAGTGTAAATATTGCAATCGAGTGTTTGATACTAAGCACGGCTTAGGGAAGCACGTTACTTCACGTTGGCGTGCGCGAGGCACTATGAAGGGATGTTGCGAAACCAGAAAGAGAAAGGCGGTGCACGAGAAATCGAGCGCAAGTCAAGGTGTTTCCAAACAAGAGGATTTTCAAAGGGAAACAAAGCCAATAATCGAAAATCACAAGAAAGCAAAACCAGAAATGAAGTTGTTGGAAGACAAAGATGTCGACGGGATCTTTTGTGAAGTCTGTGGCGATGGAGGGAACGATGAAGCGATGATTTTGTGCGACGGGTGTGATAGAGGATCGCATACCTATTGCGTTCATCTAACGAAAGTTCCCGGAGGCGAATGGTTCTGTTTAGATTGCAGAAAAACAAAAAGAAAAACTCCAGGAACGGGCGAATATAAACTCTATCAAAATTTGAAACACTATATCCAAGGTTTAGGTGGGAAACTGCCTAAGAATTGGACGGTGATGCATAAGCAGACAAGCGATAGAAGCGAAAAAGGTTGGGATAACATAACTCGAAAATATATATCGCCGCAAGGGACAAAACACGGCAGTATGCAAAAAGTTGCCGAAGCTCTTGGGATATACATCCCTCAGAAGTCAAATCAATAGAAAAGTAAATAAAATAAATACCAGTGAATGGTGAGCGGTGAGGAAAGAATTATTTTGGCTGGAAATGCAAAAATACAACGATGTCATTTGTACTCGTTGTAAACACAACAGCGATGAGAAAACGATGAAAACTCACGAGACCTCGGACTTCAAAATGCGGGTATTAGCAAAGATAAATTTCTGATACACCTCACCATTCACTTTGATAATATCGAGCAAAAGTATTACCAGTTCAGTCACATAATAATAACTACTGCTTAATTATTATAATAACTTTACAAACGCCGGCACGCCATCAGAAATGCGTCGCAAAGTCATCACAACAACAAATAAAATATCCGCCCTAGTACGTGTGGACTTTTTATTTTGGTCAATAATTCGTAATCCGTCTTCGTGCATGAATACGTTCATTTGGAATTGGTCTACCACACCTTTGATGAGCATATCTTTAATTTCTGCGGGTAAATCGACAATACAGATAGCGTACGCAGGTTTACTCTTCACAGTCGAGCTCACGATGATGACTTCTTTTATACCAAGCTCTGCCGCCACGTATGCAATTTCGCGCTCGAGCAACGCGCACCTCGTATATTCATCCGTTGAATATTCGCCAAAATGTTTTGTTAAACAGTGCGAAGCGATGGAGAATTCTCGAGAAGAAATCTCAGAAGAGAACAAAATCTTTTCTACACTTTCCCTCGTGCTCCTGGTGGCTATAAACGCGGGCGAAATACACAAATCTTTCGTCGATTCGTGAACTTCAACAATTTTTTCATCCTCATCAACCGCATTCAGCTTGTGGATAATTCGAACGTCATTTGGAAGACACGGTTTCAAGCGCATCAACTCTATGCGTTGCAGCTGAGAATATAATAACTCGAGGTATAAATCTGCACCAATCGAATCAACTTCACCACTTTGCTTTTCGCCAAACAGCTCACCAACACCTCTGATGGACATATCTCGCTCGGCGAGTTTGAAACCTTCGCCTAAACCACAAGATTCCTCCAAGGCTAATAACCGTTCTTTTGCTTTATCGCTAAGTTCAACCATATCTGGATAGAACATCCACGCGTGCGCTTGGCGATCTGCTCGACCGACACGACCACGAAGCTGGTATAAAGATGCAAGTCCGAACGCTTGAACTTCTTCGATGATGATCGTGTTGCAATTCGGTATGTCCAAACCAGATTCTACGATTGTTGTGCATAATAAAACATCAGCTTCGCCGTTTGAAAATTCATCCATGACTCCGTCGAGTGCATCGCCGCCCATTTGACCGTGCGCCTCGAGTACGCGAATGTTCGGTAGAATTTGGGATAAGCGTTTTGAAGCTTCTGCCATCATACTGATTCGCGGCACGATGTAATAAATTTGACCTCCGCGCGCAATTTCAAACTCAATAGCTTCCTGAATCTTGTCCAGGTCTAAAGGAAGTAAATTCGTCTTAATCGGTCGTCTCTCCGGCGGAGGAGTTTGCACTAAACTCGCATCGCGAAATCCCGAAACAGCCATGTGTAATGTTCTCGGAATTGGCGTTGCAGAAAGTGTTAAAACATCTACGTTTGCTTTTAAAGCTGAAATTTGATCTTTGTGTCGCACGCCAAAACGCTGCTCTTCGTCGATGACTAACAAATGCAATTTATCGTACACGCCGTTCTCACAATAAAGCAAACCATGCGTACCGACGATAACTTGCGGCCTTGTTGAATTTTGAAATTTTTCAAAGATTTCTGTCCTAACTTTTTTACTAACATGTCGCGAGACGAGATGGACGTCGACGCCTAAATGCCTAAATCTCGCAGCGACATTCGCGGCGTGTTGCTTCGCCAGTACCGTCGTAGGCGCAAGAATAAACGAGTTTTTACCTGAAAAACATGCTCTTGCAACTGCTCGAAAAGCTACTTCCGTTTTACCGAAACCAACGTCACCGACGACGATGCGATCCATTGGCGTGTCTCGAGTCATATCATCGTTGACATCTTCAATAGCCGTTACTTGATCCGGCGTAAGATTAAAAGCAAATAGCTCAGCAAATTTTGCCTCCTCTTCGGCTGTGACAATTTTATACGGCTCACGCACACACTGTAAACGCTGCAAATACACACACATTTGATGAACGACTAAAGCTTGAATTTGTTTTTGCATTCGTGCTTCTTTCAAGCCCCACGAACCGCCCTTATCGAACAGCTTTGAAAGTTTTGGTGGTTTGATTTCCGCTCCAGGGCTCGCGTAGCGATAAAGCTGCCGTGCTGCTTTCTCAGGATCAATCCTTGCTGTGTCGTCGGCAAATTTAATAAATAGAAATATTTTCTGTATCCCGTTTGCTCGGCCGCCCTCTACATCTTCGACAAAAATCACGCGCTTACCTATATATTTACCAATTCCGTATTTTCTATGAACGACGTATTCGCCAGGGATTAGCTTGAGAGGATCGATCGAATTATTTGCTCCTCCTGTGGAAAGAGTATAACCTTCAGATGCGCGGTTGTTCTGCTCAAGCGTGAAATCGATTTCGCTGAGCTTTTGTTCGATCAAATCCTCCTTGTCCGATGCCGAGAATCCCTGCGTATAGTTAGTTGTCGTAGCTAAAGCAGTTTTTTCTATGTCTATGATGCTTGAACCTAACGTTGCTAAAGCTCCTACTTTCGAGATATCATCGTTATTGTTGAACGCTCGCTTGACTGCTTTTATCCCTCTTTCTCGTCTTTCAGCGAATAACCTCCTCAATCTCTCGCTCGGTTTTTCTCCTTCCTTGCCATTACCGTTTACTTGATTTTTTTGTTTTTCTTCATCCTCATTACTCATATCGTTAAATATTTTCGCCAAGTTTTCTTCTGGATCCGAGCTCTCTTGCAATCTTTCTTTCCTAGAGCGTTGTATTAAATTTTTTCTCGCTTTTTCGAAATCTTGAATGAAATCAATCTCGAATATTTTCTCTCGCGCCTCTCTGTTCTCGTTATATTGCGGTTTAACGACATCAATTCCTAATGAAAGTAACGAAGACGAAGAAGAATAAGAAGGACTTTCTGTATTCACTCCGCCTCCACGAATGACTTCGTTGACGAGCAAATTATTTGCTCGAGTAGTTTTCAAACTCGTCGTCGTCGTCGTCGTCGAACTAGTATCACTCTCTCGCGCCACCGCCCCTTTTTGTGACGACGCCGATATCGCTCTGTTACTATTTCTTCTCGTTATTTCTTCATCGCTACCGTCATCGCTAACCCTCCTAACGAGTCGTCTTCGAACTCTCGCAACGGGAACTTCCGCCGCAGTCGCAGTCGCAGTCGTCCTCTGCTGCAACGCGTTCGCCTTCACAGAAGAATCACCCTTCGCCGCATCATCGTCACCGAAACCATCGCTCATAAAATGCTCGACCAATCTCGCGATTAGCTCTCCTTTTCTCCCCCTCGACTCTACCCCTCGCCGTCGCAACTTCTCTTTCAGCTGAATCACCGTGCACTCGTTCAATCTGAGCAATTCCTCTTCCCTCGATAACGTATTCGATCGGATCATGTTTTCGTCTTCCCTCGATAACGAATTCGATCGGATCATGTTTTCCTCTCTCTTCTCTCTTTCCTCTCCAATGAACGCATTCGATCGAATCAGTTTTCTTGATTCGGTTCTTCCTTGAAAGGCTTCTTCGCTCGCAGTAACGAGCGACTTCTTCTTCTGCGCAGTCTTCTTCGTCTTCGAGTTTCTCTCGGCGATCGCGTGGGTTTCGTTGCAGGCGTGATAGCACGAGCGCGCGGTAGTAATCATTTTCTCTTAAAACGAGTTTGCTAACGAAGAAGAAATGTAGAAAATGTTGAAAAACTTGTTTTGTGCCAAAGAGCGATTTAGTGCTTGAAATGCCATCGTTTGGTAACTCGGACTGTAACTTTTTTTCCTTTCGTTATTTTAATTCAAACTTTCTTTCGCGCTCTTCTGCACGTTTTGTTCTACCTCTGTGGCGATTTTCAATTAAATCCAATGAGAGCGCGCGATTTTATGCGCGCGGGAAAATGTTGAAAAACGCGTTTTGTGCCAAGAAGTGCCTTCTTCGATCTTTGCTCGTTTACAAAAACGGGTACCAAATGTTCGGGGCTTTAACGACGCGCGAAGAATAGTAAATGATCATCAAACGAGCTGAAAATTCATAGGGTGATTAAAAACGAACGTGTTGGGCTCTGCTATTCAGAATATTAATGTTTTAATCGAAACGGTGTACGAACGAGCGAAGATTGTGACGAAAATAGAACAGTTTTTAGGTTTTGAAAATAATTCGTTTCAATGCCAATCGATTGAAAACGAAGGAAATTAGGGGAATCGTGACAATCTTAATCGGCCAGCAAGGCTCGATCGATTGCGTCCGATCGAATTTTTTTTCGCTCGAACAGACGCTAGCGCGGTAGTTCTACTTAATCGCCAGAGCGATATAGAAATTGCGATCGTTCACGGTTTCGATACATACCGCAAAAAAAAGTTTCTGTTGTGCAGAAGTGAAAGAATTTCAAACATTGTAATCCTAGTCATGGAGCATCAGTGTAGGGGTATGAATACTGAAATGGTAAGCGGACGATTAATAAGTCGAACGATTAAGAGCGCTGCTCGCATTTCGCGTGTTGGGAGCGATGCAGTGCGAGCGTTCGCTCGTAAAGGAATGCTCGCAGAGAAGTTCGAGGAAAACGAAGATGGTGGAAGCGATGAAGCTGTAGGGGCTGAGAAAAACGAGTGTTGCGCGTGCGGGAGTGATTTGATGTACAGGAATTGCTGCGAAAGCTTACACGAAAACGGAATCGAGAAAACGACACTCGCGGAGGATGTCGTGCGAGCACGTTTTTCGGCGTATCGCGAGCAGAAGTGGAAGTTCATTTGCGATAGTACGCACGACGGAGCGGAGGATTTTGCGATTAGAGGCGGTGGAGTTCTAGCGAGAGAAAGATTGGAGAAAGATGCTGAACAAACTGGGACAAAAATTAGATTCCTGAGTTTGAGGATTAACGCGAGTGTAGTGAAGGATGATTTTGCGTATGTTACGTATGAATGCGGCTTCGACGCGGGCGAAAAGAAAACAAAAAAATCGAGAGCGAAAGCGAAAACTTTGATCGAGAGAGCTAAGTACGAGAGGGACGAGGAAGGAAAGTGGAAGTACGTTTCGGCGTTGAAACTTTCCGACGTAGAACTTAACGCGGAGAAAGAATTTCAAGACGATGGAGGATTTAATCGAGGGAAGAGTGGATGGGGTAACGGTAATCTCGGGAAAATCTTTTAACGCTATGTATTTATTTTGAACGCGGTCGCGCTACTAAATAACTAACTCTATGTATTATTTATTCTGGGTTGCAAATGTGGCGACGGTGATGGCGATGGAGTTGACATTTTAGAAAACAACGTCTTCAGCGTCACCGTCGTAGTCGAGAAGGCGAGCATTTTCTTCTTCTGATTTGCGCGAGCCGTTAAACAAGGCTTTCGTTTCTGCGGATTTAAACAATTTGCGCATTTTCCACACTTCTCGCTGCTTTTAATCAATGGATAAACCACTTTCTTCGTCTTTCTCCTCTTCTTCGGATGATTTTGCACTTTTTTTTCTTCGTCACCACTACCGCTCTCGACGACGACAACGTCATCAACGTTCATTGAATCATCTTCCTTTCTCTTCGAACCTACGAGTAACATAGGATAATCGCTCGTATTCATCATCAATTTTTGTTTCTTTTCGTCCAATTTTCGTTGCAGATAGGAGCGAAATATATCGTTGTTAAACGGCGTCTCGGGCGCAGCCGGTTCTCGGTTGATGGCGATACTGACTTCCGCGGCAACTTCTTGCTTCTTCTTTGGTCTTCCCAATTTTCTAGCAGTAGACGCAGCGTTTTTAAATTTGTTGTTGTTGTTGTTGTTTATATAACCCGTACTCTTTTCTGGATGTAAAAGTGGGCTCGGAAACATATATTCTTTAAACTCTTGACCAGTAGATGCCATAGGAATCACGGAGCAAATCCATTTCGGTAACTCTCGCGGATATCCCGTTTTTCTCTCCCACGCTCGAACACACAAGACTTGGTGATTGAACAAACGCGTAACTTCCGTTCTCGTCATTCCTCGAGTGACTGAACCGATAGATGCACCGAGCAACGTGATGATTTTCGGAGAGTTTTTTAAAACATCCAAATCGATATCGACCGGTTCCGCTGCCGAACGAAGATCGAGGAAAACTTCGTTGACTTGAAAATACGTACCGTGAAGAGGGAAACTTCGACGACACGCGCATAAAGCTGTGACGAAGAAAACACATTTCACTACTTTGGCATTCTCCGCATCCGTAGTAGTAGTAGTAGCAAGTGATTGCTCTCCGAATGGATCATCGCCAACAATAACATCAGCAGCACGAGCAGTATTACCGTCGTCGATTTGAACAATTACTTCTTCTTCACATTCTTCTTCTCCCGCGTTTGATTGCATGATTATATCCGAATCTCCTTCAGAATTATCCACCGTCGTCGTCGATTTTTTGTACACTCGCTCGAATTCGCTCGCGTCCCTCGGAACCGCGATGACGCAGAACTTCCTCGCTTCATCGTATTCGCCCGTTATAGTAGTTGGATGCGGGGCGAGTGAATCCAAAAGCTCCTTTGGAACGCATTCGTCCGGTATGCGCCATCCTTGCGCCTCTGATCGGAATTGCGTTTTTGCAAAAGACGATAAATCTGCGAGTTGATTGAATCGATTCGGGGTTAAATAATCCTTCTCGTCAACGCTATTGCCGCTGCTGCTTGTATTTCTATTACTAATATTCGTCAACTTTGCAAACCTCGGATCTTCGGCTTCGCGAAGGACTTCGTCTTCAGCTTCACTTTCGAACGCGGCGTCGTCCTTCAATGTGCGCGCGTCAACTTCAGTAACGGCATCCATCGCCTTTGCTTTGGCCTCTGCTAAAATTCCGAAAGCGTTTGACGCGCGCTCGAGATCGTTTCGATTTTTATCTGGATGACAAAGTTTCGAGAGAGATTTGTATTGACGCATGATCATTGCCGCGACAGCGCTTTTGTTTTCATCTTCTTCATCGTCTGAAGGTAAGAGTAAAAGGACTCGCATCGCGGCCTTTCCTGAGAATTTTCCAGAGTCGCTCCATAATTTTCCAGCCGCGATGATTGAATCCATAGTTTTCGTAATATTACTCGCGAAATCATCGTGTGCAGATGATGATGATGACAACTGAGGAGCATCAGATTCGAATTGAATTATCAAAGCATCTTCTTCGACTTCCATGGCGGCAGTTTTTTGAGACGACGTAGGGCTATCAAAGCCGTCTTCACTCGAGGGCGATTCCATGCTCAAAAATGATGGAAATCTTTTACCAGTAACGACTCTTGTTGGCGATGGAGTCTTCGGTGACGACGGCGATGCCGCGGCGGCAAGATCTTCTATGTCCCGAATTTCTACAACCATTTCTTCTTCTTCAGTATTTTTAGCAGCTGATGGTTTCGTGAGATCAATGATAACTGCGGCGGTATCTTTCTGTGGTGTTGACGATTGTGGTGGCGGCGGCACTCCGACGTTAGTTGTTGTTGCATCCATGATGTTATTATTTCTTCTTTTACCGCCGCACTTGGCGTAGTCGCAATCAGAGTTCATTGGACAACTCGCACAGTTTGGATCTCGCTTTGAGCAAAACACTTTCCCGAGCGTTATCATGTGATAATGCAACTCATAAAGCATCGTTACGTCAAATGTGTTTAACCTATCGCTCAAAAACTCGTACACTGATTCTTCCGGCGCGTATTGTTCGATTAGGTTGAGATCAAAATCATCTTCGAGTGGTACCCAACCTAAACGAGCCATGATTCTTCCAACATTTACATCCACGGGAAAGTCTCGATTCTCCAACGAGAGCAAATTCACGCACGCGGATGTTTTTGCACCCATTCCTTCAATTTCATGCAAATATGCTCGAGCCTCTTCAGTTGATGCTTGGCGTAAAAATTCGAGAGATAATACGCCGCGTTCGTCAAGAACTCTCTTAAGGATTTTCTTGATTCGCTCGGCTAGCATGAAATGCATTCCTCGACATCGAATGCATTCGACTATTTCATCAGTAGTAGCTTCGTGTAAAACGCGGTACCAATCGACGGAATCATGAACTATAATATCATCGCTTGTTGTGATTTCATCAAAAAGGAAATCTGGGCGATCTCTAGCGTCCTGAGCAAGCGCCTTTAGCTTTTCTGTGTTCGCTCTCTTCTCGCGTCTATTCAATTCTACTCGCGTAGTTGCTTGCTGCTTTAATACTTCTCTCTCAACGCGAAGTTTTTCTTTCTTCTCACGCATTTTCTTGTCATTTGCGCGCTTCTCTTCATCATCTATTCTCATTTTTTCAGCATCGCGAACGAGTTCATCGATATCGTCGTTTTCCATCTCTTGCACTTTCTCGCAAGAGTTGTATCGATTATCAAAACTTCGCGAGCACGTCCAGTTCAAATACTCAACTTCCGCACTATGTTCATTCAATGTTTTGCCATGAACGAGTAAAGCGTTTGCCATTCCTTTTGGAACGCGACGCCATTTTCCACAATTTTCATTCGAGCATTCGATCCAAGCCTCTTTCTCACTAAATCTCTTCTTCGTTAGAGGCTTTTTTGCGAAATTATCCCACATTCGTCGTTCTTCAAAGTAAAGTTTCTCCAAAGCTGTCATCGTGTTCGATTGTCGTTCAAACAGGACAGTGGAGTCTTTGATGATTTTTCTATCACCGTCGTCGTTCATGGAATTGAAAAAATTTCGCGCTTCGGCATCAAACGAAGACGACTCAATTTTTGGCACACCGCGACAAAGTAAATCTAAGGGCTGATAAGTAGATTCATCATCATCAATTTCAATATATTCAATCGATTCGCCGTCGTTTTCGTCTTCATCCTCTTCTCCTCCTACATCTTCCATTTCTACATCCGCATTACTTGCTCCTGAAATTATGCGTGTAATAGCGTTTTGAACTAACTCGCGCGTTGCTTTTGCGCAATCCAACTCGTATTGAACGTTGCCTTTTTCAATGATTGATGCGATTGCGTTCTTCACGAGCGCTTTTGTACGAACTGAACATTCAAAACGTTCTAAGTGTGCTTTGCGCGTTTCCTCAGTGACTGGAAACTTTGCCATTAAATTCAACATCGCCGTCGATGACAAAACGTCCGTAACGTTTTGAGTCAAATTCGCTCCGATGACGGAATCTAGAACGCTTCCGCCCCAAGACGTATCTAAAGGTCTATGCCCGAGCGTTTTTCGAGATTTGCGAAGAAACTCTCCAATCTTATCGCGCCAAGCGCGTTTCTCATCGTGTCCGAATTTCTGAATGCTCAGCTCGCGACCTTTCCAGATTTTTGGGATGACTTTTTTCTTCTTCATCGTCGAATCTGGAAAAGTTTGATTAATATCATGAGGACCTCCTCCAGTCGCTTGTTGTCCTTTCTTCTCGTGAACGAATATTTCTTCAAATTCTGAATCAGACTCGCTACTGCTTTCCTCTGAAAAATAATCATCGTACGGTTCTCGAGGTCTTGATTCAATCAATGGGTTCGGGTGTTTCCATCGCTGTTGTATTTCTCTAGCAATGTTATCGCAACCAGAAATTGTCGTTCGAAACCATCCGCGCTCGCCCGGTCTCCTCGATGTTCTTTTCGATTTCGCCTCCCACGTCGATTTCTTCTTCTTTTTAACTCCCTCAATAGAAGATGGTACTTTGAAGGTCTCTTTTCTTGAATAGACTTCGAACAGATTTGCATCCCACGCTGCGTTTGATGCGAGTTGTTTTCGCGGAAATGGAGTGATTTGATTCACTAAATTATCACTCTTTTCAATCACTCTCTCAATCGCTTCTTTCACGAGTACGTGAACTACTAGCTCGTTTCTCGTTCGAGCGTGAGTAATCAAAGATGAAGATATAATCTCGTTATTAGTTCGTCTGAATTGTTGTTCTCTTTCATCTCTTGCGATAGGTTCAAGAAACCACTCGTCGTTTATAGTAGTCTCATCTAAAGCGTTTTCTTCTTCGGCCGTTTCTTCCTCTTTTTCAATTTGCTCTGTTACTTTTGCGAGCAATTCTTGATAAATTTTAATAGATCCATGTGATGGGACGTTTTTAACGCATAAAGTATCTAAAAGCTCTCTGTATATATGTTTCTGCTCGCTCACCGCTTTTGGCATTTCCATTTTATTCATTTCTTTGATGGCCAAAGACTTTTGCTCTCTTTTCTGAGCTTTTCGAAGCGCGTGTTTTTCACGAAGATTTGAGAGATTCGATCCAACCCAATCGTGTATATTCGCAAGCACGTTGGTAAAAGAATCTGTATTGATTTTATCATTACCGTGATGATCGTCATCATTATTATTTTCGAGTACTCTGATTGGATGTTGTCTCGGTCTCGGTTTTCGCGGATTCGCGAACTCGGCCAATGTCATCGCCAAAATTGTCTTTGGAACGAACATCATTCTCTTCTCTTCCATCTTTTTCTTCTTACTCTTCTTCTCCTTCTTTCTCCACGCTGAAACGAAATCGAACCCAGTACTTTTTCTAGTTTCTCTATCATTCGTCGTTAAACTCTTCTTTTTCTTCTTTATTGAGAACCCCCAACGGGCGATACTAATCTCTCTCACGCGCTTCGTCAACCGCTTAAACCTTGATTCGGTCCTTATTCTCTTATAATCCGAAGAAATGATCGACTCCAAAATGACCGCCGGTCTCCTATGTTGATCGTTCGACCTTTTCTGCACGTACCTCGTCACCGGTACTGGATAATTCAATAACCAAACCGCTCTCTGGAACTCCAGCTCGCATATTTTCGATTCGGCGATTGGACTACCATTATCGTCCTCGTCTCCGTTTCCGTATTCGCGGTAGTCGTTCTCATCATCATCATCATCATTCAGAATCCTCGAATCCATCATCGTCGTCAACGTTCTCTTTCCCGCTCTCTCTAACGTTATAACGACGTCCGACTCCTCCACTTCATCATCGGTGCCATCATTAAAAGCGAAAACAAAACCTTTCTCATCCTCCTCTCGAACAAAGAAACCACCATCTCTACTAAACAACGTCGCGAACGAAATCTTTCCTACTCCTTCTTCTTCTTCCTCTTCCTCTTCTTCTTCTTCTTCGTTCTTAACATCATCATCATCATCATCGTCGTCTCGAGTTATTTTAACTAACTTATTCCCGCCCTTTTTTTTCTTTTTCGTATCCAAAACCTTCCGAGTCTTCTTCTTCTTCTCGATGACGGAAAAAGAGGACGAGCGAGCGATCGCTAAAGACGCGAAGGCCGAGCTCGATCTGAGTCTTCCTTTCGTTCGCTGTCTCGTCTCGCGCATATATTTTTCTTCCTCTCTTTCTCTCTCTCTCTTTGCGTTTTGAGTTTACTATATGAGCATATCGGGCTGATACAAAATGAGCTTACTAATAAGTTTAGGGTTTCAACTAGTAAAAAATCTCTTCTTAAACATAGTAGGTATGTTTACTTTTGTTATTTATATGCCCCGCATTATAAATCCAACAACAACAACGACGAGAAGAAATAAGAAGACTACTATTAAATAACTTCGAGGTTGTAAATCCGTAATTTCTGTGACAATGATGACGACGAAGATGACGATGAGTTGTTCCGTATCTCGAACAAACACGATTACTGTAAATGCTGTTACTACTAATAATAATGAACCGGTAAGGAACAAGAGAGGGAATAGGAGAAGAGTTAGGAGAGGAGAGGATGACGTAGGGAAAGTCAGGGCAGAGCGAGGAGAGAACGATAGTGGCGCGATGATGATTGGACCGACTGCGTCGGAACCAACGAAAGCTGACGTGAAAGCGTTTAACGAATTAGTATCGTTAGGTACTTGGCAGTCAATAGTACCAGAGTGTAAGCGAATGGCAAAAGAAGGATCGATAACTAAAGGCGTTCTTGGACAGGCCTATATCGTACTATCGCAGTGTAAGAAACAAAAAGAGGACGAACAAGTTATTAGGACGTTGGAGAATATGATTCAATTGTTAACGCAGACTTTGTTGACGATGAAAGCGACGCCGGAGAAGATGGCGTTGGACGAGTTGATGGCCATGAATCCTGATTTCGTTTTCAACGGGAAAGAAGAATGCGCGAACGTGCTCGCGAGCACTGGCGCGAGCGTCGACGACGTCGTGATCGAACTACAACAGTTTTTGAAAAACTGCGAATTACAGGACGCCGCGTTCGAGAGAGATATCGCAATGGCTACTGAGACTGATAACAAAACAGAGTTCGAGCGATTAACCGCTTTAGTCACCGCGAAAATGGAAGCGAAGAGAAGAACTTTAGCCGTTCTTAGTTGGTTAACATAAGCATCTTTCGCGTCAGCGTCGTAATTTTTATTGGAGAGCGTCGATTCGCTCTCGCTCATTCGCGCGCACGAATCCCACGAACCGACGAATACCACGCGAAATATCTCGCATACTACATATCTTTATTACGTAATCCTGTACTAATTTCGATACACAAATAGAACAACGCGCTTACTAGATAATAGACGTTTTAATCAAAACTATACCTTACTTTTTTGTCTACCTTGGTCGAAAAAAAATTCGCCAGCAGACCATTTCAGCGGATCACCAAAAAAAAAGCGCAGCTATGTGAGTTAGTAGTCGTTTTTGAAGAAAAAGACTGATTTCGCTTAAGAAAGAGAGCATTTCAGAGATAGGTCTCCTATGCCTTCAAAGACACAGAAATATTCACTATGCTCCAAACAAAACGTCGCGCGAGAGAGAGAATATAATAAAACAATAAAACAATAAAATAAACGCGAACGAATTCGATCGTTCCGGATTGTTCGCTCTTGAGTTCTATATTCGTCCGATCGGTTGCTTTGCGATATATATTATTATTATTAATAGTCATAATAAAAGCTAACGATCTCTCATAAAGAACCGGGGGACGTTGAAGATGAGGCAGAAGAATACTACTAATAAGATGATTATGAATATTTTACTAGTAATGATTACTGTTATTAGTAGTAGTAGTAGTAGTAGTAGTAGTCTCTTCTATGTTCATGCACAAGGTACGACGACGCCTACTTTATTAGTCGATTACGCACCGTGTTTGATACCGACAGCTTCGTATGGAGCGAATAAGCAAAAAGGGAATTGTCCAGATACGTTGATATCGGGAAACACGTGTCAACCAACGTGCGCACAAGCTGGATATACAATATCGGGGGTAACGCAATGTACGAAAGGCGTGCTCGGTGAAGCTACGTGCGAGAAATGGGCGTGTAATAATGCCCCGGTTGCGTTCTTGAACTCGGATAAAGTCGCCGGCGAAGTATTGATTACAGAGTCGGATAATCATTTTTGCGCTATTGAAGATACGGAGATGACTGTTACTTTAAAAGCGAGTTTTAGTACAGATGGCGATCCAACGGAACCTTTTACGGCGACCTATGACTATGAATTGTTATGTCCGCCGGCGAGATCGAAGACGATCAACAGCGCTAAACTAGCGGAAGTGACGACTACCGGTGAAGTCGGGACGTTGACTTTTATGCCAGAGATTAACGCGTTTTCATCCTCGAAGACTGATTTGGATCTTTTTTCGTTCAAAGTGACGAGGACTACTTACAGTGTTGCAACCCCCCCAGTTGAGCTAACGTCAAAGGTTGAAATTATGACGGGAAGAATTTATATCGAACCGCAAAATGATTTACCAACTTGGCCTGCAGATGTCATCTCGTTGTCCTTTGCTGCTCAAGAGATTCGTCCGAATAAGGAATGTGTTTGTAATGGGGATGTATGTGGTGGTAAGTCGACAAAGGCTCAATGCGAACAGTCGCCATGGGGCTTTTATGATTTTGAAACTTTTCAATCGCAGTCAACTTTTAAAGAGCCGACATCGTACGAAGACGGTACTGCAACATTATATAACGCGTATATTTTAAAAGGAAATTTGGATTGCATAGATACGTCTGAGTTGACAGTGACAAATGTATCGCAGGGATTTATTGATAAGTGCGAATCGTACCAAATGACGGATTTGGATAAAGACGGCGATTATTTGCGATACGAAATCACGACTCAACCAAAATATGGGCAAATCAAATTATCTTGCGATTATGATACGTCAAGTGCTCAGTTATGCGCACAAGATGCGGGCGCTTTTGTATACATTCCGTTTGGGAATAACAGCGGTTTATCCGATACGTTTTCATATACGATTAACGACCTCGAAGCTGGTGGACACGACGGCCTCGATCCTCCAACAAATCTTCCAGTAAATGCGAGTGGCCATATTACTCGTGGCATGAGGTCTGCCACTAGGCAGGTAACGATTACTGTCGCAGAAAAAACATTTTTGCCTTCTATTACTTCCGTGAAAGAAGTAGTTGCCACTGGAGGCAGCTCGGCTTCAACGATCGCCTCTATCAGAGAAGACGAGGCAAAAATTTTCACAGTCGTTCGCGAACCAGTTGAGAAAATTATTTACAATAACGTTAAGTTTACTGATATTCGAGTGTACACTGCGCAAAATTCTAAATATAATGCCGTGACCGACATCGATGGCTATGAAACAGTAGAATTTGGAAGAATTAAATGGGAATGCTGGGACACGAAATGCGCGGGTGCAATTTGCGCTCCCGAAATCTCTGGAAATAAGACAAGTGGCGGCTTTTATACTTGTGATTGCGTTGAAACTACGGATTTCACAGCGAAGAACTTTTGGCAATCTTGCGAGAAAGTTGATGCCGACGACTCTAACTCGGTTTCAGCGCATTTCACTTACATACCCAACAAGGATAAAGGCGACGTTGAGGAAAATCTTTGGTTTCGCATCGGCGTAGCAGATGGCATAGAGGACAACTTTAATCGCGAATCTGGGACCGTGCTCATAACTGTGAAACTTATTGCGCAAGATGACGTTTCAGAGCTCTCTGTTTACGGCAAAAATCCGGACGGAGAGGAAGTGATCAAAACCTTGTTCATCGTTCCAATGACAGTCGCTGAAACTTTCGGAAAGACAAAATCTGAGCTCGAGTATGATGTTTACGCAGCTCAATGGACAGAGTTTAAGATTGTTGCAAACGATGAAGATAAACCAGATGAACTTTTTCTAACGTTGAAAAATATTGCAGCCGTGGAAGGAGCTGTGACAGATAACATCGCCGCCGTCCAAACCGGTAACCCGACCATGGGCAAAGACACTACTTCTCTGACATCTGACATTAACATATTGCCATTCACGGCAGAAGTGACTGGAAATCCACCAATTAAAACTGGAAAATATACTGTTACTATTTATTACCGAGCAAAAGAATATTTTCGTGGACCTATGGATAATCTTACCTTTGGCGCTTCTCAATCGAGAGAAAGTAGTCTCACTGATCCCACGATAACGGTCAGTTTTATCTCCAGGTGCTCTCCTGGACATACTAAAAACGCAATTGAAACGAAATGCTCGCCGTGCGGTTTTGGAGAATATGCCGAGCTAGTCGACATGACTGCGTGCTCGCCTTGCGCTAAGGGCACTTATACCAATATCACCGGATCAGTAACCTGTTCATCCTGCGATAATTCTTCTTATCAACCAGAGGAAGGAAAGAGCTCTTGTACATTGTGTCCTGCGCGATCAACAACTGAAGGTGGAGCGATAACGCAAGGATCTTGTCTTTGCCAAATCGGCACGTATGGTAACTTGGTGACTGCGCTTCCGGAGAATTTCGATACCGCGTGTACGACTTGTCCTGGACTTGGAAGCAGGTGCGTAGAGCGTGGGTTGCTCGTTCCTGAAGCACAACCTGGATATTTTATCGACTTACCTGATTTAGACCAGGGCGAGCTGTTGACTATTCGTAGTTGTACCCCAGTTGAAGCTTGCCCTGGCAACGCGACTGATGACGAAATTTTAGCTGATTCGTATCCCTGGAAGGTTCAGTGCGAGGCAGGTTACGAAGAGAAAGGATGCGCGCAGTGCAGTAAAAATTATTACCGCTCCAAACAAAATTGCGAAATATGTCCGGATACGGACTGGGAATCGTACGTGCTTCTTATAGCGATGTTGGTCGGTTTCATTATGTTACTGCCGATGCTCGTTAAGTTACTCAGACGATTTAAAGCTATTTCGCTTTTATTTGTCTTTGTGCAAATTACAGCCGTCTTAGCTGACTTGGATTTCAAATGGCCTCCGATTATTCAGAATTTATACAAATATTTCGCTATTTTTACCTTTGATATTCAGCTGTTGCAACCCGAGTGTCATATTCCAAAGTTTGATTTCTTCACGAGATACTTTGTCGTCGTGCTCTCTCCATTATTCTTTGGGGGTGTTTTTGTATTAATAACACTTGCTAAATTCGCGATTGGACAAGTACTAATTCGTATGGTCCTCGCGGGTTCGTTCGACAGCTGGCTTGATTACGATACTCGCGACGAGGACGATGAAGGAAACAAGAGAGGCAAGATTGAAAGAATGAAGGAAAGAATGAAGAAAATGATTATCGATAAAAAAGAGGAACTCAAAGAGTTTTCAGTTATGGATCACGTAAAAAGTGTATGGAGTATGTTTATTCGTATTATGCTCACGTTAATGGATATTTCGTACATCTTTCTGTCACGAGCGACGCTCGAGTATTTTGATTGCGTGGAAAATCCAGCAAACGGAATCTCGTACCTCGAATCTCAACCGGGTATCAAATGCTACGACTGGGGAAATTTGAAAAATCCTTGGACGAGATACTTCCCAATCGCTTTGGCTTTGGTCATCATATATCCGTTTGGTATTATTGTTGCGTTTTATTTCACGCTCTACAGAATTAGAGAAAAATTAAATCGTCCAGATGTTGTCAAGACGTTTGGATTCTTATACGTTGGTTATCGTCCGGCGTGGTACAGATATAAGATTTTGGTTTTACTTCGTCAGCTTGGCGTCGTCATGAGTACTATGTTGTTCTCTCAAGAGACAAAAATGAGTCAACTCGGTCAATCCCTCGGTTGTATAATGACAATTTTTGTTGCCATGACAATTCATTTTTTTGCGGATCCGCAAGAGTCAAAGCGTCTTGACCGATTGGAATCTGCGGCTATATTTGTCTCGTTCATAAACATCTTTTCCGGATTGATTTTTCTGACCGATAAGGCATCGGCGAAATTTGATGATTTCCTCTCTTATTTCAACGCCGTACTCATTTTAGGAGCATTGTCTATATTTGTTATTTACATTTCCTTGGAGGTATTCCCGTTTGTTGTAAAGTCGGTCAAATCGAGTCCAGGGATAAGCGGCGTCATCTTTGGAGATGTCGCAGAACACGATGACGAGAAGAAAACGACGAAACAAAAACTCGAGGCATACACACAAGCGAAAGAAAAAGAACTTCAAAAGCGTCTTTCGACGAAGATTTCTTTAGCTGACGAGAGACAAGCTTCGTTATCGAAAGGGCCTTCTTTGTACAAAAGAGTAACGTTTGGTTCTAAAAGAGATTATAAAACACCGGAAGAACTTCGCAAGGAAGCTCGCTCAAAATTCATCGACGAGCAAATTAAGAAAGCTGCAAAAAATGTCCTCGACAAGAAGCAGCGCGATTTTCTCTTAGAACTTCCCGTCGAAGAAGGAGATATGTTAGGATTCCGCACAGAATATGTCAATCCGGAAACGAACGATCAAGAATTTACAGAATTAAACGAACAAGGTGTAGATGTTCAAGCACAATGGGTTATCGAGCGTCATTTACCACCGCCATTCACGAAGGTACACGCAGTAGATATCTTAAAACGCGTCAATGACTTACTCGACCGCGCGCGAAGACGCCAAAAAACTCTTCAAGGAGTCAATATGCTCGGTTCCTTAAAACCCTCTGGAATGTTTTCACTTATTCGTAAAGGGGTGATTGCGAGAGTAGCGGACAATTTGATTCGTATTCGTTTGATTTCTGACGATGAACCGAACGATGTGGTCTCGAAACTTGTACCGTTGGCGACGGAGGAATCAAAGTCGCTCTCATGGCTCATCGGTTTTTATAAATGGGCTATGAAGCGCATAGGATTTAACGTCGAAGAAGACAAAGATGAGAAAAAGACACGATTACAAGCCGCTATTAAGGGTGCATTACTTAAGCAGCAGGGCGTTGGAAATCTTCTTAAGAAATTACAGAAGCAACAGTCTGCAAAAGAAGGAAATGATGCTGCCGCCGCCGGCGAGAGTGCCCCGGAAGTTAAGAAACTGTCTCTGATTGAAAAGATTAAGATTCAACAAGAAAAAGAACGAGCCGCTGAAGATAAAGCGAAAGCAGCTGCTGCACCTGCAGCGACCGGTGATAAAGAAGATTCGAAACCAGCAGAAGAAGTTCCTGTGATTGAGAAAAAACCGTTCGAGAAGAAGCCATCAGCGTTTGAAAGAATGCGCAGTCTAGGTGGTAGACGAGAAAAGGAAGCAACTCCCACGGAAGGAGCCGAGGAGGTAACGGATGAAACGAAAGAAGATTAAGATTATAATAACTTAACAACTTAACCTAAGAACTTTATACTATTTGTAATATTTAAATTATTAACTTTTTATTTTAAACCGCACTCGCTTGATGATGAAGGACTGCCTTCCTACATCGTTTCAAACCCTCCGAAGCAATCGCGCTCCCGGGCGCTAAACTCCTCACGTTTTCAAAATCCTCCAAAGCCTCTGAAAACTTTTCAAAATACTCTCGACAAAGCGCCCTTCGTAAAATTCCTTTCACGTTCTTCGGTTGCAGTCTCAACGCTTCCTCGCAATCTCGCTCGCACATTTCCATCCGACCGCTTTGTCTATAACACTCCGCCCGATTTAAGAGAACGGTCGCTCGAACGTCTGCGTAACTATTACTATCATAACTACCACTACTACTACTACTACTACTACTACTACTCTTCTTCTCTATATCCACCAAAGCATCGCCGTATAACTTCACGGCTCCATCGAAATCGCCCTCTCTGAAGCACTCGCTCGCTCGCGCTTTCATCTCATAAAAATCTTTCGGCTCCAAGCTCTGCAGTTCCTCGAGCTCGCTTAAGAGCTCCTTCACTTGCAAAACATTCGCCCTTTCCTCTGCGACACCGTTTTCGCTTAAACACGCTCTCAACAACGCGATAGCTCGCAGTAAATTCGCTTCGCCACCGAGCTCTTTCAAGCTCATGGCGGCCCTGAAGTACGCTTTCGTCCATTTCCTATCGATCGCAATCGCGCTCTGCGAATCCAGTAACGCATTTTCAAAGTCCAAGATCTGGAAATACGCAGAGGCGCGGTTCGTATGCGTAGACGCGATTCGCGCGTTTCGCGCTATCGAAAGCGTGTACTTCTCGATGGCCATTTTGTACTCTTTTTGTTTGTACAAAGAGTTTCCTTGTTCTTTAAGCGCGAGCGCGATATCGTTTTCCATTTTCCAGGTTTACTAATTTACTTTTATTGTGAAGATGATGTTGATGAGCGTTTTTTTATATCTGACACAAAGAACAAGCTGTGACGGATTCCAGTGTAGAGTCTTAACTCCCTAAAAGCTCTAGCTATTAAATGTTCAATTAAGAATATACTATTAAGTTTACTAATAAAAGTACTCGATAGATTTCGATTGACTCGTATTGGTCATATATTTGTAATAAAAGGAATAAAAGGAAAGGCAGATTAATATATTTCTTGTGTACTATGTTACATAGGGCTATACGCGAGAGAAAGAGTAAACAACGATGGCTAAACACACGTGCGTGGACTACTTCCAATCGTAGTGCAGTAGTCATCGACGTCACTCGCTCTCTCTCTCTCTCTATTTATTTATTTATTTATTATTTATTAGTATTATTCTTAGTGTATGATTATTTACGCGTACGTCATCATATTATTCGCGAGCAACACGGCTTTCTTCGCGCGAGCCATTCTCGACTTTCTTCTCGCGCCAGTATTCTTATGCAAAACGCCCTTCGAGACCGCTTTATCCACAGCCTTCGTGGCTTCACTGATTAACGTTTCGAGTTCAGTGACGTTATCGGCAGTCGCGCTCGGCAATAACAGTTCTGCTAACGTCTTTACTTTTTTGATGCGCGTCGCGATTTCGGACTTCTTCGCCTTGTTATACATGCGTTGCTTCGTGCTTAAGATCGTGCGAGCGACTTTGTTTTGCTTGCAGAGGATTTGGAATCCAGTTTGTGCGCCCGGCATCGATCGCGTTCGGTTAGTCGTCGATGCAAACCTACACGAGCCTGTGTTCATTTATGTACAGTTCATTATTAAAAGAATATGTTAGTAAACAGTCGTAGGCAAAAGGTCCATCGGTTTCTGAAGGCCGAGTCGGATTTGAGGGCAGAGAGTTTGAGCATATGACGGCTTTCTCATTTCATCACACTCCGAACGTTCCTTAACCACGAACGCGGAAACGAATCTAAAATCGCTCGCGAAACTACCCATTCAATCACTTTCACCGTTTTATTCAAACATCGATAGTTCGCATCGCGCGCTGTTGTGCGCGTAAAATTCATGCATTAAAATGACCTCATCGCGGGCCTGAATTTCGACCAAAAACTCGCGCCAAGTTGAAAAAAAACAATCATACGTGGTCGTACCGTTAAATCTCGATGATAACCGTTGCGACGATTGCGTAGAAATTCTCGCGCTCATGAATTGGTTTATTAATATTTGTGCCATTTTTCTTCCCTTTTTTTATCGCGCGGTTTTGATTATTAATTTATTACGTCGCGCGTTTTTTACTCCAATGAGGTTTTCAGGGAAACGCAAAACAGGCAAAAGCACAGTCAGTTTTTGCTTTTCCAAAAAGAAGAGGAATAAGGAGAGAAAGCGTTATCTTTTTTAAGCGCAGTAGAGGTCAATTAAGAGGTCAATTAAGGGGTATATTTATCAATTAATAAGCGAGCGACTGACGTCGGCATAGCTTCGCGAGCGATACAGTTCACAGAGAGAGAAGAAGAAGAAGAAGAAGAAGATGACTTCTTCTCGGGAAGAAAACAGTACGGCGAACAATAATTCGAACGCGAACGCGCTGTTCGGCCTAGGGATTGCCACGATAGGCATAATCAAGAAAACGCTCGGATTCGATAAGCAAACGACGTTCTTCTCTTCGCAAAGAGCGCGAGCGGATTTCGCGCACTCGACAAAAGATGAACCGCCTGATTACTTGAAGTGCGCGATAACGCAAGATTTATATAAAGATCCAGTGGTGTTAGTGCAAACTGGGTATACTTACGAGAGAGAGGCTATAGCGAGGTGGTTGAAGACGAAACGGTTCGGGAAACAGATGACGGATCCGACCACGAATGTTTGCGTGACATGCACTGACGTCGTACCGAATTGGCAAATAAGGAACGCGGTGGAGCAATGGTTGGTCATGAAAGGGTACGGCGCGAGCGATTACTTTGAGCAAGCGACTGGTTCGTCTAGAGATTTAGGAGATGATGATGATGATGATGATGATGGATTAAGTAACGACAACGAAGATAAAAAGGCGGTAACGAAGAAGAAGAAGAAGACGTTTACAAATACTTTGCCTCCGCCAAAGTATCCATTAGTGCGATGCGCGAGCGAGAATCCGCCTGCTATTGGAGAGCCGACGGATAAATTTGGCGTACCAATTGGTGGGAGAAATGGGAGAGGAAATAGAAACTCGAATCATTCTTCGCTTTCCAGATTAGCTCGAATTTCGGAAACGATTCGTAACGCTTTGCATAGGGACGTTATTGTTATTTTCCACGCTTTGAAACGCATAGCGCTTTCGTCGCCGAGGAATTTGACCATATTCTTAGCATTCGCTGGTTCTTCTGTTGGTGGTATACTCGTAGCATTTCTCATCGTCGTACAAAGAATTTTGTTCGTACTTACTGGAAAAGTAAGCGCCGCCGGTTTAGATTCGTCCGCTTTACCGTTATCTTCGTCTTCTGAAGAACAAGTGAGAGTTTATATAAACGAGAACGCTGCTAATTCAGTCGCTACCGCGATTGGAAATGTTCTTTGGTGGACGTTCATATTAACCATGATGTGGTTCACGCAACATAACGCGATTCAAGAGCACCAACATTTACAAGTTTTGCGCGCGAGAGCCGCGCAAGAAGCTGCGGAGAATAATCAAAGACGGCCAGGGCATCGTGTTTGGTTCCCTGGACAGAGACACGCGCGTTTCTTGCACTGGTGATGTATAATAATAATAGTTTATGAAATCCATCCGGACGACATGATCTCTTGAACCAATATATTCAGCTATCTATGTCTTGGATTACCCTTGTCAATAGGATTGAAACAACCGCTGCTGTTATACCGTGAAATCTCAGGAGGATTCACCCAGTCCGTTCCCAGACTTCCTGAAAAACATCTTCAGGCACTTAATATCCGAAGTTTTGGTGGAGCAGAGACGTTAAAAACATAGTGAATGAATGATGTAAAATAATGTACAGTACTTTGAATAATATTTTTGATTATCACTACTATTATCATTTAAAAATAAAGTCGACAAAGCGTGCCGCTAATTATTATTTATTATTATTAGTTTTCTCGACCATCAGTTCTACTCGATAAACCAACCGCTTTTTGCATGTTTTCGTACCATGGTACAAACTCGGGAACTTCCTTACACACGTCCTCGAACGTTTGAAACGTCTTCACGGCTCTAAAAACTCCAAACATTGATATATCCGCTATATTTGGCGCGTCTCCTCCACAAAATTTGTTCTTCGCACCAACGCCTTCTCTCATCCATTTCCTCGTCTCTTCAAACAAAGACACGCGTTCGTCCTCAATATGGTGCCTTTTTTTGAGAACCATCTTTGAAATTGCATACATGGACACAGCTCCTGCAATTCTTGCCGATTGCCTCTCGAAAAAACCAAAATTCCCCCTATCCGTTATATAATCAAAACTCGCAAACGCTTCCGTGAAAGTCTTGTATATATTCGGCGTCAACACGTGCACGAACCGATCATCGATCCACTTACACCACACCTCCTCCTTCTCCATCTCCTTCTCACTCTTCTCCCCGAACCACTTCTTCGTCAACCCGCTATGTTCCTTAACTCTTCGGTCGACCGTTTTAATAATATCGCGCGAGTTATATAACGCCACGCCGTCGACGACTAACACTGGAACCTTCTTCCACTCATGCTCGAACTTCTTAATCTCAGTCTTCGTCAAAGGGTTCACTTCCACGACGTCGTACGCGATGTTGTTATAATCCAAAAACGCCTTCACTTTGTTACAAAATGGACATACGTCGTATTGGTACAAAACGACGCTCTCGAACACCATTCCATCACTCTTATTCTTACTCACTCCTACTTCCGATTCATCACCGCTCTCCTTCCTCGATTTACACTCGCATTCGGTCATTACACTATCAGTACTACTCGCGAATGTCATCGCTACTCCCACGAAACCTACCATCTTGACCGCTTTGCTAAACATGTTCGCCTCTTTCACGACATTCGCTCGGTCGTCCAAACCATCGAACCATGTTTTGTTCCCTAATCTGCTCGCAATGGCTATCGCATTCGATACCCTCGCGTTCGTACTAAAACTCGCACGAGTGCTGATCTCTCCTAGTACGCGCGCGAGTTTATTCGCGTTCGTTATTCGCGATATCGAGCGCTTTAACGACGACGACGACGACGACATCTTTTTTAATGCAGGCCTGATGGGCTTGATTGTGTCTTCCTTGTTTCATGTTCAAATCCTTGAGATGCTCTGTTTCTTAAGCGAAATCACTCTTTTTCATCAAAAACGACTACTAACTCGACTGTCCATAGAGAGTTTGCCCTTTTTTCTTCTTCTTCATAAAAAATCATAAAAAATAATACGCGCGCTTGTTAAAAAACAAAAGAAACACGGTTAAGCGCGCGGATTAAGAAACGCGGGCTCTTCTCTCTCGCCTGCGCAGCGAATAAGAACTTTGAAAAGCTCTAGTTTGAATTGAAATAAGCACGGGCGTATGATGAAGCGTTTATGCGTATCTTCGCGCGAAGAAGAAGAAGAAGAAAAAGAAGAAGAAGAAGAACGGGTTTTGTTTAGCGCGAAGAAAACGCGTATGAACGAGCTGGGCGTACTCGCGGAATTACTGGCGAATGAACGCGCAAAGAATGCAGCGGAGAACAACCAGGGCGTAGATTTAAGTGAACTAAACGCGAGAGAGGGCGTGAGGAAGCACGTCGTTGATCGTATTTACGCGCGATTTGAGGATTTTTTCTTGAACAATAACACGAAAAATGAACGAGAGGTACAGTTAAGTGAAGCGGACGAATTTGCGGCGATCGATTGCGTGGCAGCGGCGATAGAGTACGCCGAGGATGTCATTTATGCGTTTAAGGATGTGGAGAGTGCGAACGAGACGTGGATTTACGAGGTCTTAGCGGCGAGTTGTTTCCGAGTAAGCTTGAAAATGAGGCAACGGCGCGATAGGGGTTCGGTCGAGGACGAACGCGCGAGCGTCGTTTCGTCGAGGGTTATATTCGATAAAGAGACCATGTCGAAGATGGAGTCCGTGGTGTTGGAAACGTTGGAGTATAGAGTGGCTAAACCGACGAGGGTGACTTGGGCGAAAGTCTTCTTGGACGCTATCGAAGGCGACGTCAAGGTATTATCGTTCGGTTGTTCAAACACGAACGAGAACGAGGACGCGTTTCGAGAGATATGGCACAAGGCTGAGAAAAACGCGTGCAACTTGTTGTTACTATCTCTACGTGCATTGCCCGGGTTGCCTTTGCAACGATCGTCTACTCTCGGTGCCGCTGCCGCGGCTTTTGCGGTCTCCGAAGCCGTTCTCGAAATACTCGACTCGCGCGGTCCTACTTCCGAACAACAGCAGAAACAGCGCGCCGAAAAGAAGCAAACGTTCGTTTCCGGCGTCAAAAAACTCATCAAAGGTAGGGCGATAACCGCCGAAACATTCAGTTCCTGGGAACTCGAGTTCGAAGCCTCCTTCAAAGCTTTCCAAAGCTTCGCGCGCGAAGAAAATCTTCAAAACCATCGAAATCATCATCATCGTCGTCGCTCGCGCGAGACCGTCGAGGAACGCAACAAAGACGACGACGAGAACGGGTCTCTCAGACTCGTCGTTTAAAAAAGATCGTTCACGAACAAGAGTTCGCACCAGTTCACAAGAAGCAAAGATACACAGAGAGAGAGAGACACACACACGCACGCGCGCGCGCTATATTTGATAAACGCGAGATACGAGATACAGAAACTGATAATGGTGCACACATTCACCAGTTCACAAGCAAAGATACACACACACACACACACAGACAGACAGAGAGAGAGAGAGACACACACACGCGCGCTATATTTGATAAACGCGAGATACGAGATTAAACAGAAACTGATAACGGTGCGCACATTTACCATCAAAGGAATAGAAAAACAAAATTGTACTCATTACAAAGAAAAGTCTCGCTCGAGCAAAAAAGAACGGACAAAGAATTCCTCGCTGCACAAAAACTCTTCGCATCAATAAAGTACGCATCGCGACCGAGTAAATGTCAGACCAGCAATCTAGGGCTATAGAATCTTCCACGCGCGAACTGTTACGAACGCTGGACCTGGAGCAAACGAGCGAGCGTGGGATAAGGGCGATCTTGGCCGAGAAATTAGGGTATTCCGTGGAACAATTCAAGCCATTGATCGCTGCGATTATTGACGAGTACATGCAGTCAGGGCAGGCCAGACAGATGTCTTCGCAAGAGCCGATTAATGGAGTAAAGCGTAAGAAACAGAAGGTAGTGGGTAACGATGATGATGGGGAGGAGGAGCTGCGACAGAAGTGGGAAGGATCGCCTAAGGTTGGACAAGGAAAGAGCGCGTTGAACGGGTTTCAGGCTAAGGTTGAAAAGGAGGAGGAGGAGGAAGCGCGGAAGAAGAATGTTCCATGGACGAATAAAAACGATGATGGTGACGAGCACGAGGATGAAAAGAAACGAATGAAGATTTTCGATAGTTTGGAGGACTATGGACCGAATGGGGCGACGGCGAAGACGATTTCGGATGCGACGAAGATCGAGAAATCGGAAGTGAATAAGATTTTATACGAAGCGTTGAAGAGTGAGAGAGATGTGAGGTTGTCGCATGATTTGGAGCAGCAACCACCGAGGTGGATTTTAGATGTGACGAAACAGGTAAAAAGTAGTCCTGATATTACTACTGGTGTACCTGGATCGGCGAAAGCAGCGTTGGCGAAGCAGACGACGATGACAAATCAAGTTCCGCCTCCGGTTAGTAACGAGCCGCAGGGTCAACCCGCCGCAGATGCCGTTGAGGGCGAAGTCTGTCGACTTTCTGCGTCAAAGCGAGTGACGGTTTCGGAATATCGAGGGAAAACGACGATTGGCATGAGAGAATATTATCAAAAAGATGGCAAATGGCTGCCGGGCAAAAAAGGGATTAACTTAAACGCCGAACAATTTGAAAGTTTGAGAGAAACAGTCGCGGATGTTGAAATTAAAATGAACGTCGTCGAAGCTGGCAGTTCGGATAATGAAATGGTCGCTGAAATCGGAGGAAATAAGCGAGTGACGGTGCAAAAATATGGTGGTAAGCCGATGGTACACGTTCGCGAGTATTACGAGAAGGATGATAAATTTCTTCCGGGCTTCAAAGGTATTGCTTTATTGAAAGATCAGTGGCAGATTTTAGTCGAAAACGTGGACAGAATATCTGCAATGATTGCTTAAGGTTCTACATTACGGTGAGTGTGCTAGCTCGGCACCTTGTGTAATAATATGCATACAGTATGGTACAACAGTAAAAAATTAATAACAACAGAGAAAGTACTAGTACTATCAATCTAATTTTGGGGGATCGTATGAACCATCTCGCCAGCCCCCGACGCATTGCCGGCACGAGACTTTACAGGAATTAACCATAAATCCAGGATTATTCTTACACTCTCCACTTTCCGCCCAACCGGCGCACGCGTCTTGAGTATCTTTACACGTTTCCGAATTCGCCGGTCCACCTTCGTAATGTACTTTATGATTATTCCCGTTCCACTCATTCGTTGGATTTACATGAATCCACTTCGTTGCCGTCCATTTCTCGCCTCGAATGACAGGGCAGCCGGCATGCGAGGATCCTGGATCCAATTCGCCTCCAGGTTTCATGCTCCAGAAAATCAACGCGTCGCCTTTCTGCGGCAACGCCGCGCGTCCTCTATTCCCACAATCCGAAAAATTTTTCTCCCAACCCTTATCAACGCGTTCTCGTGGCACCGCTGTATTCGGGAACACGGTTTCCCCTCCAAACTCGGGGTCGTGCAAATACATCAAAATAGTAACGATTCTGTTATTCTTCGTCCCGCCTTTGTGGAAAAAATAATCGTAATGCGCGCGATATTCCTGCCCAATCTCATATCTAAGTACCTGCGTCGCCTCTTGATGTCTCACTGGTAACATCGAATAAGTCGCCACTCTCGTCTCTAACTTTTTCATCAAATCATCCACACCGATGCCAATAAAACTCCCAGTACTCGTCCTAATATCCGACTTCGCCGTACCGCCAGTCGTCGCATCAACGACGCCGCTCTTACTCATCCTATTCTTCGAATGATTCACTAAATAATCGCACTCTTCATCAGTCATGAACCGTTTATACAAAAACGACCTTGGATGATCGAGCGAAATCGCTAAAATCTTCGCCGGATCCAAGGCGTGCTCCGGAGGCGTTTGTTTCTTTTCGTCTCTCGCCGTGAAATTCTCAGGAGGCGGTCTAGGTTTCCGTTTCCTATGAGGATGTAAATCATCGTCTTCTTCATTTTCTCCATTTTTGCTCGTGACACTAGCGGCAGCGCGAACGTTACCATCGCCCTCGACTTCGACTTTTCTTTTTCTTTTTTCCCCTACTACATCAACATCAACATCACTCGTTTTTCGCGCAGGCGTTTCGTTATAATCATCGTCGACGAAAACCTCTTCTTCATCACCTCTCACTCCTGGAACACTTAAAACGTTCTCATCGATACTGGGCACTAAATCGCGCAATAACTCATCGTCTCTCTCGTTCCTATCGTTCCTCGTCGAATACTCTTTTTTGGAAACTTTCTGCGAATCCAATAACGGAAAACGTGCGCCTCTGCTGAGTTTACTGCGCCGCACTGTCGGTAAAGATGGGCCGAGAACACCGAAAGTGCTGAAGATTAAGAGCGCGGTGCCTAGTATTGCCGTTACTAGGAACTTTTGTTTATAAGGTTTCATCGTATTATTACTATTATTACTATTATTATTATTATTATTATTATTATTATGAAGAATTTGTCTTTGAACTCTCTGTGCTGGTCCGACCTTTTGTTCGATTTGACGACGCGCGCGCAAGCACGCGAATGCTTAAAAAAAACACTTCGTAATCGAGCAATATGTATCGAAAGTTATTCTCCGTCTTCTGTGTTCAGTTTTTGTTGACCCTGTTGTACGCATGAGAACGTGCGTGGTGTAGTTAGTCGTTACTCGTTACAGTTCGTCTCTGGTAGGGAAACCGCCCGGGCCGATTTTGTTTGACATTTTATCCGCGCCGAGACCTTCGAGGGTTAATTTTGTATAGTCGCATAAGCCTTCTTTTAGAGAGGATACGCTGATATCGTCGAACCAGACCGTGCCGGCGTGCCAACGGAACATGACGTACAGAGTGATGCTTTCTATTGCCACGAGTGGATCGATGACGCCGGCTTTGAATTGCCACGTGTGCGTACCGACGTCGAACGCGACGGAGTAGCCGTACATCATCTTCCCGTCGATGAATTTGATATCCGCATAGATGCTGTAGCCGCCGTCTATGGCGCCAGAGACGTCGCGGGATTTTGACCAGCCGGAGATTATGACCGCTTTTGGTTCTTTTTGGTGTAATTTTATTTCTTGAACGGCGCCGCGAGCGTCTTTCCAATCTGGGTTTTGCATGCGAATGGCGCGAGTATCCGCGCTCGATTCAGAGATTCGACCGTTCTTTTTATCTATGTTATAACCATCAGCGAATGAAGACCAACTTTTGAATCTTTTGTCCTTTTCATCTAAACGATCGTACGATGGATTATCGATGATTTCTGGGTCGTCTTCATTCGTTGCGAATTGAGAATTATGCACTTCGTTCCTCGCCGCGGTTGGAATCAAACCGTCTTCGCACAGGTCGTTGAGCGATGTTGCCAAAGTCTTGAGCATTTTTCGAACGTCGCGCATTTGCCCATTTTGTTCTTCCAATTGTCCAGCTGCAACGTCGTGCGAATCTTTCATACCCTGAGCGAATAAGACAATGTGATGTAGTTTTTGTGGAATTTGACGCAAATACGGACGAATCGTACGCGCGGCGTTACCATACTTTGCCGTTTCGTGAGAGTGCGAAGTATCACGGATACGGTACCAAAACAACGCCGAAGGTATGGACTCCATTTTATATCCACCTAGAACTGATTTTGAAAATAATTCCCAATCTTCCATGGCGTACCCGTAATCTTCTGGGAAACCGCCTAAGTCGAGAAATACTTTTCTTCGAATCATGGCGTTTGTATCACCATACAAGTTTTGGAACATGCCTACAGTTGTTGCCGCGCCGAGCGGTACCCAACGACCGATTGGCGGTCTATTCCCAGGCAAATCTAATCCATAAAAGTATTCACTCGTACATGTTAAAACATCCGCTTTCGTGTGCATCGCAACAGAAACAAACGTTGCAATTTCTTTCGGCTTTGCAAAGTTATCATCATCCATAAACATTATAAAATCACCGCGCGCATGTTTTGCGCCGTTGTTACGCGCCGCCCCTGGACCGCGGTTATCTTGTTGAAGGTATATCCAACCTTTTCTTTTGAATTCGGCATCGATTTCTCGTAAATATTCTTGCGCTTCCGGAAGCGTAGAACCATCATCGATCAATACGACTTCGATTTTGGTATACTCTTGTTCATATATTGACTTCAACGCTTGCTTCAATAACTTTGGGTTGTTATACGTGACTACTATCACCGTAACGAGCGGTTCTTCCCACGTTTGAAGCGTTGACATTGCGTTCGACGAATCCTTTGACATGTGCACTAAATGATGTTGCCAAATCGTCCAGTCCTTCTCGATGTCTGCTTTGATTTTTGATTTCCCTGGTACGAATCCATTTTTCAAGATTTCACGTATTCTAGCCGCTAAAGGTTTTGGTGTAGGCGTAAACAAGACGCGATCGACGTCGTCGTCATCAATAAATTCTCTCGCCGAGCCGACATCAGAAGCGACGACGGGAATTCCCATGACTAAACACTCTACGAGCGTATAAGGGGAATTTTCGAGGAGCGACGGTAGAACGACAAGTTTATTCATCCTGTTACCCTCTTCGACGTATTCGTATCGTTGTTTGACGTCCATGTCTTTTAATATTTGCCAATGGAAAGACCATTTTTTTGCGCGTTGTCGAATGTATTGATCCACGCGCGCTTTAGCGCCACCCTTCACGGTGAGTTTTTCTTCCGCAGAACTACTTAAATGACCTAGAAACGTCACGCGCACACCTTTCATTATTTGTGTCTCGCCTCTCAAAGCGAGTTGATCCATCGCATCGCAAAATAAAACTATGCCTTTGCGAAGTTCAAATCGACTAAAGAAGACAATCTCATTTATAGTACTCGCGTCGTGCGCAATTTTATTCTTCGATTTCACCCACTTCGGTAACGGATTCGTATGCACGCGCGTGGATTTCGTACGATTCCACTCCCACCCTTGTTCTATGAACCACTTCAAGATATATTGCGAAGGCGCGACGATGTGGTCGGCCATTTTCATTTGCTCTTTTTCTAAATAATCAATGACTAAATCTTGAAGCGTATCGAGCGTTTGCAGAGAGTTTGTTTTTTGCCACAAATGCGGTTGCTGCGCATGAACGACGAACTCGGTATGCTTAAACGCTAAAGCTTGCTTTTTTGCAGTTAGTGCGAAATAGCCGCGTCCTCTATTATCTAAAAAGTGTACGCAATCGTACCACTGTTGGTCGTTCATCCACATATAAACGCGATGTGCGATGGCGACGTCTATCGGTACGTCGTACGAAACACCAGTTTCTGGCAACGCAACTAAATTAATACCTTTCGCTGTATAGTATCCAACCCAAAACTCCAAGTCCGGTGGTTTATGCAACGCGTACCCGGTATACAAAAGCGTCACGTCGAAACCGCTATTGTGCAAATCCTCCGCCAAAGTCGTCACGGCAGTTGCCGGACCAGATCCAGTCGATAACCCGAGCACGTAATCCGATACTAGACATATTCTCCCATACTTTTTAATCCTCCACGCTTGCGAATTGGCTTCAAAAAAGGACTCGTAATGTTCACGAAACGGCTCTAAAAAATCCGCAAGTTCCGGAAACAATATTTCCTCATCTCTGTCCTTCTTAGATGACGACGACGACATTAACTTCTTCCCTCCTTTTCGTTTCTTATCATTCCTATTTTTCTTATGATCGAACCCTTCCATGAAATCATCCGAAACCTCGTCATCTTCATATTCATCATCATCATCATCATCATCTCCTCCTTCACCTGCTCTCGCAACGCTTGGAAAAACGCCCTCTCTTTGCTTCCCGCTAAACCTCGGCGACCTTCGCTCCATACCGACCACGTCCTGATCCCAACCGACGCCGCCGCTAATACCACCGCTACCGCTACCGCCACGACTACTCCAAATCTTCGGTAAAACGTGCGTGCTGAAAAAGAACACCGCGTTACTCAACGGGAACCCGATCAATATCGCCCCTAATAGTATCGGTTGCACTCTCCTCCAACACCCAAAATCATCTCTCTTCCTTAAAAGATCTCTTCTTCGATTGAACTCGTTATCTACCGCGTTCGCGGTCCATCTCGAGCCCTTATTCTTATTAGTATCATCATCACCATTAAACCGATCGTTATCATTCCGTTTACTGTTATCATTACAGAAGAAGAACGAAGATGAACGGAAACCAGGTTTCTTCTTACGAGTAGTATTCCTAGTATTCCCTGCCTCTTCGATCAATGTTTCCAATAATCCTTCCTCTAGGGGCTCGTTTTGTACGTTTCTCGAATGGCCTGAGTTTGTATGTCTCGCATGTAACCCGGCGTGCATTTCGCGTGTGTCTGTTTAGTTTAGCGTTTAATATGTATGTATATGTATATGTATATATACTGTATGTATTGCTTTGTGATCAATCGATTTTAATTTAAGGATACGGTTTACAAAGTCGACATCAGTAGAGAGAGGTGATTTTATGTGATGTTTGCCGGTACCTTCAACGAGAATAGATTTCATACATCGAATGCGAGAATACGAGAATGAGAATTAAAGGAGAGAGATTAAGAGTGTGTGTGTGTGTGTGTGTGTGTGTGTTTGATTGATTTCTTGTAACGTCAAGTGCTGAGATGAAGTTAATACCTAGTCGATTGTAAACGTCGAAAGCGTTTGTTCATGGCTACTCTCATGACTTTCGAGACGTCTTCGGAGCCTTTGACGCATAAGCGAATGAGACCATCGATCGTTTCTGCGCTACATTTCCCCCCCGTGACTTCGTAGTAGACGATGCGCTTTTCACTGGTATCGTCCACGTTACGGAAATTCCCTAAATCGTCATCGTTCTCTTCTTCCAAGACGTTCCTCGTCTCCGAGACGCAGAAAACTTCGACGCCTCTCCCTCTCTCCTCTAAGTCGTTACAATCTAACAACTTCTCGCCATCTAATCTCGTCGCGCACATCGCACAATACGTATCAAACGTCGGTACACCGGCATCCACGAGCGCTAATACGACCGCGTTGAACATGCACGCAATCGCGCTCCCGTCGTCGTTCACGCAAGCGCAACTCACGTGCAACTCGCTCCTCGGGAATCGCCTAATATCGATCGCGGTCGTTAATATTCGCTCAAACTTCTTCGCTATTTCCTTATTCCTCCTTTCCGATCGTAACGATTGCGTCCTCGCTTTCGTGATATTCGCTTCTTTATCTGTACTGCCATTCGTACTACTATTCCCAACTCTCGCAATCGCTAGCTCTGACGCAAAACTCGTGCTCGAGCACTCGCAAGTGACCTTAAGGCCTTCCTGGTAAACTTCCTGGGCTTTCGATTGCGACTGTGAAGGTCCGAACACGCTGGCTATCGCGAACGTCTGCCCTAACTGGAACTGCGCGGAGCCATCGCAGGTAGTTCGCGCGATCGCGTTTTCGAACTTCGCGAGACAAAACCTGTGCTCTGAAGCGCGTCGACCGTCCTGCCGCAATCCTTCGATGGAGACGAATTCCATGCGTCGATGATCGATTGATGCGCAAACTTAGTAATTAATGGCAGGGAAACTTTTCGTTTTCTTTCGTTTTCAGGTCCGCGTGCTTATTATGCTGCTTATTACTATGCTTATTATGCTACTGCCTATGCGTGTTCTATCTCGTCTCGTTTGTTTCTATCGATTCGCTCTCGATCAATGATCGATTTAATGTCAGATCACGTTTCGTTTCCGGAAAGTTCTAAATAATTAACTCATCGAAACGAACGAGAATGTTTCCAAAACGCTTCAAAACAAAAACGGATCGATCACGCAAGCTTTGACTCGAGACAAGGAAGCAGGGCGAGAACGAGAATAGGACTCTCTGTGTGCAATGAATCGCTCAAAACGCACCGCTTCTTCTTCTTTATCTTCTTCATCATCATCTGCGTCGTTATGTTATTATTATTGTTATTATTGTTATTGTTATTGTTATCGTTGGATGATGTTCTTCGTAAAACTGCTTCAACTGTTTC
>Ga0115001_10000166_pt1 | contig 44237 bp, 33 predicted proteins | sample ArcticOcean_MG_C_12_FD_89869 | JGI IMG/M metagenome (GOLD analysis project Ga0115001, IMG submission 89869) | Marine microbial communities from western Arctic Ocean - ArcticOcean_MG_CB8_130 | ecosystem: Environmental > Aquatic > Marine > Oceanic | place: Arctic Ocean: Canada Basin | collected... | reverse complement strand
TTCGCGGAGAACGCGGGTAGCTTTCCTTCACGGAACATCTACGTTCTGGTACGTCCCGCCCTCTTGGAAATTCCTCAGGACATTGCCGGTGCTATTCCGGAGGCAGCAGGCTACGACCTCGTTTATCAGTTGGATCTACCCGCAGTGAATGAATTCAGCGGCGATGCCCAAACTATCGCTGAGGCCTACACCGCAGATTACTCCGCTACTGTGGAGCCTGGGTCCAGAGTTGCCTATCTCCTTCACTTGGATGACGAATGGGTCTGGGTATCCTTTGATGCCGTCACTGATGATCTGTCCAAGATTGGCATTCCCCATAAGGGAGCTTGGCCGACTGCTTTGCAGCAGATCGTTACGGAGATGAAGGTTGTCTCAAACTCGCCTCAAATCACCAATGGAGACTTTGCCGAGGGCAATATTGAGTTCTGGGGGGGGGACTACTCTCAAGCCAACTCACTGGTCGTTGAAAACGCAGATGAGAGCAGTTTTGATTTTGGCGATTTCATGTCCGGTGCCGGAGGACATGGTTCGATGCAGGTCCACAACTTCATGGAAAGTCAGACTGTATTTTCCTACAATAACTGGGGTTCCAACAACCCCGGGATGGCCGGAGGTCTTGGTATTGGCAGCTATCCTGACGGTGAGCCAGACTGGACCTTCGCTGGAACCAGTGAAACCTACACGTCACGGACGCTCTATGTGCTGACAGGGGAATCCTTCAACCCTCCTCTCCAGATTTCCAGTGTTTCGGTAAACCCCATTAACAATGAGATCACCTTGACCTGGCCTTCCTTCTTGGGTGAATCCTTTATCATTTCGTATAGCGATGATTTGGATCTCTTTATCGAGATCGATGATGGAATCCAAGGTCAAGTGGAGAGTACCACCTACGTCGACGTTATTCCAGAAGGAACGTCGAAGCGATTCTATCAAATTTCCAAAGAATAGGATCGGAAGGATTTGCCCCTCACCCCTTCATCTCCACGGGCACAGCAGATATTATCAGCTGTGCCCGTGTTATTTTTCCTATAATCGCCGCTAACCACTTCCAAAGGATTCTAGCGTTGATCGAAAATTTCTCATAAACATGAAAACCTGTTTCCAGTTTCTCGTTCCGACAGTTCTTGTCGTTTTTATTTTCGTTTTGGATGCAACGGCGAGATTAATCGTTTATCCGGTCGGCGATTCCATCACATGGGGAACCACCGCGGCTGGTGGTTACCGCTCACCGCTTTACCAAAAGTTGACCGCCGCAGGGTATAACGTCGATATGGTAGGGAGCAAAAAAGACTTCGCTGACAGCGTCCTCATCGCGGCGGGAGAGCAGCACCACGATGGCCACAGCGGCTGGAGGATTCTTCAGATTGACCAACAAATAGAGGGTTGGCTCCAGCTTTTCGAGGCCCCTGATGTGATCCTCATCCACATCGGAACCAATGATTTTGGGAATGGCGCGTCCAATCGAAACGCTATCCAGCAATTGGACAACCTAATGACCAAGATTGCGCTGGCGACTCCCGCCTCCCACCTGATTGTTACCAATTTGCTGGAGCGTGGTGGCAGCGCGAACACGAACATTCAGGCTGATTTTAATCCATTCGTCGAAGCTAAAATCGCCAGACAAGTGGCCCTCGGTCGCAAGGTTTCATTTCTCGACATGCGTGCCGCCGTGCCGCTTTCGGATATGCCTGACCGACTCCACCCGAATCGTGCCGGCCTCACTAAAATGGCGGACGCTTATTACAAAGCCATCCTGAAAGTGATTGACCCTTTCGAGATCACCTCGTTTCACCTCGAAGATGTTGGGGAAATGAAGCAGGCCTCGATGACCTGGTCCTCAAAGACTGACCGTTCTTATGTGATCCAGATTTCACCAGACGCTTCCACATGGAGCGATTTACCATTCTCCTTTCCAAGCGGCGGCAGAACCACTTCTCGAACAATCTCAATCCCCGAAGGAATTCGTTTCTTCAGAATTCGAGAGGGACTGCCCACTGCTGATTTCCTCGCAGAAACGAACGTCAAATGGCTCGTGCCCAGTGACGGATCTCTGGAAATGAGATGGTCTGCTCTCACTTTGCCAGAGGACGCAGGATTCATCGATGGTGAAGGCCTGGCAGCCGGCTTCGAAATACGAGCGGGACCATTCGATCCACTCATCAGCACAAACGTGATCGATACCATGTTATCGACAAACACATCAATCTACCTAAGGTATCACTTCGAAGTTCCTGCGGGCCCACAATTCAAAACGCTCACTCTCGGCATGCGCTACGACGACGGCTACGTCGCCTACCTGAATGGAACTGAAATCGTAAGACGCAATGCTCCATCAGTCGTCGGGTGGGATGCCATAGCGACAAAATCCCATCCCGATCTCGAGGCAGTTGAGTTTGAAAATATCGATCTTTCCGAGTTTCTCGGATTGTTGCAACTCGGAGAAAACGTGCTGGCCATCCACGGCATGAACAGGACTAAGGGAGGGTCGGATCTTTTGATTGAGCCTTTGTTAACGAGCGACTTCGAGCAAGCTCCCTGACGCCTCCCTTGGAAGAGCTGTGTCTTTGTTGTGAGCTCTAAAATTTGCCCACCCTGGACTTGATGAAACGTCATCACAAATCTGTGATAATAACTGTATCTAAGGGGGTTAGAGCGCTCGTTCTAAAAAAGAAGCCTGACATTTCATTTCGAAGAATTTATCACTTCACAGTGAGTAGATTCCCGATAGCTTATCCACCTATGTCTACATATATTCCTAAATTCCGTCGTTCTATTCTCGTTCTCACTGGTATCGCTGCGCTTGCGTTCGCTGGGCTTACCACCCCCGCCCAAGGGACGGATCTGGGAGAGGCTCTTGCTCATGTTAACTGGAAGGGGATTGTTGGATCCTGGGTGGATTCCGAGACCAAGGGCGAGCGTGTCAAGATTGTGTATGCCTGGAAGTTTGAAAATAAGCTCATCGAAGTGAATTCCACAATGGGCGATACTAAGGGGATTTCGCTCATGGGTTACAATCCGGATTCTGAAGAGGTCTTCATGATGGGCGGAAATAGTGAGGGTGGGGGAAACCTCGGCAAGTGGAGTATGGATGGGGACGATGCCGTTCTTGAGCTTGCCTTTGTTCGGGCGGATGGTGAGAAGGGTGAGATGAACCTCAAGCATCACTGGGTGAACGCTGACACCATCGAGGTATCTGGAACCGCCGAAGAAGGTGGTGAGAGCTTCACCTTGACTCTGGTGCGTTCCAAGTAGTCAAACCGGATCAATTTTTCATCGGCCTTCTCTCTTTTATGGGGAGAAGGTCTTTTTTAGATGGTTTTGTCTGATTGACGGCCATCGCAGTGCCAGACAGACTGCTTCGCTCGCAATAGGGCCCGCCGATGAAACGCCGTCTTAATTCCGCCCTCACGCTCCTCCTTCTTTTGACCGCAAATCATGGCATCGCTCAAAATCTGAGATCCGACATTCCCTACGTTGAGTCAGGGCACGAGCGTCAAGTTCTCGACATCTACTCTCCTGAATCCGCGGGAGGGAAGAATCTGCCCGTGATGTTTTGGATCCATGGAGGAGGGTGGCAGGTTGGGGATAAAACCGATGTCGGACTGAAGCCCGGGGTGCTGTGCAAGCGGGGCTTTGTTTTTGTCTCGATCAATTATCGCCTCCTCCCCGAGGTAGAGATTGGAGCCCTGGTCGGAGACGTCGCCAAGTCGCTCGGCTGGGTGCATCGTCATATCGCGAAGTATAGTGGGGACCCTAAAAAGATCTTTGTCGGCGGACACTCGGCTGGAGCCCAACTCGCGGCTTTGATCTGTACCGATGATCGATACCTCCAAAAAGAAGGCGTGTCCTTTGAGGTCCTCAAGGGCTGTGTGCCGGTGGATGGTGACACCTACGATATTCCCAAGATTATCATGACGGCGGAATATCGGCAGACGCTCTATGGAGGAAAAATGCATACCTTCGGTCACCGGCAGAAGTTTGGAAACAGTCCTAAGAAACATCTCGATTTTTCAGCGGTCACGCATGTCGCCCAGGGGAAGGGGATTCCTCCCTTTCTCCTCCTCTATTTTCCCGGGAACCCGGATACACATGCGCAGGCGCTACGCCTTGAAGAGGTGCTCCAGGAGGCCGAAATTTCCGTCAGATCCTATGGCAAGCGGGACAGTAATCATAGCGCCTTGAACAACGATCTCGGCAAACCCGAAGATCCGGCGACGGAGGAGCTTTTCAAGTTTCTCGATCCGCTGGTTGGCAAGTGAATGAAGCGTGTTTTCTAAAAAGTGAATTTCTGGCAGCGCTTCTCTGTTTGAGACCTGCCCTTGCTGGGGCAAGTCCAAAGAACGCGACGCTCAGTAGCACTCCATTGTAAAAGACTTTAAGTCCCTCTCTGATCCCCCGCAAGGGAGTCACGCTTCTCCCGCTCGACAAGTCTTTCCCACTTCTCTAGCCTCCGGAAATGAAGATTTTCTTATTCCTTCTAATTCCTCTCATCGCGATCAGCCACGCGAAGAAACCCAACATTGTCTTCTTCTTCACCGACGATCACGCCCCCCACGCCATCGGAGCCTACAACGGCTGGCTCAAACCCGTCAACCCCACCCCAGAAATCGACAAGCTCGCCGCCGACGGCATGCTCTTTGAAAATTCCTTCTGCACCAACTCGATCTGCGGCCCTTCCCGCGCCGTCATCATGAGTGGCAAACACAGCCACATCAATGGCTTCATGAACAACGGGAATAGCTTCGATTGGAACCAACAAATTTTCCCCAAAATCCTGCGCGCTGCCGGCTACCATACCGCTCTTTACGGCAAGTCCCACCTCAAAGGTGAGCCCCAAGGCTTCGACTCCTGGGCCGTCCTCCCTGGACAAGGCGACTACTACAACCCCGCCATGATCACCCCCGAAGGCCGCAAAACCGTCCCCGGATACTGCACTGACATCGTTACCGACATGGCCATCGATTTTGTCAAAGAATCAAAAGCTCTCGGCAAGCCCTTTATGCTCATGTGTCAGCACAAAGCTCCCCACCGCACGTGGATGCCCGCCTTGCGCCACCTGCATCTTTACGACGATATCGAGATCCCCGAGCCGGCGACTCTCTTCGACCAATACGAAGGCCGCATTCCCGCCCAGCATCAGGAAATGGAAATCGAGCGCCACATGTATCTCGACCACGACCTCTTCACCGACCTCACTCCCGATCTCAAGATCCCGAAACAACGCCGCCCCAGCGAAGACCGCTCGGCTTACCTGAACATGAAGCGCATGACTCCGGAGCAACTCAAAATCTGGCGCGCGGCCTACGGCCCCAAGGACAAGGCCTTCCGCGAAGCTAAACTCACCGGCCGCGAGCTTGTTCGCTGGAAGTTCCAACGCTACGCCAAGAACTACCTCCGCAGTATTAAAGGAGTCGATGAAAACCTCGCCCGCCTCCGCAAAACCCTCGAAGACGAAGGCCTCGCCGACAACACCATCTTCGTTTACTCCTCCGACCAAGGCTTTTACATCGGCGACCACGGCTGGTATGACAAACGCTGGATGTACGAAGAATCCTTAAAGATGCCCCTCATCGTCTCCTGGCCCGGCGTCATCAAGCCCGGATCACGCAACACCGATCTCGTCCAGAATCTCGACTATGCCCAGACCTTTCTCGAAATGGCCGGAGCAAAAGTCCCCGAAGACATGCAGGGTCAATCGCTCGTCCCACTCATGAAGGGAACCAAGCCCGCCGACTGGAGAAAGTCGATCTACTACCACTACTACGAGTATCCCTCCTACCACCAGGTTCCACGCCATAACGGCATCCGCACCGACCGCTACAAACTCATTAACTTTTATGAGTTCGGCGAATGGGAATTCTACGACCTCAAAACGGACCCCGATGAGCTAAAAAACCTCTACGGCAAGCCCGAGAAAAAGGAACTCATCGATGACATCCGCAAGCAACTCTTCGAGCTGCAAAAAGGCTACGGCGACACCACGGTCCTCGAAACGAAGCCCAAGGCGTGGCAAACCGAGAGGCGCAGCACGACGAGCGTGAAAACAAAGGCGGAATTTCCGCCACGGACGAAGTAATAGAAAAGGGTGCCCTAGCGCCCCTCCCCAAAGAGTAATCCGTTCACTGGCACGCCGGGCGCCACCCTGCGCCTGCTCAGCCACAACGTATGGTATGGCTTCAGCAAGCAATCCAAGCGTAAGGCTGCGCGGCTGAAGTGGATCGCGGCGCAGCAGCCGGACATCGTCGCCCTGCAAGAGCTCAATGGATACAACTGCTGGACAGCTGGACAAAGACGCCGCTGCCTGGGGCCACCCGCACAGCGCCCTGCTGAAAGAGGACGGTTTTTTCACCGGGCTGAGCTCGCGCTTCCCGATCACCAACGTCGCGCGCATTCTCGATGGCTTCTACCATGGCCTGCTGCGTTGCCGGAGGTGATCTCAGCGGAGGTGATTCGCGATGAGGTTACCGCGCAGCTCTCGGATCACTGCCCGATCGTGCTGGAGCTGCGGAATTAGCGCGAGCGAGACTCGATCAGGGGTGGCAAGCAGGGCGGGGGATCAATCGCGATTGTTCTAATACCGCTTCGGCATTTTTTTCTCTTTTGAAATACTACTCGGTATAAGGCCAACGGTGTTGTGTTCAGGCTCGAAGCTCTTTCGAGTATGGACCCACGACATCCTGGCTTAGTAAACTTCCAGCCTCCCCGAGAGCGCGGGCCACGTTTTTGCTGGCTTGTCTTTTCAAGCTGGAGGTTCAAAAATTAGAAATGCAATTTTTCACTTCACTCTTCACCGCCTCCGTCCTGATCGTGGCCTCGGCCGCTGCCCAGAAAACCGCGATCACTAACGAGATTTCCTTCATCGATCTCGCCGACGATTACTACGGCCAGGTCTTGGTCGATCACGAGTCCGGCCAGTATCTCGGTCACCCCACCACTTGCCTGCTCGATGACGGCAAGACCATCCTAACCGTTTTTCCAAAGGGCCATGGCCGCGGCGGAATCGTTTACAAACGGTCGACCGACGGTGGCCTGACTTGGTCCAAGCGGTTGCCAACCCCGAAGTCGTGGTTGACCTCGAGAGAAGTCCCGACCCTTCATCGGGTCACGGATGCCGATGGGAAAAAACGCATCATCATGTTCTCCGGCCTACATCCGATCAGGATGTCTGTCACCGAAGACGAGGGCGCGACTTGGTCCGAGCTGAAAGCGATCGGCGATTTTGGAGGGATCGTCGCAATGGGTTGTCACTCGGAAGTGAAAGGAAAACCCGGTCACTATTTTTGCCTCTTTCATGACGACGGGCGTTTCCTTGAACCAAATGGGAAGCGAAAAAGTCCGGTTGTTTTCAAGCTGCTCCAGACGAATTCCACAGATGGGGGCCTGACTTGGTCGGATCCAAAAGCGATCTACGAATCTTCGGACATTCACCTTTGTGAACCGGGAATCATCCGCTCGCCAGACGGAAAACGTCTTGCGGTGCTCCTCCGCGAGAATTCCCGAAAGAAGAATTCCCACATCATTTTTTCGGATGACGAAGGCGAAAGCTGGAGCGAACCACGCGAGCTCCCGATCTCGCTCACCGGTGACCGGCATACCGGAAAATATGGGCCCGACGGACGGCTCTTCATTTCCTTCCGCGGCATTTCCCCCGGTAACAAGGTGATGGGAACAGGAGAGGTTTCCGGCCCCATGCCAAACGCCGGCGACTGGTCCGGCTGGGTCGGGACTTGGGACGATCTCGAGAAAGGCACTCCCGGTCAGTATGTCCTGCGTGTCATGGACAACAAGAAGGGCCACGACACCACCTATCCCGGAGTCGAAATCCTCCCCGACGGCACCTTCGTCACCGTCACCTACGGCCACTGGACCCAGGGCGAGTCGCCCTACATCATGTGCTCCCGATTCACGCTGGAGGAACTGGATGCCAAAGCTCAGAGAGCTTCGATGATCAAGCTGAGTGCCGATTGGAAAAAGGTATCGGGCCAGTGAGGGAAACTAACGAAGCCAAAGACCAGACGCAACACCAACGGTGTTGCGTCCAGTCGCCCTGTCATTGCACCTCGATCAAGCCCAGACGGAATATGCAATTCAAACTACCGGAAGACATCTCATCCTTGCTAATTCCGCCATCTTGACCCTTAGGTGCCGCAGTAAGGCCACGATCTGGAGGAATGATCCTCCTTTCAAGGAGGTCTACGACCTCACTTCTATGACATTCGACGAACTTGGTCTCGATCCTCAGATCCTCAGAGCCATTCAAGAAAAAGGCTACACCACGCCCTCACCCATTCAGGCTCAAGCGATCCCGGCAGTCATGGCGGGGGGGGATGTCATGGCGGCGGCGCAAACGGGAACCGGCAAGACCGCGGGCTTTACCCTTCCTCTCCTCAATCGGCTCATCAAAGGAGCGCGCGCTCGCGATCAGCAAGTCCGCACCCTGATTCTCACTCCGACTCGTGAACTCGCAGCGCAGATTGCCGAGAGCGTCACGACCTACGGAAAGCACGTGAAACTTTGCTCGAACGTCATCTTTGGTGGCGTCCCCGCCGGCCCACAGCTGAAAAAACTCCGTCAAGGGACTGACATCCTGATCGCCACTCCGGGTCGCCTTCTCGACCTCATCAACCAAGGGGCTATGAAATTCGACACGCTCGAAGTTTTCATTCTCGATGAAGCGGACCGCATGCTCGACATGGGATTCATCCACGACATCAAGAAGATCATCTCCAAGCTTCCCCGCAATCGCCAGAACCTCATGTTCTCCGCGACTTTTTCTGATGACATCCGCAAGCTCGCCAAGGGGTTGATCAACAACCCGACCGAGATTTCCGTCAGCCCAAGGAACTCGACGGCCGGGTCCGTGACGCAATACCTCATCCCGCTTGAGAGAACCCGTAAGGCCGACGCTCTCGTGGAACTCATCAAATCGAACAACTGGACTCAGACCCTCGTCTTTTCCCGAACCAAGCGAGGTGCGAACAAGCTTGCGACCTACTTCGAAAGCCAGGGGATCAGCGCGGTTGCGATTCATAGCAACAAGAGTCAAAACGCCCGCACGAAAGCACTTAGTGACTTTAAGGCCGGAAAGGTCAAGGTCCTCTTCGCCACGGACATCGCAGCCCGTGGAATCGATATCGATGATCTCCCGCAGGTTGTGAATTACGATCTCCCCGAGCAAGCGGAAGACTACATCCACCGTATTGGCCGGACCGGGCGAGCGGGATTAAGGGGGCAAGCGATCTCACTCGTTTCCGCGGACGAGCTCCACCTCCTTGTCGATATCGAGAAGCTCACCCAGAAACTCATCGAACGTCGCAAGCTCGGCGGCTTCGAACCACACACCCCACTCCCGGAAGCCGAACTCGGCGCAAAGGTTCCCCGCCCTCAGAAAAAGGCCCCGGCATCACGCAACCGCAACTTCGGCGCACGCGGCCCACGCTAAGGAGCGGGTGCGAGGGCCTCCAATACTATGGTGGAAGGAGTTTTCTGAGGAAAAGCCTTTCCTTCCAGCACGATCGATCAACTGCTGCTTACTCCCCACACGGCCGCCGCGTCCCTGTCTCAAGATAGAGAAGGGCCTTTTGATAACTGGCTCCGGTGAGAAAGTGGTCCAGATTCACATCAATCTCACTCCGGTGCGCTTCATGCCATGAAACGATCGCTTCGCTCACCCTCTTGAGAGCTTCAAGGTGAGCCTCGGGATTTCGATCACGGAATCCATGATCAGCAATCACCGCAGTCCGGGCTTCGAGGAGCTTGGCTAAATCAGGGAAGTTCATGAGAAAATACCCTGAAGTTTTCCGCTAAAAACAAGCTTTCGACAACTGAATTCGAAAAGGGTCAAAATCCTACCAAGGTGTTGCCCATGTTGATGAACCCGCAGCGGAAAGATCCGAAATGTCATCTACCGGGTCCCAAGGATAGTGTCTTCCGGTGTTTGAACTGTTCAGTTTCTCCCGACTCGAAAAGCACCCTGCGCTCGGGCCACTGAACTCGCGAGGGCGCTCCAATGCCGGCGCACGTGCGCCGGCAGTTCCTTCACTCCGATCCGGGGCGCGCCCTTGTTGGCTTTCAACTTCAAATAGGAGGCACGGAGATTTTCCAGATGCGCGTCGAGCTTTTTTGGGCAGAACCGGAGCCCCAGGCCCCTCGCGGGCTTGATCACTCAGGATCCGGAGCGGACACTTTCAAGCGTAGATACCCAGGGCTCGAGTCATCTAATGGGATTGTCACACGGCGTGTCTCGATCCCATTCGTGCTGGCCAACACCTCGCTGGGAACATCGATCCAGTTCCTGAGGTCAGAACTTGTCTGCCCTCGCAAATCGATGTCCGTTTTAGAGGTGTCGATCTCGTAAATCATGATCAGGGAAGCGGGACTCGAAATAACTTCGAGGCCGTCCGGCGTTTCCAGTTTGAGCGGATTGGTCCCCAGAGCATACTCCATTAAGTTCACTCGCCCGTCAGCATCGGGATCGGCGAGGTCTCCCCACCGCGATTGCTCCAGCGCCGGATTGTCGAGATCCGCGGTATCGAAGAACAAGTGCCGCCACGTATTTTTCGGACTCGGGTCGAATAGCACGGTCCCGCTGTATGGGCCGTCGCTGAGGGCTCCATCGCTGACGGTCACGGAGAATTTCGGAGGTGAGCCGGGCGGGATGCGGGGATAGAAGAAGAGTGGTAGATCCGCCCTGGCTGCCGATCTCTCACTCACGGTGTAATAGCCGTCGCCGCCGGCTGAGAAGCAGATTGCCTCGCCGAGCCGTTCCTGTGCAATCCCGACGAAGGGCTGGTCTTCGATTTTACTTCCGGTCAACATTGTGGCGATCGAGGTGCCCAGGTCTGGGCGGCTGAAGAGCTGCACGTGTCCGTAGTTGCGCACCAGCACCTCGAGGCCGTCGCGCGAGATGTCGGCGGCGGTCGAACTCACAGAGAAACCATATACGGTGTCGTGGGTGATCGCCGGAAGATCGCCGAGGTACTCGAGCGTCTGAATCCCAGTGTAGCTCATTTGGTGGGCGAGGCGGAAGAGCCGGCCGACGACCTCGCGTTTGGTCAGGATGTAGAGATCGCCCGTGTGCGGATCGACGATCATCGACTCGGCGTCGCGCCCGGCGGCGCCGCTTTCGCCGGCTGGAGTGGCCGGGTATTGGAAGTTAATCGCTTCGATGTCGGTAATTGGGATCGATCCGCCGGAGGTGCCGGTGACCAGCGGTTCCTGGACTCGCAGAATACTGAGAGAGGCCCTGTTTGCGTTGTTGTCACCGAAATCCCCGATGTAGAGCATCGCCTGGCCCTCGACTTCAGCGGCTGCGATATCCTCCCAATCGGTGTTGGTTACGCCGGTCAGCGTCCACTCGCCGCGGTTGCTCGCATCACTCCCCAGTGCGATCAGCGTCTCCGGGTTGTCACCGTCCTCGCTGGCCCAGAGGATGCCGGGGTTTTTAATCGAGGCGACGAGGCCGGAGATCTCATCGTGCCGGGCGGGCTCCGCCAATTTCCCGGCGATGTTTGCGGAGCTGAAGCTCTGCGCGAGTGGCACGAAGGTGACCAGACCCGTGGCGAACTGTCCTTGGGTCGCGCTCGAGATCGGTATGCCGGGCGCGGTTTTCAACTCGAAGCGTCCCGAGCCGACACCACTGAAATCGAAGAGCAGTCCATCGGACTCAGTATCACAATCCGATGCGCTCAGATGGAGCGATGTCCCGCCGTCGGCATGGATCACCAACAGGGCGGTTTCGAGGACCGGCGGCGCATTGTAGAAGCCGTCCGTGGCCTTGAGGTCAAAGCTTAAGTCGGAGCTGCCAGGTCTTTCCTGGTGGACCTCCACTGCGATCCAATTTTTTCCCGCCACCAGTACCTCAGGCAATACCGTAAACACGTCGGGGATCTTCTCCGCCCTTCCAAGAGGACCGGTTGTGAAATCGAGGTAGCTAATTTCGCCAGCTGGCATGTTCGAGCGGTGCACCTCGCTTCCGTTGATGTAGACGATCGCGCCATCGTCACGCAATAGGCTGATCCTCAGTCCTGGAAAAGTTTTAAGGTCGGCGATGGTGAAGGTGCGCCGGAAGTAGGTGGTCGGGTAGCGGTTGGAGCCAACCCCGCCGAAGCCGACAACCGTCGCCTCATCACGTTCGCCATAGCCCAGCTGTGCGGGGCCCGAAGCCCAGGTGCGATCATCGAAACCCGGCTGGACCCAGGCCGTCCCCTGATCGCTGCCGTCGTCGAGGTAGTTCCACACCGATCCGAAGGGAAGGATCACCTGGTTCGCGAGCAGCGCCGATGGCAAGAAGCCAATTGCAAGCATCACAAAGGCACAGGTGAGCAAGGGCTGACGTCGATTTTTAGAGAACTCCATTAGTCGAGACCGGAAATCTTATACGGACGAGTCGAATTCGACAACGTTGTGCAGTTGTCTTCTTAATTTTAATCTCGTCAAATCTTCAACGTCTACCCAAATATGAAAATCGCCGAAAATCCCTTCCCCCAAAAAGAGGGCGTTACTTTCCCGACGGCAGCGACGCGGACGAGCTTCCGGCAGTCTGGCTTACGACCACCGATCCCAATGCTCACGATTCCCCCACCCTCACCTTCAATAATGTCCTCTTGAGCGAGACCAAGGAGGCCGCCCCGGTCGTCTTTCTCCCGCGGTATGGTCCCGAAGCTCTCGACAAGGCCGCCGCCGCGGGCCACCCCTTTCTCGATGAATACTGAGAAGGTAATTGAACGAAAATTCAATCGGGGGCTTTGTCAGGCTGATCAGCAAACGGGTTTCCATCGTCATACCAAACTTGGTCGAGCCAAAGGCCTTTGGCGGGGGCTGTCGGACCCACCGCCTGGCGATCTCCGGATTCCAGAATGATGCGCATATCTTCAGGCGACCGGCGTCCCTCTCCAATCTCTTTGAGGGTTCCTGCGATGCTCCGAACCATGTGTTTGAGAAATCCCGTTCCGATGAGTCGAACCCGGATGAGGGACTGCGCAGGAAAATGAGAAAATCCCGGTAGCGGAATGGATTCTTGAGTGGCGCACGCTTCTGTCAATTCCCTCACCGTTGAATTGACCTTGGCCCCGGCTCCGCAGAAGGGAACAAAATCATGTCGGCCGATTAAGTGACGAACCGCCTCATCCATCGCTGCGGCATCAAGGGTGCGTCGGTTCCACATCGTGAAATTGCGAAGGTGGGGAAGGTTCGCTGGCCCTTGCTGAAAATAATAGCTGTATTGCTTTCTAGCCGCTTTCTGTGCTCTGAAGGAGTCAGGAACTCTGCCGATCTGAAGAACTTGAATTGTTTCAGGCAGCCGATGGTTTAAGGCATCAATAAAGTGCTCGTCGGACTCATGTCGACTGGAGAGGGAAAAATGAGCAATTTGACCGCAGGAATGGACTCCGGCATCGGTTCGCCCGCTGCTGACAATCGTTACTTTCTCTCCGCACACCTTCGCAACCGCCTCTGTGAGCATTTCCTCGATGCTTGGTTTTTCGTTGGCTTTGGGTCCCACGCCGCTTTGCTTCTGCCATCCACAGAAAGGTGTGCCGTTGAAGGCAAACTGGAAGGCGTATTTTACTGGCATGTGATGACTGGCTCGAAGGAATGATAGACTGGCAAGGTCTTCCGGAAAGGTAAACTCCAGACAGTCAACAGGCTTAGGTCGGCTGCGTGGTAATCGAGCGCTCATTCGCGCGTGAACCGAACTTGTTCGGTTAGGATGCAGTAAAAGATAAATTTGGGATTTTTGGGAGTGCCCAGGTATTGCATCAGAAGGGGATTGGCTGCCCAAATCTCTGACAGAGTGGCCTCGTCGGTGACGGTTTCTGCTCTGCCGGAGATTATCAAACGGCCCTTCCTCATTTTTCTATTTCCGCCCCGAAAGATACCGATTGGCTCGGCCAATTTCTGTCCGATTGGTTTGAGATTCCCTTTGTGAAAAAGAATTTTCCAGACAAGCATTGAAAAATTTCCCGGGAGGCTGTCATTTAATGACCTCCTCAAAATTGCCATATAGAATGATCATGTCGTATCGAATCTCTCTCATCTGTTCTGCTCTTCTTCTGCTTCCTTCCATTGCATTGGCCGGAAACTGGTCCCACTGGCGGGGACCTTCTGGAAACGGTTCTTCCTCCGATGCCAAACCACCGGTGGAGTGGAGTGCTACCAAGAACGTCAAGTGGAAGGTTCTGATTCCGGGGCGCGGATCTGGCTCCCCGGTGATTTGGGAGGACAAGGTCTTCGTAGTCACGGCTGTTGCCGCGGATGGCGGAGCGGGGTTCGACGGGGAAAACTTGTCCAAGCTCGCCTTCAAGATCTTCTGTTTCGACCGCAAGACCGGCAGAGTGCTCTGGGAGAAAACAGCTGCTGAATCAACGCCGCACGAGGGAACGCACTCTACGAACGGATTCGCTTCGGCATCACCTTGCACCGATGGCACCCATGTCTATGCCTACTTCGGATCTCGTGGTCTCTTCTGCTACACCATGGACGGTGAATTTGTCTGGAAGCGGGACGACTTCGGAAAAATGGAAACCCGTAATGGTTTCGGGGAGGGGAGCTCGCCCACTTTAATCGGTGACAAAATTCTGGTCCCCTGGGATCATGAAGGCCCTTCTGCCCTCTACGCCCTTGAGAGTTTGACGGGTAAGACGATCTGGAAGACCGAGCGGGACGAGCCAACCAACTGGTCTACACCGCTCGTCGTCAAGCATGGTGGAATCACTCAGGTTGTCATGAATGGGCAGACATGTGCGCGTGGTTACGATCTTGCAAGCGGCAAAGAGCTGTGGCGTTGCGCCGGGCAGACTCAGCGACCGGTGACCTCCGCCGTGGCGATTAAGGATCTCGTTATTGTGGGCAGCGGCCATCGGGGATCGTTCATCGGCGCGTTCCGCCTTGACGGTCGAGGCGATCTGAAAGGAACTAAAAATGTCGCGTGGAGTTGGGATCGTAACACCCCTGACCTTGCTTCACCCCTCATTTCCGAGACCCGTCTCTATTTTCACAAGGGGAAGTCGTCCCAGCTGTCGTGCGTGAATCCTATCACGGGAGAGGCCCATTACACGGCCGCCCGGATCCCAAATCTTTCCACTCTTTACGCCTCGCCAGTCGCGGCGGGTGGACATGTCTATATCACCGGTCGCAGCGGCACCACGGTCGTGATCAAGGATAGTGAAAAGTTGAAGATCGTCGCAACAAACTCAGTAGGCGAAGGAGTCGATGCCACGCCCGCGCCTGTGGACAACGAGTTGTTTATTCGCGGCGAACGTCACCTATTCTGCATCGCCGAGAAAAAATGATGGATGCAGGGGCACGTATAATTTATCTCTTCATTGAATCATTTTTTTTGCCTTTCTCCAAAGATGATTTAAGTTCGCTTGTTTCGATTTTAAAATCCGAAAGCGAATCAAAGGCCCCACCCCTCATTTCATCCGCGTTTGCCTGAAGTCATTCTCGCTATGAGTCCGAAATTTCTAGGAATAATCATTGTCATGTTGTCGCTTGCGCCCGCACAGCTTCCTGGCGCCGAGACCGAAGCAGTCCGTTTGAAAGATTTATCGGGCAAGGTGGTGGAGCCCCTTGCCAACCACGGACAGAAAGTAACAGTCTTATTCTTCCTCACAACGGAGTGCCCCATCGGCAACCGTTATGCACCTGAGATCACTCGTATTGTTCAGCATTATAAGGATCAAGGCGTCACCTGCCACGCCATTTACGCCCATGAAACGTCAGTGGAAATCACAAAACACCAACGCGAATACAAGCTCTCCGTCGGCGCCTTGCTCGATCCGGAACTGAATTTGGCCAAGCTCACTGGTGCCACCGTGACACCGGAAGCCTGTATTCTCGGCCCGGACGGTGAGATCCTCTATCGCGGACGAATTGACGACAGAGCTGTGAAATACGGGACGGTCCGACTGGAGCCCCGGGTGCGGGACCTGCGTCTCGCACTCGATGCCGTGCTGGCCGGCAAGCCGGTGGCTAAAAAGTTCACCCAGCCCATTGGCTGTTATATTTCCTTTCCCGACCCTCCCGAATCCCCCCTTCCCAATCAAGAAAAATAAGCCCATGCATCTGGTCCAAAAGTCCGCTACAATCCTCTCCCTTTGTCTCTTTTTCCAGCCCTCGCAGGGCGCTGAAAAAGGGAGCCCCGTCACTTTCAGTAAGGACATCGCCCCGATCATCTTCGAAAGCTGCACCACCTGCCACCGACCGGGCCAGATCGGTCCCTTTTCGCTGACTGACTACAAGACCGTCAAACGGCGGGCCAAGCAGATCGTTGAAGTCACCGAAGAACGTATCATGCCTCCTTGGCACGCCGACCCGGGTGATGTGGTATTTAGTAACGACCGCTCTCTCACCCCGCAGCAAATTTCGCTCTTAGCCGACTGGGTTGCCGCCGGTAGCCCCGAGGGTGATCCTTCAGAGACACCGCCGCTTCCGGAATTCCATGGGGACTGGCAAATAGGCAAGCCAGACCAGATTGCCACGATGGTGGAGCCCTTCACCATACCGGCCGAGGGCAGGGATATCTACCGCCATTTTGTCATCCCACTGAACCTCGATCAGGACACTTGGGTAAAAGGTGCGGAGTTTCTCCCCGGCGACCCGGAGGTGGTTCATCACATACTCTACTTTCTCGACACCACAGGAAAGGCTCGGGAATACGACGCCGAGGACACGAAACCTGGCTTCGGCATGTCAAAATCGAACGCCGGGTTCCGTTACATTGGCGGCTGGGACGTTGGCACCCAACCCTCTGAATTACCCTATGGCCTCCGCTGGCTCATCCCGAAGGGTTCGGATCTCGTGGTGCAAATCCACTATCATCCGAGTGGCAAGGAGACCACCGACCAATCATCCGTCGGTTTCCATTTCTCGGACGAACCGACATCCCGTCCCTGGTCCATCATTCAAATACCACCGCGCTTCGGCGAACTTCAAGGCATCGACATCGCTGCAGGTGATAAAGAGCATATTGAAAAGGCCACTTTTATCATTCCGGAGGATTGTGAAGCCTTCGCCGTCAACGGCCACGCCCACTACCTCGCCAAGCGCATGGAATTGACCGCCACTTTCCCGGACGGAAGCACCCGGTGCCTGCTCAGAACCACGCGGTGGGACTTCAGGTGGCAGGAGGACTACACCTTCGAGGAGCCCGTCAAGCTTCCCGCAGGCACGCGCCTCGACGTGCTGATTTCCTATGATAACTCTGCCTCAAATCCTAATAATCCGACCATTCCCCCGGTCGGAGTGCGATGGGGTCCATCGACCACCGACGAAATGGGATCGATCACGCTGGCGGCAATGTTCGACACCCAGGACCAAAAAATGGCGACCCACGAGGCCCTGCGGATCTTTCTCGTCAACCAGTTAATCGACCGTCTCATGGAGGGCAAATTTGGCGGTCGTAACAAACAGATGGTACAAGCACGAAAATTACTGCAGGCACTGGATCTGAACCAAGATTCCCAGCTCTCGCCAAGCGAGCGCATCCCTGCCATCGACTTCATCCGGAATAGCGACTTTATGAAGAGATTCGGAGCGATCGGATTCGACTGATAGCTACGCAAACCGCATGCTTTCCGAAAATGGCAGGCATCCGGAATATCCACCTCTTCATTTCACCGTTACTGGGATTTTAGAAAGACGTGCTTCCCCGTCAATAGATCCGTCTCGCTCGCCCTGCAGGACAGATATTGACCACTCCGGACCATGGGTTTAAACTGCCTTCCTATGCGTGCCGTCCTTTTGTTCCTATCGCTCTTCATCGCCAGTGAGGTAACTTGCTCCGCGATCACCATCAATGGACTCAGGGACGAGACTGTCTACACCGATAGCGTCACCTTCGAGGTCGTCCATGAACCCGGCTTCGGACTCCAGTTTCTAATCAACGGAGACAGTGCCACAACGAGTTCCCCAATCACCATCGACGAGGCAGGGTTCTACGAACTTCTTGTCAAAAAACTCGCTCCAGAGTCGTCCGAAATCGTGGAAACTGAGACTGTGCATTTCATTGTCCGCTCAAGCGAGCGTGGCAGCTCTGAGAATGGGCTTCGACCATGGGTGCCTAGGATGAATATCCCCGCCGCTGATGCGGAGATCGACTCAGGCTCATTGGAGCTCATCGCGCCGAGGCAGTTCCCAATCAACTGGCCCATCCCGGTGGTGGCAAAGCTTGTCGACGGAGGTAATCAACCTCTGCGCGTGATGGCGGATGCGCAAATCAATGACCAGACCGTTCGACTCTACCGCGGGGTCGGAAGTTTGCATCTCTCTGCTGTTTCTGCCGATGAAACTCACAACATCACGATTGAGGCCGCGTCTCAATCCGCGACGACAGATGTGCTGACGAGTTCCCTGCCCATCATTATCGCTCCCGCGAGCATCGATCTAGACACCAACTGGACCAGCCCGGGAATCGTTCAAATCAACGCAGACATGAATGTTGCCGCAGGCGCAACGCTATCGATCGGTCCTGGTGTGATCGTAGAGATCGGTAATGGCGTGGATCTCACGATTAATGGTAACTTGCTGCTCAACGGGGAGGAGAGCAACCCGACTGTCATGACAGCTGCGCCCGGTTCTATTTGGGGCGGCTGTCTCGTCAACGGCGAGGTCCACGCCACCTTCCTATTCGTCACCCGCGGCGGCGAGGACCCGAATTGGTTCAACGGCTCCGGTTTTTCTGCCCATCGTAAGGACCAGGCAACTTTCTTGTTTAATACTGACAGCTTCGGCTCCTTCGAGGATTGCTACTGGATCGAGAATCCCGGACAGGCGCTGCACGGCAATGACGCAACGCTCACGCTCGATCGATGCCTCGTGCAGCGAAGCCCCACTACCGGGCAGTTCAATGGTGGTGCGGTCGTTCTCCGTGACTGCCACCTTGTGGAATTTCCGAGAGACTCTCCTGAGTTCGCCCACAAGGTCAACGACGGCATCTACTTCAAAACCGGAAATCACGAATTGCACGATACCGTGATCGGTTGGGCCAAAGACGACGGCGTCGATGCTGGATCGGGTTCGGCAGGAACGGTTCTGGTCGACGGATGCTGGTTCGAGTCCTGCTTCCACGAAGCCATGGCATGGAGCGGCGGTGGTCGCGATGTCATCGTGCGCAACACCGTAGCTCTCAACAGCGGGCAGGGAATCGAATGCGGGTTTAGCACTAGCGGCAGTAGCCCGATCGTCACGGTGTCCGATTCAATCACTATCGGAAATTCTATCGGCTGGCGCTTCGGTGACAACTACACTTGGGACTATAAAGGCTTTCTCACCGTCACGGATTCGATATCGCTCTATAACGAGAAGGACGTCTGGGGCTATGAGTGGGACTCCTGGACCTATCGTGCCGATGCCATGGATATCCGCGACAATTGGCTCACCCGGGAAAATCCAATGCACCCGGACAACCGTATCTGGGACGGTTCCGATCTCACCCTGATCGAAGCGCTTGAGCCAACCACCGCTGTCGTGGGTGCCGGCTTCAGCAGCAGCGAGATGCAACGGCCGATGCAGCGCTACGGTGAGGAGATCGAATTCGGCTTCAGTTCATTCGGTTCGATCCCACCAGGGCTTGGCTTCACGATCTCCTCGAAAGTCGTCGGCAAGTCCGAAGAGACCACCATTTTCGGAGGTCTGAGGGCGAGTTCCGGACAAATGCTCGCCAGTTACAAGCCCACTTTCTCCCCTCGTGGCGGACTTGTCGAATACATCAGATTCACCCTGCACGACGGCAACAACGGGCAGATCACCACCCCGCGCAATCTCATCTACATCGACACACCCGACGTCGACAATCTCGAGGTCGTCGTTCCACTTGGATCAGAATGGGCTTACCTCGACAACGGCAGCGATCCTGGTCCGGGTTGGATCGAGGAGAACTTCGACGACTCCACTTGGAAGTATGGACCTGCAGAATTCGGCTACGGTGACGACGACGAGTCCACCAAAATCGACGACTCTTCTGCAAACTATCCAAGCTATTATTTCCGCCACGCGTTCGAACCGGATGATCTATTCGGCGATACACAAGCCACGATTCGCCTCAGGCGCGACGACGGGGCCATCGTTTACCTCAACGGGATCGAAGTGATGCGCAGTAACCTGCCGAACGGTCCGATCTCACAGTTAGATTTCGCCTTGGGCGTCGTCGACGACAAAGATGAATATGTTACGGTGTCGATCGATTCTTCTCTCCTTATCGATGGCGATGAGAACATTCTCGCCGTCGAAGTTCACCAGGCAAACGCGACATCGTTGAATGTGAGCTTCGATCTCGAACTTAAGCTCGAACGGCCACTGGAGCCGAAGCTATTCCTGGTTCCAAGCGCTGAATTAAAAGCTCTGATCTTCTGGACCAACACCGGCAACGAACTGTTGGAAGAATCTACCGACCTCGTGACCTGGACTCCCATTCCAGATGCGGTTAGTCCCAAGGAAATCGACTACACGAACGAAGGAGCGTGGAGATTCTATCGCCTGAGAATGGTGCAATGATCGTGAAGGTTGATTATCGATCCGGTCCGAAGATCGTCAGTGGATCAGAATGGAACTTCATAAAATCAGGAGCGCTGGGATGGCCTGCATAAGGTCCAAAATGATGCCCCTGGTTTTTATTGCGCCAGACGAGCACCCAAGCCGTTTTACGGCTCCACTCGTCGTGTTTGAGGGCTTTGAGGAGATACTGGGTCCACCAATCTGAATTGGGAACCTTGTCGACGCCCGTCTCAGTGAGGGCGGCAACTTTACCACGTTCCGCCGCCAGTCGATTGATCATCGACAAGGCTTCGCCAAATCGAGGAACTTTTTTCCAATGCCAGCCCTGATAATAATCGAGGCCAAAGATGTCGATGGAGTCATCGCCGGGATAACGGTTCAAATACTCTTTCGTCGTGGAGATATCTTGGGGTGAATAGGCATAAAGGAGGTGATGGATTTCACGGGTGTTCCGGAGGTGGTTGATGGTCATCTTCCAGAGCGCAACGAACTCTTTCCCCGTGCAGGCCTTCGTTCCCCACCACGACCAATCCTGATTGTGTTCATGAAAGGGACGCAGGACGACCGGAATCAATTTGCCATCCTTGCGTTTCAAGGTGCGCAAGAAGGTCGCGACCTGATCCAGAGTTTTGAGAAAGGCTGCGTGGTGGGTTCCGCTGGGCAGGATATTTTCAACGGCTGGCCTTTTGTCCCAAGCATTACCCCCAGTCACGGGATTGTCGAGATGCAGGGAGAGCGTGTTGATTCCGCCTCGAGCATCGGCTTCAATGATTAGGCGGGTCATCGCTTCGAAGCGGACTCCATCTAGATTGACACTCTTGTGAATATCGCCGAGGTCCCATCCGTAGACCGCAGGCCAATCGCCGCAGACGTCCTTGATGTCGCTCCGGTTTTTGTCGCCGCGCCACCCGACTCCGTATGCGGGGGTATCCTGATGGCCGAAAAGAACTCCTTTGCTGCTCTGTGCACGAAGACGTTGAAAAAGAGCCACGGTTTCCGGGGTCGCTTGAGGATCAATGGGGCGAGCCACCGCCTTTTCAGTGCCAGCCGCATGACCTAGCAGGACGAAGATCAAAAACAGCGGGAACAAACCTGGAAGAAAGTGAATCATAATGTGCCGCATCGAAGCAATTTTGAGCCTATCGTCTCGATGAGTGATCGTCAATTGATCGAGGACCTCGGACAAAAGGGGGCACAGATTTTTCCGGAACGAGTCCGAACGGCACGATTATCAAAAAAGGAAGATCTGTTTCCCTTTCGAATGGTTCTTCGCTAGAATTTTCCAATGAGTAACGTCAAAAACTTTGGAGCAACTGGCGATGGACAGACCGACGACACCGCGGCGATTCAACATGCGATCAAGGATGGTGATGGCTTGTTGGAGTTTCCCAAGGGGACCTACCTGATCACAAGTCCGCTTGAAATTCCTCTCAAGGAATCAGGTCCCCGCGGCATTTCGGGATCGATGGGCACCGCCACGATCGTCATGGCAGGCCCCGGTCCCGCCTTCAGCCTTCTCGGGAACCACGGCGCAACGGGTGATCCCGGTTCGGTAAAGCTAGGAGTTTGGCAGTCGGAAAGAATGCCTACGGTTCGGGAAATCGTCATTGAGGGATCCCACGCGGAAGCCGATGGATTCGAGCTAAAAGGGACCATGCAGGCGATCTTTGACGGTGTCATGATCCGGCACGTCAGGCATGGTATTCATCTTGTGGAGCGTAATCGAAACATTCAAATCGTGAATTGCCACATTTATCATAACCGAGGGGTTGGCATCTTCATGGACGGCCTCAATCTTCATCAGATCAACATCGCAAATTCGCACATCAGCTACAATCGCTTGGGCGGGATCCGAATTGAACGATCAGAAATTAGAAACCTCCAAATCACCGGGAACGATATTGAATACAATAATACCGAGCGGTCCTTCCCCGAGCTTCCCAATGCGCCGACGGCGGAAATCTGGATCGATACCACGGCGGAGGGAGCAAGCGTCAATGAAGTCACGATTGTCTCTAATACAATCCAGGCGACCTCTTCCAAAGAGGGGCGGAACATCCGGATCATGGAGAAGCGTGACAGCTCGAGACCCCCCGGCCTGATCACCATCACCGGAAATATTATCGGTTCTCAAGAGACTAATATTCATCTGAGCGGTTGCTACGGAATCACTCTGACCGGCAACTTGATCTACTCCTGTTCCCATCGAAATCTCCTGATCGAAGATTCACGCTTGATTGTCATCGGTAGTAACAACTTCCGCCGCCACACCAAGAGGGCTGGTATGGGTGTCCGCCTGATCGATAGCCGGGACTGCACAATTTCAGGCTGTAGTTTCCACGACGAATCCTTGGAGGGTCAAGAAAACGGGGCGTCACTTTTGGAGCTGAAAAACTGTCAACGCATCGCGGTGAATGGTTGCAATTTTAGCGATGGCGTTCCCTACGGAATTGATGCGCTCGATTGTGACGATGTTCTCGTGACCGGCTGCACGATTGCCGACACTCGCGAGACGTCAAAAGCGGCCGCCTCGATCCGCTTCAAAGGACAAGGAAGCGGAAATCTCATTGCCTCTTGCTCCCTGCGAGGAAATGTCAGTGCAGAAGCGACAGCTGGGCTATCACAGAAGTAGGAGAAAGGGACACGGTATCAGCTATTGGCGGGATTTTTTTTCCGCTTTGGCGAGAACTTCCTTGAGTGCTACGGCCTTACCTCCCTGGCGTTTGCTTTCATCGGCCGCTTCCATGAAGGTGAACAATTCGATGGTCTCGGCGGCTGAAACCGGCGGCTTCTTTGTTTCGAAAAATTTCACGACCTCGACCACCAGAGGGGCGTAACCCTCATAGGCACCGACGGCGACCTCTTCGCCCTTGGCATTGCGGGCAATGCCGGAGTAGCCCTTGCCTTCGCGGAAGATGCCGGTTCTGCCATTTTCCCAGGTACCCTCGACTTCGATCAAGCCCTCGGAGGAGGTTCGGCGGACAACGGATTGGCATCCGGTTCCCATGACGGTGAAGAGAGATTCACACCCGTGGACGCCATACCAATAGAGATCGGGATGATGGGGCTCGATTTTGGCAGGGCTGGAACAGAGGGCATAGGTCACTTCTCCAATCGAGCCAGCCCGAACGGCCTGGGTGCTTTTGCCGTAGCGAAGCGATGACGATGAAAATATTGGAATACCCGCGTCTTTGGCAAGACGGTAGATTTCAAGAGTATCACTCAAGGTTCCAGCAACGGGTTTGTCGAGAAACAGTGGTAATCCTGCCGCGATGACGGGTCTCGCTTGGGCGAGATGGGGGCGGCCGTCGACGCTTTCGATCATGATCGCATCAACCTTGGTACAGAGATCCGCAATGGTCTCACAGATTTCCACGCCGAAGTCTTCTCTTAGGGTTTTAGTGTATCCCTCGACTCTTGAGCTGCTCGATTCGATATCGGCGCTGCCGCCCTTAAAGGCCGCGACCACCTTGGCTCCCTTGACGTGACCCTTGGTAGTGGGGTCATTGAGGACCTTGGTGAAGGCGATGACATGAGAGGTGTCGAGACCGATCAAGCCGATGCGGATGGGGTCCTTGGCGGCGAGAGACGAGAGTCCTAAGAGCGTGCAACAGAGGGGGATGATTTTTTTCATTTCGTCATTTGGTGATGGGTTGGGAGAGTCGAAGATAAGCGAAGAGGTCTCGAAGCGCGGTTTCGTCGAGTCCGTTCAGGAGGCCGGCGGGCATAAGGCTACGGCCAGCCGGTTTGAGGGTTTTCATTTGTTTGCGTGGGATGGTGATATCGGCCGCGTCGAAGCCACGGATGACAATGCTATTGGCGTCTTCGTCTGAAAGGAATCCGCTCAGGATTCGATTGTCGGTGGTGGTCACGACGACATTTTCATAGCCTTCACGAATCTCGGCACTCGGTTCGAGAATGCTGATCAGCATGGTGCCGAGATCGTCCCGTTGGTAGCGGGTCAGATCCGGGCCGACGTCGCCCCCTTTGAAGAAGAGCTTGTGGCAGCTTGCGCAGCGGGCGGTGAAAATATTCTCGCCAACGTAGGGATCTCCGGGTCGGTCGGAAAGAATCTTTCGCAAGGTATCCGCCCGGAGGGAAGGGGTTGGTTTTTCGGTGTCGGGGAAGTGTTTGAGAAGGAGAGATTTGATATTGCTGTCCTCATGGAGCGCGAGACGGGAGAGGAGGTCTTGGTCAAAGTGGCCGGACGGGATCTTTTCAGGACCCACGGTTTCGAGGAGAGCTGCCGCCCAAACCGGCCGGGAGGCGAGGAGGTTCAGAGTGGTGGCTTGGAGGCCCGGGGAAAGCTTCGGATAGGAAGTCACCAGGGTCTCCCCAATCGCTTTGTCGTCGTAAATTTGTAGGGCGATGATGGCGGCACGACTCAGTTCGGAATTATCCGTCGAGGTCGCGAGGTCGAGGAGCCTTTTCGAAACTTCGGTTGCGCCCTGATAGCTGCCGAAAGCACGCACCGCTAAAAGCCGATCGGCAGGAGTTTCTTTGGGATTGGAAAGCAGTGCGGTCCCTTCCGCCAGAGCGTCTGAGTCGCCCCCGCGAATACGCATGGAAAGGGAAGATTGATCCAGCTTGGTGGTCAGTTCGTCCGGAAGGAGTGGGACCGCTCTTCCTTCGAATGCTTTTTCAAAGCCTGTCATGAGAGCGGTGCGACCGGCGGCGTCCGGAGCGAGTTCGAGGAGGCGGGCGCATTGAAGGAAATCGCGTCGTGACCCGGCTTCCGCAAAGCGCCGCATCAGGCGGGGAGCAATGTGATCCAGAAAGAAGGAGGAGGACCAAATTTTAGGATCATCGAAAGTCGCCAAGACGGCTTCCGAATTCTGCGCGCAGTGAGCTTCCACGACATGCCAGGCCATGAGCGGAATGAAGCGATCCTCAAGGTGATCGGGTCGGGAGATAATTTTCTGGGCAAGAGCGAGGCCTTGTTGATGCCCAAGGTGTCCTGCGGTGGAGAGGATCTGGCACTGGACCTCGGCATTTGTTTCCCGATGGGCGAGGGTTTCGATTTGGTTGAACAATTCCGGTTCAAGTTTGCCGTCATCACCAGAGAGCCTGATGATCCACGCCCGCACCATGGGGGACGGATGATTAAGATATAGGCGGGCAGCCTCGAGATGAAGACTGCCCATCTGATGAAGCACCCAAAGAGCTTCCAAAGCAGGGTGGGGGTTCTTCTGTTCGAGGAGTGCCTCTAATTGCGGGACGATGGTAAGATCCGCACGCTGGGCCAGCAAACGAACAGCCGTTTGTCGGTGCCAAAGGTTGTCATGTCCGAGGAATTCTATCAATTCCAAGGAGGTCTTACTTTCCAAATTTCGGTCCTTGATGAGCGAAGCGTCTTTCCCCCGGAGTCGATAGATACGCCCGCTGTCGGGATCGATCTGGCCTTGGTAGTTTTGTCCGTGCGCGATGTATTGCTCCCGGAAATCGGAGAAAATTACGCCTCCGCAGGGGGCGTTGGCGAGATAGACCGGTCGGAAGGTGAGGTCATCGCTACGAAGAGGGAAGCCAGTGTCAGAGGTTTTGAAAGTGCTGCCCAGCGCGCTTCGGTTTGAGGCCACAAGATAGTGATGCAGGGGATCGACGCTCAGAAGCTGTCCCTGAAGGCGGGCGGGAAGGGCGGTGGCGTCAACGCAGATACCCAAGTGGGAAAAGCGTGAGATCGGGTTGGCGGTCGCCATCATCGAGAGCTCACCGAATGAGAAGGGATTGGGGGGCGGGCCGAACTTGCCGGGGTTCTTTCCCTGTTTCAGGTATTGTCCGTTTTGCACGAAGTGAAAGCCCCGGGTATTGCCGCCATTGTGACCGCTGAAAAGCCGTCCTTCGGCATCGAAGCTTAGCCCGAAGGTGTTGCCGCCGCCGTCGGCAAAGACTTCGAATTGCTTGGTGCGGGGATGGTAGCGCCAAATAATGGGGCCTTCATTATAGATCGCCGGATCATCGAAATCGGGTCGGGTGACACGGCTGGTGGTGGTGCTGCCCTGACCTCCGTAGAGCCAGCCATCGGGCCCCCAGGTAAGGCCATTGGCCACGCTATGGGTATCCTCGAGCCCAAAACCGGCAAGTCGGATTTCGGGATCTCCTTCGGGAATGTCGTCGCCATCTTGATCGCGATAAAAGAGGAGGTAGGGAGTGTGCATCACCCAGAGTCCGCCCCAACCACGGACGATCGAGTTCGCCATGTTCAGGCCCTCGAGAACATTCCTGCTCGTTTCATAGGTGCCATCGCCATCGAGATCTTCGTGCACGCTAATGATGTCGGCTCCGCGATCATGATGGGGCGGGGCGGGAGGAACGCGATCATACTTCGAGCGATAGTATTGGTCGCGTCCAATCATCGTGAGACCCGCGGGGTAGGGGTACTGGCGATATTGTGCGACCCACATGCGGCCCCGGGTGTCGAAACTGAAGTGGGTCGGTTGTGCGATTTCCGGTTCGCTGAGCAAGGCGTCAACGGCGAGGTCGTCGGCGGTTTTCAACAAGGCGAGGTCTTCTCCGGGAGGGACCTGTCGTCCACGTATGGGATCCATCGTACGTGCCAGAGGGCGGCTTGAGAGTTTGAATTGATGGGCGGGATAAGCGGCGAATGCCGGCTTCTTTTGACTGGCCTTGAGCTCGGCGCCGGAAGGTTTTGTGCTCGTGAATTCCCACTCTTGATCTAGGATCAGCTCGTTAAAGTAATCGATCAGCACAGGGGCTGAAGTGAAACCATGGGCGGCCGTTTTGTGGTCGATTCGGATAACCAGAGCGTTAAATTGGTTCTTCTCGAGAACGTCTTTGGGAACCTTGAAGCGTTGTTCTTTTCCCAAGGGAATCCCGTCAGATTTGACGATGCTTTGACTGTTCAGAAATATTTCAAATTGCCCGGGAAGGTCGGAGACGGCGAGGACGGTGGAACTCCGCCAAAGATCACGTTCTCCCCCTTCGGGGGTGACAAGACGATCCGGGACCTGAAGAAAACAGCGTAGCCAGAGATTTTGAGAATCCGGAGTGGTCTTGGTGGGAATGGTGGTCCGAGTCCATTCGGATCCGCTGGCATTCGTCAAAGAAAGAAGAATGAAACAAGCTACGGCAAAGGGCATGCGAACCATTTTTCCATCATTGCCAAGGAGATCAGCGAGAGAAGTAAATTCCTTGCCGATCCATCCGCTTGGGAACTTCTCCGAGAGCGGAGGAAGATCCAAGGTGTTATAATTGGTTGAGCATCACTGTTTGCGAGAGTGAAGTGGGCTAGATTCCGGCGGGCTTCCAGAGGTCTGAGTATTCTCTCTGCCAGAGCTTCCCGGGAGCCTCGGCGCCCTTGATCTGAACACCCTCCCGATAGGCGATATTGCCGAGGTGGCAGAGCATGGTGCTCTTCTGGGCATCGACGATTTCTGCATTGAGCGCCTCGCCTTTGCGGATGGCATTAACGAAGTTTTGGAAGTGGTGAATGTCGCTGAGGCCGGGCATATTCTCTTCCACTAGCTTGCCGGAATTATCATGGATGCGGTAGCCGCCGCCGTCGAATGACATGATGCCACCGTCGCCATAGATGCTGACGAAAGAGTGTTGTTCGTGCTTGCGCTGCAGGCAACTGCTGCCGTGCCAGCTCATCCCGACTTTCCCGAAGTCGTAGGTCGCGTCGGCGGTGTCGGGTGTCTCCTGATCGTCGTCGAAATGGTAGCGCCCACCAGTGTAGCTGGTGAGGATCGGTAAATCGACTCCGAGTGCCCAGCGGGCGATGTCGAGGGCGTGCACGCCATTGTTTGCGAGTTCGCCGCCGCCGTAGAGCCAGTGCCAATGCCAGTTGTAATGGATCAGGTTGTCTTTGTAAGGGCGCGCGGGGACGGGCCCCTGCCAGAGATCGTAATCGAGGTGTGGCGGGACGGCAGCGGGTTTGCCCTTTCCAATCGAAGTTCGCTTGTTGTCGTACCAGCAGCGTGCGTAGCGGAGTTGGCCAATGGCACCGGCTTTGAGTTTTTCAATCCCTTCCCGGAAACCTGGGGCGCTGCGGCGTTGGTTGCCCATCTGCACTTTACGTTCGGTGCGTTGCGCGACCGCGACCATGAGTTCAGCTTCGCGGGCGTTGTGGCTGCCGGGCTTTTCCACGTAGACATGTTTACCGGCGTCGCAGGCGAGGATGGTGGCGGGCGCGTGCCAAAAATTCGGAGCAGCAATGGAAAGGATATCAACGTCTTTGTCTTCGAGGATGCGACGGAAGTCCGTGACGGCTTTGGGAGCCTTGCCGTTCTGGCGGTCGGCCGCGAATTTGGCTCCGGCGGCGAGGCGATTCTGATCCACATCACAGACGTAGGCGATCTCGACGCCTTCGAGCTGGGCGAAGTTGCTGATGTGTGCCTTGCCACGGCTGAGTCCCATGACACCGACGCGGAGTTTTTGGCCGGGCTTGGTCTCCGCGTGTGCGCTGGTTACGAGCGAGGCAGCAGCGACAGTGCTGATGAAATGGCGACGGTTTTGCATTCCTTATTACTAGAGGAATCCGTCCCTGCTGGCGAGCCTTTCGAAGTGTCTAGCCCGATCGTCTATTCGATCCTTTTGATGGAAGAGCCGCTCAAAATGGATGATGTCGAGTCTTGTGAGATCCCATCGGCACTGGCAAACTCTTTTTATGAAAATCTTGCATAAATTGATATGCGCAAGTGCGCTGATCAATATGATGATGTCGATGAGCGCCCTGGCTGAAGATCTTGAACTCAACTTGCGTTCGCGCAGCAAAGAAGACGCCAGTGCAGATCCGACGACCAAGCAGGTGAATTGGAAGCCGGAGAAGACGGCGCTGATCATCTGTGACATGTGGGACGATCACTGGTGCAAATCGGCCTCACGCCGGGTCGCGGAGATGGCTCCAGTATTGAATGAGACCGTGAAAGCTGCGCGTGCTCGGGGCGTCTTCATCATCCATGCCCCAAGCAGCGTGGTTGATTTTCACAAGACCACGCCGCAGCGCAAACTCGCCCAAGCCGCGAAGTTCGCCAAAGCACCCATCGAACTTTCGACCGCGCTCCGCTGGGGAACCACTTGGTGTTGGACGGATCCGAAGCATGAAGGGGTCCTTCCAATCGACGACTCGGATATGGGCTGCAGTTGCAAGGGCGAAAAGTGCGAGATTCGCGAAGCTTGGTCGCGCCAGATCAAGCTGATCGAGATGGTCGAGGGCGACGCTTTGACCGATAGCGGCCAGGAGACCTACAACCTGCTCGCGGAACGCGGAATCGATAACGTTATCCTTTGCGGCGTGCACCTGAACATGTGTGTCCTTGGCCGTCCGTTCGGAATCCGGCAGATGACGAAACTCGGAAAGAACGTCACCCTGATGCGTGACATGACCGATACGATGTACAACCCCGAACGTCCGCCGGGTGTCGACCACTTCACTGGCACCGACCTAGTCATCGGGCACGTGGAGAGTTACTGGTGCCCTTCATTCACGAGCGCAGATATCACCGGAAAGAAGGCATTTAAGTTCAAGGGCGACCTGAGAAAGAATCCCTAAACTGAATCTGGCTAAAGTTTCCTCACTTACCTGATTCTGAAGATTGCTTGGGCCTTGGCTTGGTGCCACCGGAGCCCGGTTTCGCGAGTTCTTTCTTGAGCCACTCCAAGCCATCGAGATTGTCGCCGAGCGCGATCTTCGAATCGAGTTTGTTCTGATGATCAAGAATGCCCACCGGCCCCTCGTAGCCGCTCGTGACGACCGTCTTCAGCATCGCCAGATCGTGCTCGCCCTGTGCCAGCGGGAGAATCTTTGGTTGCGCTGCGTCGTTCATGCCGTTGAGGTTGAGGCAGTGGAGAAACGGCTTCATCAGTGAGAGAGATTTTTTCCAATCATCGATATGTCCGTGGCCGTGGTGCCAGTTGTAGACGATACCAACGTGCTTGTGGCCGCGGGCGCGTAGTCCTTGGCACACCGCGACAAGATTTTCCGGCTCACCACCCCAGCCTCCATGATTGTAGAGGCCCAGCTTGCAACCGAGCGTTGAGGTGCGCTTTGCCAGCGCTTCCAGCGACGTCACGGCGGTCGCGACTTGTTCCTCCTGCGTGCCGGCCTTCGGGCTCGGGGCGGTTTGCCAAATCTGCGGGTGGAGTTCGTGCTTTTCGAAAAGCGCGAAAGCCGATTCATGTCCGCCCCAAAAGGCAAAGTACTCGATACCGTGCTTTTTGTATTGGAGGATCTCTTCCTCAAACTCGACGACGTGCTCATTGCGCCAATCGTAGGCACAGCGGCCGATGCCGAGTTCCTTAAGCATCTCCGCCCGCTCGGCAGGGTTCCGTTTCATGGCATCGAAAGGGACAATGCACCACGCGACGAGATTTTTTCCTTTGAGGTTCTCCGTCGCCTCGTCGGCAAAGGACGCCCTGAGGGACAGGACTAGGATTAGAGTTAGGATTTTCATTCGATGATTATGATCATGAGGATATGCGCAGTCTGCTCCCGATTTCCTACCTTGTCAGTCGCGAGTGCGGTGAGTTTCACTTTACCCGGTTTCAAGCTGCTTATTTTGACACTCCATCCGGTAAAATTGTAATCGAGATCATTTACTTCTACGCTGTAGACCACCACTCTGACGATCTTGTAATCGTCGGTGCTGGTGCCGCCCACTTCGAGCGTCCCACTCTTGCCGAGTTTGACCGGCAAGCCACGCTTCGGCCACGTGATGATGGTCGCGGGCGGCTGGTCATCGATCGGGTCCAACAGTTTGGGAAACTTCAACTCGGGCGCATTGGTGGCGCGGCTGCTGACAAATTTGGCGTGCTTCCCTGCGCCGAAGAGATCGTGCACGATCACCGGAATACCCAAGACCTCCACATCCTTTGTTCGCGCGCCACCACCCATGTCGACGAGTGGGCGACGGCGGGCATCATCATCGCCATCTCCGCGTCCGTCGGATTGGTGATTTCTCGGCTGATCAAATTCCATAGAACTTAAACATGACAAACAGTTCCCTCTTTTTGCCCCTTGTGCTGTTCACACAAATTATCGCTGCCTCCTTGCAAGCTGCCGAGCTCACCCATCCGGAAAAATTAAGCCCCGACGTCCTCGTTCGAGCACGTAAGATCACTACTGAATTCGAGGGTGAAAAAGGCTACGTTGCAAAGTTCGGCAACTCCATCACTTACTCGATGGCCTTTCGTAATCGTGTCTTGGTCATCGCCTTCGGTCGGCAGATCTGCTATTCCTTGGTGCTTGATGCACTACTTACGACTGCTGATCCCGACTCTCTTTGTCCTGCTCGTTTCATTGGCTGGAGCGCAGTCCCGCAGTGAAGCGAGCTCCTTCCCTCTGTCCAAGGATTTCGCAGTGGAGACGGTCGCGACGGACTTGTCGAACCCCATGGAAATGGCTATTGTGGGCGACCTTGTTTTCATTGCCGAGCTCCACGGCAACATCAAGGTCGTCGATCTCACCACTGGCATCACACGCGTCGCGGCCCATCTGGAGGTGGATTACCGCAAGCAAGGTCCAAGGTGGAGCTGGGATGTCGAATCCGGCGTCATGGGAATTGCGGTTGATCCCAATTTCGAGACGAACAAGTGGGTTTACCTTTGCTACACGCAACCGGGCGGTGAGTCCTTGGAGCACGATCATGTGGTGTCACGGTTTCGCTACGAAAACGGACTGCTGAACAAGGCGAGCGAGCAGGTCATTCTGAAGATCCCGTCGCTCCGGGATCAGGACCGCATTCATGAAGCGGGCTCGTTGGCTTTTGGTCCTGAGGGGAACCTGTATATCAGTAGCGGTGACAATCAGGACCACACTCAATACCTGTATTCGGCACGGACCTCGACGAACAGCGCGGTCTTGAACGGAAAGATTCTGCGGGTGCGTCCCGGAAAGGACGGGGGCTATACCATTCCGCCCGGCAACCTCTTTCCACCTGGCATGCCAAACACCCGTCCGGAGATCTATGTCATGGGCTGTCGCAATCCATTTCGGATCGCGATCGATCAACGAACGAGCCATCTTTATTGGGGCGAAAACGGTCCGGCTGATTACTATTGTGGGAACCTGAAGAACGTCGACCAAAAGCTCTTACCGCTGGGTTTTGACGAATTCAACCAGGCCCGAAAAGCGGGATTCTTTGGTTGGCCCTTCTTCATCGGCCCCAACGAAAGCTACCCAACTTACGATTTCGACAAAAAGACAGTCACGGGCGCTTTCGACCCAAAGAAGCCCATCAATGATCTGAAGGAAAACACGGGTGTCAAAGAGTTGTCTCCGGCGCAGAAACCGATGATTTGGTATAGCCATCCTCCGTCAAAAACTTTCCCGTCATTGGGTCAAGGAGGTGCTTCGGCAATTGGCGGCCCGGTGTATTATCACGACGACACCCGCCAGGCGGATGCAGGCGGCTTGCCGAAGTCATTCGACCATCACTGGTTCATCGCCGACTACGCACGAGGCTGGGTCAAGGTGGTGGAGTTGGACGAAAATGAAAAGATGGTTGCGATCAAACCCTTTCCCACCGCCCATCGCTTCCAGACTCCCATCAACGTGAAGTTCAATCGGAACGGACAACTTTTTGTCCTTCAGTATGGCAAGGGTGGCTGGGACGCTAACAACGGAGGGAGCTTGCTGCGGATCAGCCATCGCATCGATGGGGGACTGGCGGGAAATCAAGTCGTCGCAGTGCGCACCCTCAGAGGACTGCCCTCCAAACATCCAGGCACCGCACTGATGCGACAAAATAACTGTGCGGCCTGCCACCAGGGTGAGGGCATGCTGATTGGACCATCGTTCGAGAAGATTATCGAAAGGTATGCAACTCTTCCGAAGCGGAAGGACTACCTGAAGAAGCAGATTCAAAACGGTAGCAAGGGAGTGTGGGGGGAGCTCCACCAAATGCCGGGCCACCCTTACTTGAAGAATGACCAGATTGAACAAATCGTGGATGCTATTCTCGCGCTCAAGCTTGCTAAGCACACGGCCCGCGACCGTCCCGTTACTCTCGCAACTCCGGCCAGCCAAACGTATTCCGGGACAGGCTCCGCCGAGTTGGTCGACGGCATCATGGGTGATAAAAACGATCTCAAAAATGATTGGCTGGGCTTTGAAGGCGACGATCTGATTGCGACGATCGACCTTGGCGAAACGAGGCCAATTCACGCACTGGGGCTTTCCTCATGTCAGGTGACCGCAGCCGGAATCTTCCTGCCATCGACTGTCGAATTTTTGACTTCAAGCGACGGCAAGACCTTCCAATCGGTCGCAACGATCAAGCATGAAATTCCGGTCAAAGAGCCCACGGCAAACATCACTTTATCGACCAAAATTAGCCGAACTAAGGTACGCTACATTCGGGTTCATGCCAAGAATCTCGGGACCATCCCCGATTGGCATCAAGCCAAGGGCCGTGAGGCTTGGCTATTTGTCGACGAGCTTCTGGTGAACCCGGTTAATTAAGAAAAACTGTGATTCAGAGAAGGTTGAGAGTGGGGCAGGAATTGTTCCCTTCTTAAGCTATTTTAGATTCTTGAACTTACGTCATCAATTCGAGTAAGGGGTCGGCAGCCTGCACTGATTCCGGCGTCGTGACGGCTGAGAGAAGAACGGTGGCCGCGACAAGCGCTGTCCGGCCGGGTTGACGAAGGGATCTCTTTGGAAACAAGTCCTGTAATTTTCGGATTTCGTGAAAAGTGCTTCTCATGCGTTGCCCATTTTCACCCTATTTACCACACTGGTATGAGAAATATTGGGAATTCGTTGCGTCTACTCAAGCGAGAAGCGTGCTAGCCACTTGAAACTCGTGTAACGATCAAGTTTTTCCTCTGAACAGGAGAGCGTGGGAGAAAGATAGGGAAGGGATACATTTTTCTGGTCGCGCTACCGCTGTGTTCTAGGGTCGTCGGTATTGTTATGAAATTCCTGTTCTCTTTTTTCCTGCTGATCACGATTACGTTAGCCGATGAGCGTCCGCTTCCCCGGGTGAAGCATATGATCGATACCCACATCCATCTCTATGATCCGACGCGCGAAGATGGTATTCCCTGGCCCCCGAAAGACGACGAGGTGCTCTACAGACCGCACTTGCCGGCGGAGTTCAAAAAGGTCTCGAAGCCCGCCGGCCTCACGGGGGTGATCATTGTTGAAGCGAGCGACCGCCTTGTGGACAACCGGTGGGTTCTCGATCTCGTGAAGGGAGACGATTCCTTCGTTGGACTGGTGGGCAATATTGATCCCTATACCAATGACTTTACGAAGCAGTTGAGGGAGCTGAAAAAGGATAAACGTTTGGTTGGCATTCGGGCGCGCAATGGCAAAGGCAAGAAGGAGATCAATTATACCGACCCGAAGTTCCTCACCAGTTTGCGGGAACTCGCAAAGAGTGACCTGAGCGTCGATATTCTCGTGAATGGAGGAGGGGTTGCCGCGGTCAAGAAAATCGATCAGTTAGCGCGAACTCTTCCGGATCTGCACATCGTGATCAACCATGTGATTGGATATAATTTTGATGGTAAGGAAGCGAATCCCGAGTGGGCCGCTGCGGTTGAGAAGCTCGCGAAGAACAAGAACGTGTGGTGCAAAATTTCTGGCTTGTATCAGCGCAGCATCCCACAGCCCGCGCCTCATGACATCGACCACTATCGCAGCGTTCTAGATGTGCTCTGGAAGAACCTCGGTGAGGAACGGCTCATCTTCGGCAGCAACTGGCCGTGCACCAGAAACAGCGGCGACTACCCCAGTCTTGTGAAGCTCGTAAACGAGTATTTTTCTGCCAAAGGACAGGAGGCTTGCGAGCGTTATTTTTGGAAGAATGCCGCCGAAGCATACCGGTTGAAGCTTGACTGATGGTGGATGAAATGTGCTGAGATGCAGGTAAAGTAAGCGGACGTGGCAGATCAGTTCGATCGTCAGGTTGTTCAAGGGTGATAATTCCCGTTGTCGGCAGAGTCCGAATTGGGAGCAGTGTTCTTGGAAGCCAAGGGAGCGGTAGATTTTTTCGGCGATGCTACTAGATCGAGTTAGTGAGGTAGCCGAGATTTTTCATGCGGGGTCTTTTTCTACGATGCTTTCCAGGAAGGTACCGTTTTCGCCTCCGATTAGGAGGGTGTCAGTTGGCTGCGTTTCAGGGTCAATGCATAGAGAATTTCTCCGCTTGCTTCGACAAGCCGGAAGGTGACTGTGGGGTCATCGGCAGACAGATCAAAGGTGAATTCACCGAACGCAAATTTGTCACTGAAGCCGTAGAGTTGGTTTTTCCAGCTTGATTTTTTTGGAGGCGGGCCGCTCCGACCGCCAAGGCTGGCGGGTTCGAATTCATAGAATTCAAACCCTGAAGGGCGGGGGATTTTAAATCCACGGGCACCATGGCGATCGCCGGAAAGGAGTAAGACTCCGGGTATACGGTGTTTTTCAATTAAGTTGAAGATTTCTTCGCGGCCTTCGGGATCGAACGTTCCCCATGAGTCCTTTCCATTGGATACTTGGTCATCCCACATCGTGCCACAAGTGATAATAATGAATGGGCCTTTGCAGGCGAGGAGGGTTTTCTTGAGCCATTCCATTTGCTCGGGGCCGAGGAAAGCGTGCTTTCCGTTCTTTTTACGAAAGTAACGGTTGTCCGTCATGATGACGTCGCAGGGGCCGATCCGGGTGTGTTGAAAAATCCCACCGCCTTCATCTCCGAGACCGTAGTAGGGATTGTTCCACGCCTGGGTAAAGACCTTGCGCACGCCGCGCCGATCTTTGTCGGTATACTTACGGGGGATTCCCGAGAGGTCGTTGTCGAAATAATCGTGGTCATCCCACGAGGTGTAAACAGGAGTCGAGCAGACGATGTTTTTCCAAGCAGGATGGAAGTCACGCATTGCGTAGTCGGCGCGATGCATTCCGAAATGATTGCGCCGGTCCTGCACTGCCACATCGCCATACATGAGCATGGCGAGAGGCTTGTGCTTGATGATGGTGTCTGAGAGTTCGCGGTGGCCGAGTCCCCAGCGATGCTGGCAGGTGCCAAAGGTGATGCAGGTCTTGTCGCCGGTTTCTGATTGAGGCGTCGTGATCGTGGCGTGTTCCGGGCTTTTGATAGGATGCCCATCGATCAGCACCTGGTAGGGTGTGACGCTGCCCGGCTTCAGTCCGGTAATATCGATGATCGCAGTGAGATCAGATTCCAAAGTACTTTTGACCGGACCGTAGGTCTTTTCCTCGTCACCAAGTTTGAGCTTCACTTTCACGCTGGCTGGTTTTGTGGTGCGGAGCCAGACTTTGACTCCGTCTTCTGCTAAGCAGCCGAGCATGGGGCCTCCGAAATGAGTTGTTCCTTGTGCCTGGCAGATCGCTTGCACCGTTTTATCGCCCGCTACAGTGGCGAAGCTCGCCGCCGGGTTTGTGTCCAGGGCCTTGTAGATAGCCGAAAAGAGTTTCGCATCCTCCGGGGATTGTTTGTTCCAAAGGTTGAGGATTTCGAGTGAGTCGCTCAGAGCGCCATCAGTGGATCCTCGATAACCATAGCCATTTTCAATATTGAAGCCAGAAGTCAGGGCAATGCCTGCGAGAGAGGATTTCTTGAGGTAGCTACGTCGGTTCATGTGGGTTTGGGGGGGAGGGTTTTAATTGATTGAAATTAGGGATCCGCCGACTACCGCCGTCGATGGGGATACTGTGGCTGTATTGGGATCAGTGCCCAGTGCATATTCGGCGAGGTTGCTCAGGCCGTCTTTATCGGCATCAGCGGTGGGGGCGGCATCACCTGCACTGATCTGGGCCGCGGTAAATTCTGTTCCTTGCCAGTTACTGTATATGGGACCAGTGATCATGAGTTGACCAAAATTGCTTTCTTGGAAATTGGAGTCCGAGATATTGACTTCGACAGTGTAGATTCCCACGTCGGTGGGGGGTGTGGGCGAGCCTTCATAAGTCGCGGTGGTCGCAAGTCCGGTTGGGTCTGTTATGAAGCTCAGAACGCGGGGAGTGTCATTCCAATCTTGTGTGAGATCGCCAAGGGTGATGGTGGCTGTCGCTTGTGTGACCAGTGATACTGGACGTCCCGGAGAATGTGCTGTCGGTAGCCGCGATGACAAAGGGGCCGCCGCCACTCCCGTCAAGGCTATGGGTGGTGCGCATGGGGCTTGCGCCTGTGGCAATAGCGGCATTCGCATTCGTAGTGGTAAAGTAAATGGGGATTGAGCCCTCAAAATCTATGATTTCTTGAAAGGCGCCATTTGGCCGAGTGATTCGAAGAGGAAGTCCTTTTACACTGGCTTTGGTGCGGGCATTGGCACGACGTTCAGCAGAGGTCTTTTTCAATTACCCCACGATCTGAGCTCTCGAAACCGGGTCAGACAAATCAGCGCTTGGCTCAGCCAAGAGATCTGCAAGGGATTTTTGACCGAACGAGTGAGTCGAAGTGCGTGTGTCGGTTGCATCGTCTGAGGGTAGCTCTCAAGAAAATTTGAGGATCGATACTTGTTATGACGCCGGACTTACCATGCTGGTTACATTATTTTGACGATTTGCGAAGTGGAGTCGTTCAATTCAGCGCTGATTTTGGGTCGTGAGGATTGGGTTGGCCAATCACTTCGGAAATCCTCCGCTCGGTGAGCCAGATCTAACGGCGTATCGAGGGACTTGAACAGCCGAAGCGACAGCGTCTCTTCTGTTCTGCTACTTGGTATTATTTCCGCCATAGCCACCTCAAGGCATCCGGGAAGAGTGTGCCCATTTTTTTGCCGCTGTGGCCGTGGTGGCCCCATACGTATTTGTAATCGTAGCCTTTGAATTTCAGCGCGGCCTCCATCGCCATGTTACCAAGCGGCCAGTTGCCGTGGCTGTTGTCTAGATCGTCGATCCCCTCCTCGAAAAATCCCCGGATGGGCTTTTTCTCGGTCTTGCGGATCATGCCCGGGTAGGCGTCGCCGCCCCGGATGTTCGTGAATGAGCCGATGGATGAAACGACTTTCCGGAACTGGTCCGGCCTTTCCCATGCGACCGTCCACGCGCAGATCCCGCCGGAGCTAGTGCCACAGATGGCGCGCATTTCGGGGTCGGTGGTGAGTTTGTAGTCCTTACCGACGAAGGGCAGAATTTCATCGATGAGAAAAGTGGCGTAGTCGGCGGAAAGGGTGTCGTATTCGAGGCTGCGGTTGTTGTTTTTCCAGGGAGCGGGGGGCACGGAATCTCCCTTGTGCCCCGGATCGATGAAAATCCCGATCACAGGTGGTATTTCTTTCGAGGCGATGAGGTTGTCGAAAACTGTCGTGATGCGGAAATCACCCTTGGGGTTCACGTAGGCATGACCGTCCTGGAAGACCATCACTGCCGCTTCCTTTTTAGGGTCGTGGTTCGCAGGGATGTAGAGGTTGATATTGCGTTTCGTGCCGGGAAATACCTTGGAATCGGAGAACTTTAATTTGATGATTTCGCCTTTCGGGATACCTGCTTTTTCCTTGGAGTCCGCTCCGTGTTGCGGCTCGGGCATTTCTGGAAGTGAGAGTTTGGGTGAAACGTCCTGCGCGAAAACGGCGGAGGCGAAGGCGATGGAAGCTACCGTGAGGGTTTTAAGCATTTCATGGAAACGCTCGGGAACTTGCGGAATCTTTCAAGCGGCCTTCAAAGATTCCGCAGTGAGTGGTTACGCGCGAAACGTGGTGCGGGAGAATCCTGAGACGGCAATCGAGTGGGCCAGCTCCATTGGCAGTCCGGATCTTTGCCTGCAGACCCTGCAGCAGACGGCGCGGGAATGGATGCGCCGGGACCGTGATACCGCGAGGGTGTGGCTAAGTGCGAGCGATCTTTCGGAAGAAGTTCCGTTTCAAGTGAAAAATGGAGTTCGACGACGACGTTAGTTAGATTATCAATCTTCGACTCCAGATGAGGCCTTTATCAACGCTTCTGCATATCGTCTCCGCGGTCTCCTTGACGGCTGGAGTTTCCTTGGCTGCCCAAAACCCGGCTGAAATTGTTCAAAGAGAATTTCACGATAAGATCGAGCCGCTTCTGCAGGACTATTGCTACGACTGCCACGGGGATGGCGAGAAAAAGGGAGATCTCGCGCTGGATGAGTACGCGAACCCTTCTGCTCTCCTTGAGGATCGAAAAGTCTGGTTGCGAATTTGGGAGAATCTCAGGACGGAGATGATGCCTCCGGCTAAAAAGAAGTTCCAACCGACTTCCGATGAGAGGCATGAATTGGTTTCATGGATCGAAAAGCGAATCTTCGGTTTGGATCCCGAAAATCCAGATCCCGGACGGGTGACGATCCGACGGATGAATCGTGAGGAGTATCAAAATACCATCGGGGATGTTGTCGGGGTGCGCTTCAACGCGAATGACAATTTCCCCCCGGATGATACCGGATTCGGCTTTGATACCATTGGGGATGTGCTCACAATTTCACCGCTTCTGATGGAGAAGTATCTCAATGCGGCAGGAGAGATCGCCTTGATGGCTCTGCCTTTGGACGCTGGTGAACCGAAGCCCGTCGAGATTGATGCTGGGAGCTTTAAAGACCGTGGCGGCAGCCAGACGGCTCGCTTCATGGAAGCTGATATTGCGCAAACGGTTGGAGCCAAACGCCGTTTGGATGCAGGTGGACAGTATGCTCTTGAGGTTTCCTATTCTCTCGAAAGCGAAAAGGGACGTCCGAAGGGACAGACCGCGAAGTGGCGGATCTTCGTCGACGGAAAACAGCTTCGTGAAATCGAGATCGATTCCGATAAACCGAATCGCGATCGGTTTGTCGTGAATCTCGAACTCACGAAAGGAGAGCACGAGTTTGAGTTCTCCATCGTTCCGGGTGAAAAGGGAGAAGGAGAGGGGACGGCCGGTGTGCGGGTTAGCAAATTCCGACTGAATCGTCTCGGGGTGGAAGACAGCTGGGACCTCTATCCAGAGAGTTATCAAAGGATTTTCGTCAATGGTCTGCCCCCTGCCGGGAGGGAAGCGCAAGCAGTCTACATGCGGGAGATCGTGGAGAGCTTCGGACTGCGGGCCTTTCGGCGTCCTCTTCGGAAGAGAATGGGCGATCAGCTCACGGCATTGGCCCTCGCGAAATCTCGGGAAGAAGGAGCGAAGTTCGCCGATGGTGTTCGGCTGGCGGTCACTGCGACGCTGACCTCACCAAGTTTCCTTTTCCGAAGTGAGGTCCAGGCCGAGCCCGATAATCCGGGCAAGGTTGTCCCGATCGACGAGTATGCCCTGGCCTCGCGGCTTTCCTACTTCCTTTGGAGCTCGGCCCCCGACAAAGGGTTGCTGGATCTGGCGGCGAAAGGAACGCTTCGAGAGAACTTGCGCAGCCAAGTTGATCGGATGCTGGGTGATGAAAAGGCGGACCGGATGGTCGAAAACTTTGTGGGTCAGTGGCTCCAGGCGCGCGACCTGTCAGGGCTGAGCATTGATGTGCGCCGCATCCTCCGGGAAAGGGATCGAGGAAAGGCTCAACGAGTTTTCAACCTCGGGACTCGGCGGGACATGAAAATCGAAACGGAGGAGTTCTTTCAGCATGTTCTTCTGAAAAACCGCCCTATCCTAGAACTCCTCAATGCCAACTATTCCTTCCTCAATGAGAGCCTTGCCAAGTTCTACGGAGTCTCTGGAGTGCGAGGGAGCGAATTCCGGAAAGTGGAGTTTGACGAGAGCGCGCGGGGACGTGGTGGACTGCTGGGTCAGGGAACATTCCTCATTATCACTTCCCAATCGACGCGCACTTCTCCGGTGAAGCGCGGCCTCTTTGTTCTCGATAATATTCTGGGCACACCAGCCCCCCCGGCCCCGCCCAATGTGCCGGAGCTGGAGGAGACCGAGGAGAAGTTGAAGAAGGGTGCCACGATGCGGGAGCTCATGGAGGTGCATCGGAAGAAGGCCCTTTGCGCCTCATGCCATGAGCGCATGGATCCCATTGGTTTGGCCCTGGAAAACTTCAATGCCCTCGGCCAATGGCGCGATGAAGAAGAGGGGGTAGTAATCGATAGTGCGGGAAAACTAGTCACAGGAGAGAAATTCACAAATGTCATGGAGCTCAAGACGATCCTGGCAACCTCTCGAAAACAGGATTTTTACCGCTGCCTGACCGAGAAGATGTTGACTTACGCGATCGGTCGTGGCGTGGAATATTACGATGCTCCCACGGTCGATGCCATTATGGCACAGCTGGTGAAAGAAGGTGGTGGGATGAAGGATCTCATCTACGCGATCACCGGAAGTGTCCCTTTCCAAAAACGACGCGGAGACGGAAGCTCTTTCTGAGCTGGATTAGTACCGACCGATCATTCACTCTAGACATCAGAAATTTTTCCATAAGCCAAACCAATGAATCAACCAACCATCAATTTTGGACGCCGTAATTTTCTCCGTGGATTCGGAGCAAGTGTAGCCTTGCCCTCCTTTCGCTCCCTCGGAACTGAAGTGAAAGGGGCGGCTGCGGCACGAGGAGTGACGGCTACGGGAGCGCCCCTGCGAATGGCCTATCTCTACGTGCCTAATGGGGTGATCATGGACAAGTGGCGTCCTGAAGGAAGTGGCTCGGATTTTAAATTTAACGAGTCGATGAAATCGTTGAATGCGTTCAAGAATGACCTACAAATTATTAAAGGTCTGGAGCAGGCCAACGGTTGGGCGGGTTCAGATGGAGCGGGAGACCACGCACGAAGCGGAGCAACTTTCCTGACGGGAGCGCGTCCCAAAAAGACTGCAGGTTCGGATATCCGCTTGGGGATTTCAGCCGACCAGATGGCAGCGAGCCATTTTGGCTCTGAGACACGTTTGCCCTCACTGGAGTTGTCCTGTGATGCCGTCCGCAAGTCTGGGAATTGTGATTCCGGATACTCGTGCGCGTATCAGTACAACATGTCATGGCGCTCCGCCACCCAGCCGATGACACCGGAGTCGAATCCTCGTTTGGTCTTCGAACGCTTGTTTGGAGGAGGTTCCAACAATGAACGTAAGGATGGCCTTGTAAAGCGTCGGGCCGAGAAGCGCTCGATTCTGGATGTTGTCATGGACGATGCCCGTGCGATGAACAATCAGCTTGGGAGAAACGACCGACAAAAACTCGATGAATACATCACGGGTATTCGCGAGATCGAGAGGCGCATCGAGAAGGCCGAGAGTTTCGGTCCACCTCCCGAACCGGGTGTTGCCGCACCGGAAGAGGGCGTGCCGCGCGAATATCAGGATCACATCCGTCTTCTTTTCGATATGCTGCTCTTGGCCTTCAAAACGGACCAGACCCGGATTTCTTCATTCCTCCTGGCCCACGATGGCAGTAATCGGAGCTTCTCCGGTCTGGGGGTCAATGAAGGACATCACGGTCTTTCTCATCATAGACGGGCGCAGGATAAGATGGATAAGATCGCAAAAATCGATGCCTTTTACGTCAGGCAACTTTCCTATTTCCTTGAAAAAATGAAGGCCACCGAAGATGTCGATGGTAACACTCTCCTTCACAATTCCATGATCGTCTGGGGGAGCGGACTTTCCGATGCCGATCGCCACAGTCATGATGACCTTCCGATCATCGTGGCAGGAAATGCGGGCGGCAAATTCCTGACCGGACGCCACCTCGAACTTCCGGAGAAAACTCCCCTTAACAACCTCTACATGCGGATGTTGAGGGAATCCGGAGCACCAGTGGATCGGATCGGAGATTCGTCCGGAGTACTCAAAGGCATTTGATGAGTTCTCTTTTTGCGGATGAATAAGTGCGGACGATTGGTTTAACCCAAGGGATAGCCGTCAGATTGGTCCCGTTCCCATGATGGCTCTCTGCTGTGTGATTGTGTCCGGGCAGGAGTTCTTGCCGCGATGGTGACGTATCCAAGGCCGCCGGAATCATAGACCTTCCGGATATCGGCAAGAATGTCCGGGGCACCTTTTCGCCAAGAAATGTCGTCCGAAAAGAGGGCTTCCGCATCCTCTATTCCTTCGAGTAAGGTGAGCTGTTTCTTGATGCGGGCCCACTGTATTGATTGACCTGCCCGGGGATTTTCAGAGAAACCACCCCGCTCCGTCTGTAGTAAACGATGTCATCGTCCAGCAAGAGGTTCTCCACGCCATGCCGACAACAGCGTTTTCGCATCCACACACCGCTGTCTTGAAAGACAATCTTGGCATAACCCGCCGGAGACAGTTGGAAACTTGGTAAACGCTTCGTCGAATCAGTAACTAGAGCGACGGGGGATCGTCTACTCAGCAAACCTATTGACGAGAAATCGAAAGTTGTCCGGAGGGGAGTTGCCGAATCAATCCTGCCTTGAGGAGGCTCGTCACAGCGTCGAGACTTTCGATAACTGATGCCCCGGTGAGTTTTGAAATCTCGTCCGGGCTCGGGAATCGGTCTCCGGGTCGCAAGCGCCCAATCTGAAATGCCTCGTTCGCCAAGACGATGACTTTAGATGATGATTCCGCTCTTTTCGGCTTCACTTGACAAAACATCGGGTTCCGTTTGATAAAACTTTGGATCCCTGGTAGACGGTAATTATTGATGAAAAATGGATTCATGAATCTTAGTTAATTATTCTTTCACCTAAGTATTCGCTCGAACCATAAAACTGGATTCAGAAAACCTTACTTTTCACCCGGCAATGAAGAGTAGGAGGATGCGGCCTGTGCGGGTGCCTTTGGCGAGCGCGGACGAGAAGAGACCGTTCCTTAAGAAAAGCTGGCTAAAACGAGTGTCCAACCTTCAGGAAGTCTTGGCGAGAGCAACCACGATCTCCTGCTTGGAAACCACGACCCCTCCGGATTGTTCCAGGGTGATCACAAAAGCTTGGGGATTGGTCACCATGAG
>Ga0115001_10000165_pt1 | contig 44308 bp, 58 predicted proteins | sample ArcticOcean_MG_C_12_FD_89869 | JGI IMG/M metagenome (GOLD analysis project Ga0115001, IMG submission 89869) | Marine microbial communities from western Arctic Ocean - ArcticOcean_MG_CB8_130 | ecosystem: Environmental > Aquatic > Marine > Oceanic | place: Arctic Ocean: Canada Basin | collected... | reverse complement strand
CTACCGTTTGGAGCAGTAAGCTGTGTTATTCTACTTTTATTTAAATCAAGAACATTATTATCTCCATAGCTAAACATATTAGAGAATTCTAAGTTTTTTAATATAATTTTACTCATAGAGTAAGTCCTTTTTCTTTTACAAATAGTTTTCTGATATACTTAAGGGTAAAGTAATCCCACGTTATAAAACTTTGATACTTATACGCGGCATTTTCTCTTATAGCATCTTCTAAATCTGGTATTATTTTATTATTTTTCTCCCAACCTGTCTGTTTTAATCGTACTTTGAGGTGTGGGAAAGCGTCGTATAGAAATGTATTATCCTTATCTCCCAGCTGCTTGCTATCATAGTTAGCTGCGTAGTGGCAGAATATAGGTTCTAGAGATGTGAAGGTAAAAAATAACTTATTAGTATTAATAGCGTATTTTATTATATTAGGACTGTCTTCCCACCAACCTATACCGATCTTAGTATGAAAATCAGGATTATGCCCAGAGAATATTAATATCTCATCATTATCTGCATAGTGAAATAAATTAGTTAATGCTATTTGAGAGTAAGAGTGCGTAAACTGCCCATACTTTACACCTTCTGGTATAATCTTATTAACCATTCGCTCCATGCTAAGGTTAATTATCTTATGAGGAATATCTCTATCTTTACAATACTTAGCTGCGCATAATATATCATGATTGTTAGTACCATCAAATAGTTGCTGAGATACAGCTCTAAATGGTATACCTTGTTGGTAAAAGGTTTCTGCAGTAACCTCTGAATCTATACCTCCTGATAGCGCTAGCACAAAACGATATTTAGAGTTATATCTTTTAGCAAATTCTTTTACTAGCAGAGTTAAATCATTATGAAAACTTGTACCCCTTCTAGTAAACATAGGAGGTGTAGCTCTAATACCTATAGAAGGTACTATTTGAGAAGACACAAAGCTTTCTGGACGCATCCAGCTATTATTCTGTGCATATTCCCAGTATACTCTATTCAAGGATAAGTCTATCATTATGTTTGATTTACATTTTCAAACTCAAGCAGTACTTTATCAACATCTGATACTTTTATATGTGTTAAGTATGTTTTAAGCTCTTCATAAATAGTCATGCCTTTTAGATCTAAGGTAGAGTCTGAGGCAGGTTTTTCTACCATTTTTTTATCAAGTAAATCACTCTTCTCTACTCTACTAAGCTCATCTATAGAGCCTGTAACTTCATACATTACATGATGATAAGAGTCTGCACTCATAAGCTCGCCTACCTTAATTGTACGTCTAATAAGCTTAGGCAGTTTTAGGTTAATAAATTCTCTAGTATAGTTTCTAGAATCTACTAAGTTAAATATATCAATACCATAGTCACGGTTATCATCACGATCAAAAGTAGTATTTATTGGAGAGCCAGGATAGTAACAGTTAGTGTCAAGATAGCGATGATTAAAGTGTAAATCACCAAGTAAACATAAGCCCCAAGGAGCGAGATAGGCGAAGTCATATTCTGGCGTAATATGTGGCGGAACTTCTCCTCTAATGTGAGTAACCAGTATATCACCATCAACATATTGTGGTAAGTTGTCTGTCTGTACTTCTCCATATGGGAAGAAACAAAATCCTTGTGATCTAAAAACTTCTCTGGAATTCTTAGTGAATACTTTGACCATTGGATTATTAATTGTATTTTCAAGAGTAAAGTGTTCCCAAAATGTTTCGCCTTTTTTAGTAGCTTCATGGTTCCCCGGAATTATATATGTTGGAATGGTTACTGAGTTTAGATAAGATAGTACTAAACAAATTTCATCAGGTTCTGGTTTTTTATCAAATAAATCACCTGCGATAACATGTACATCGCAGTCTTTTTCTAATCTACTCATACGCTCAAACATTAGTTTAAAACGATTAGTTTGCCACTTATAAGGTACTTTCTTCTTATGTAGATTAACGTGCCAATCTGCACTACTCATAATCTTAATCATTGTTTATTTCCTTTAGTATTTTCTTTGCAACTTTAGTATTCCATTGAGGGCCATAATGATTTCTATCTCTAGCTAAATCATACTCTAAAGTTTCGTTAGTAGCTCCACCAAATTCTATTTCTAATTCTTCTATACTAAAATTAATAAACCTATCTCCATATAATTGTGTAAGAATTTCTATATAAGTTTTTTTAAGATATTTCCAATGCTCAGTAGGAGTTATTGTTTGTTCTAACCATTTATATAAAAGATTTTTCTTAGTATTATTCATTCCCATATTTTTTAGTATATGTTTATATCTGTATAAATAGTCTTCGTCATATAAGTTTTCTCTAGTAAGATAAGGCCATACTATAATTATCTTTTTAACCTTTGTATAGCTAAAAATCTTTAGAGCATTTAAAAAACAATGTTCACTAGCAGAGGCTGATACCCCTAAGTTTATGCACGTAGTGCCAGAAAACAATTCTAGTTTTTGTGGTATACAGTCTTCAAAAGCATTGCCTTCACCAAATATATGTGAACAACCTAATACTGAATAGCTATTTTCCCAATCTAACTTATCAAATTCTTTACATCTATATCCCTGTGAGTTAATAGTATATGTAACTGGTTTGTTAATATAATCCCAACTATTACCTATTATCTTTAAATTTTTAGTATAATCTAGTTCATTATCTCCGCCCCACCACTGTACTGTAGTACCCCTGTCTGGATTATTTTTAGATGTAGGTAAAAGTCTTAACATTTTTAGTTGGCCTCTTTTAGATAAGTATGCTATATATTGTAAGCAGCAAGTGAACAGGAGTTACACCGTAGGTGAAAAGCTAATGAACAGCGCTCCCACAACTGTTCTCCTGTGTTTAGAACGTTAGTTCTGTAGACGGGCAACGTAGTTGCATAACTGTCCGGTCCCGTATTGCGCCTATACTTCTAGATACCCATAGTCATTAGTATACCATGCAGCTACAGTAAATCGTGTACCCTTAGATACCGTATTAACTCCGTGTATATACTTACTAGTAGAAGGAAACATTAGAAGAGTATCTGCTTTAGGTCTAAAATTCCAATTTAATTCTGGAAAGTATATTTCTCCACCCTCATAGTCATCATTGATATAGTATATGCCAGACCATGTTCTAAAACTAGTAGGGTGATCTAGTTGATTTCCATCAGGCCAAGAATTGTCTGAGTGAGGAGTCATAGATGATCCTACTTTCCATCTGGTTATCTCAGTATTGTCTGGTGCGTGAAGCTCATTAAAGGCTTGATGTATAACAGTTTGTCCTACAAATCTAACAAAATTCATATATCTTTTTAACTCAAACTTAACAACAGTGTCGGTGTTGCTTAGTAACTTAAAAGGTATAGTTTTGCCTCTAAACATCTTTATTTGTTGTGCTTTAACAAAAATCTCATCATCAAATAGTTCTTCATTACTAAGAATTTTATTGTAAAAATCTTTATTACCCCCTTCTGCGAATAAGTTTTCTTTGATTCTTATCTGTTGTAATAATATTTCTCTATCTACGTCACTCATATTACTTTTCTTTTCTCAATTCTAATATCAGGCCCGCAACCACAAAAGCTAAAAGGACATACTATTGGTTTATTAATAATCTTTAAATCTTGCTTGTATACATTACCTATTTTACTTTTTGCATACTTTAGTAAGCAAGCACTGGGGTAGCTGTCCCCATTAGGTTTTATATGTAATCTAGTACTTCCTACATAGCAGTTTAGCCCTTGAAAGTTGGTTATATTATTAGCAAATAGATCATCTATAGTTTTGTAGGTTTCTACTTTATCTTCATAAGTGACTTCTGTATACCTACCACTACTTACTATACTAGGAGTACTTAGTATGTCCTCCTGCTCATTAGTATAGTTAATAAAACCTGATGCTATACTATTTGAATTAGTATCTTCATTTTTAATCTTACTATAACCTACTTTATTAGTATATTTTAACTCATTATAGACATATATGCAAGTGTTCCAATGATTGGGGTGCATCAAAACCCCTCCAGTTTTTAGATATCCATTATTATATAAAAACTTAACTTTATCTATAAATGCTTGAGGATTAGAAAATTCAGGATGAAAGCTTACGTCAATACATTCGCCAAAGGTCTTATTATATACTCTATTTCTCAACGTATTAAGTGGTATAGATAAGTTAGTTATTATTTTTGGTATGTGACCACAATCGTATATATACTGAAGTAACTCAGCCCATTCTTTAAATAACATAGGCTCACCGCCTAAAAGGTCAATTTTCATTATTTTTTTGGGGTAATAAGAAGATAAGTAGTTTACTACTTTCTTATACTCTTGTATATTTTTTAACAGTAAAGGTTGAGTGTTATCATAACTTTTGCAATAACTACATGAATAGTTACACCTAGTTGTTAGATCCCACTCAACTTCTACGTCATACTCGTTGGTAAAAGTTTTAATACTTTTGTACAAAACTATTTAACCACTGTTAATAATTTTAGATACATCACCTTCAAAAGTATAACTTCCGACATGATTTAGTTTAGTATTAGGGTCTAGCCAGATTTCTCCGCCTAGCTTTTGCCATCTACGACAGAAAGTATAGTCTTCTGAAAGATATCTATTATCGTCTGGATCGTGAATAGTATCAAAGAAAGAGTAACAATATTTATTAAACTTAGGATCTATATTAGAATCATTTCTATAGTGCAGTTCTGGATATGCCTGCATCATCTTTTCTACTACTCTCTTTTTTATCATAAAGAATCCCGTAGAAGCATCTAACACCTCAATAGCTCCGTTTTCTACTCTAATTCTACGTTTATCGTCATCTAAAAACTTAAAATTAATTGCGTACTGCACGGGTAGAGCTTTTTTAGGGTAAGCTGCTGCTATAATATCTTTATCGTAAGCTAATGCTCGCAGTACATCTTCTGCTTGAAATTCTATGTCAGAATCCACAAAAAATAAATGAGTACACTCACTTTCCAAAAACATAGCTGTTATAATATTTCTGGCTCTAGTAATTAAACTTTCATTTCTAAGAGTAGTAATTCTAAAGTTTATACCGTGCTGCATTAATGTTTGTGAAAGCCTAAACATACTTAAAAAGTACTGATCAGTTAGCATACCTCCATAACACGGAGTTGCAATAAAAATATTATGTTTTCTAAGCTGTTCTAAATCGATAGTTGCTTGATCACCATTTATCTCTTTAAAAGCACCAAAAGTCTTTGTTTTTGTTTTTGGCGCTTCAGTTTCTGGTGTAGTATTACTATCAGCAGAGTGACTATTTTTAGCAAAATCTGCTAATGATTTTTTCATGCTAAGTCATCCACATCTTCCGAAGGTTTGAATTCATCAGAAACATCACCCGCAAATAGCGTGGTATTTTGCATTAACCATTCTTTCTGAGTATCATAATCAGGACGCTTATAAATCTTACTAAGATCAAATAACTCTAATGCTGCTTCTTCTGCTTTAAGCGGAGAATTACTACGTGCAGGAATTAGTGTATACTTTACATTTTGAGGTAACGGTCCTGTTTTTTCTTTTTTGATAGTAAGGTCATAACCACCTTCTAGATCTGCGGGGTTGCCGTAGTCTGGATTAGTAGCGTAATCTACAATCTGTGCATAAATAGTTTGACGAAGATCTAATAGTTTAATACTATTATCTGATCTATCAATTACATTACATACGTAAGAGAATTGTGGTTTCTCAGAATATACATCTGTATCAATCTCTTTAAAAGGGTTAGGATTTGTAGATACAAATGTTTCTTTTTCTCTATCAAACTCTAAGCACTCAACAGGCATTTTCTTGCCTTCTTTTGTGACTACCCAGTAACAATATCTAGGCATTACATCACCTACTAGTCTAATTTTAGTATCTCCAATAGCCATAGATAGACGTTGAATATCTCGACGTTCTGAATTTCCTGAAGTTGATTTGCCTTTGGCTTTATCCCATGCGACCATGTTTTTATTCCTTTATTTGTGAACTATAGTTCTTTTGTGTAGGATGTCCTCGGAACCGAGGACTCTTGTGGAAAATATATATAATCTTCTTTTATATCTAAAAAAGGATTATAAGCTACCTTATTAAAATAGTTTCTTGGTATGTGATCTACTTTCTCAGTAACTCTTCTCATTGAAAGTGCTCGCAGATATAACATCTTTTGTCTTGCACTTACGTTTGTAAATAAAAAACTTGGATTCTTAAAATAACTTTGAATCTCTTTAGTTCTATAATTACATACTAAATTACTTTTATATTGAGTAAATGTCTTAGCATAGAATAAAAACGGTGGTATGTGGTTAATATTCAATTTATTAAGAAGATTTTTAGCATATGACTCATTATATATTGTAGTTTGGGCATATGCCAAGATAATAATAGCAGCAGGATCTCTTCTTCCTACTGATACTAATTCTGCCCAATTAAAGTATGTCATATCCACGTTGCTTATACCATTCTAATCTTTTTTGCTGCTGTCTAGCTACAACTCCTCCAGTCAGCCAAAAATCTTCTACTAAAGGTATCTTAGCATCATTATGCTCTCGTATAATTCTACCTATTCTTTGTTCCATTTTTATAGGATTATTATTAGGACAAGTGATATAAAGAGTATCAAGCCTATGACAAGATATACCTTCATCAAAAAGTTTCGTAGATAGTACCGCTTTGTACTTACCGCCAACATTCGAAAGAACGTCTGTTCTAGTTGATTCATCTGTTTCTCCTATTAAGCATACGCTATCTGGTATAAGCAATTGTAGATCTTTGAGCATTTGTACACGCTCTCCTAATATTAAGGGGCATCTACCTGCTTTTATATGTTCTTTAGCTACTTTAGCTATCAGTTTTATATAATTTTTATTTGAGCACAACTTATTTAGTTGTCTAGACCAATCTCTTTGAGGATCTATAACATTAAATCTAACATCTGTTCTTCTAATATGGACACTTGGATTATCGTGTTGTCTAGGGTCTTTAGCATGTACCATAAAAGTAGAAAAGTAATCAGATAAAAATACATGTTTACCGTCTTTTCTTCTTGGAGTGGCGCTAATACCTATTTTTATTTTTGCATTAATACCATTTAATGCAGTAGAGAACATTTCTGCAGGACATAGGTGTGCTTCGTCTACTAGTACCATAGAAAAGTTATTTTTTAAACTATCTATATTATTGTAAACACTTTTATATATGCCAACAGTAACGTCTTGTATATCAAGTATACCATCTCCTACTTTACCTATCTTAGCTGTAGGTATTTGCTTTTCTAATTCTTCTATCCACTGTCTAAATAGTAACTTAGTATGCACCATTATTAATGTCTTAGTTTTATTTCTAGATATAATGTCACAACCAGTAAAAGTTTTACCCCACCCACAAGGTGCTTGTAATATACCACTTCGCGCTCTTCCTCTAGAAAAAAACTGATCTACTACATCATTTTGTTCTGGACGTAGAGTTCCTGAGAAAGATAAATCTGTATCTGTAATTTCAAAGGTTCTATTATCAACTACGCTCTCCCACTCTAGTTTATAATATCCATTAGCAGGTACTATATAATGAGTTTCTGACTCTGATATAGTTGATAAAAATTCTTCTCCGTTATCATAAGTAAATAAAGCAATAAGCTCGTCATGATCTTCTACGTCTTGTTTTTTTATATATAATCTATCAGATATTTCTATCTCTTTTACTTTTGCTTTTTTCATACTACTGCTACAGCTTTCTTTATATCCTTATCATATGTAAATTCTTTTATATACCATTCATTATGTATATGTACTATGCTAGCAAATAGTTGATCATTAACTACTATAGTTTCTTTTGTATTTACTACGAAAGGGTATGATATATTATGTAACCATACAAGATTACCCTTAATTCTAATTATTTTTCTTTTATCCATACTTACATACTCTTTCACAGATAAATCATGAGGTATACCTTTACAGTCTATCCCCCACTTAATATTGCTTATTAATACATCTTGTAAGTTTCTACAAGTATAGTTAAATTTTAACCTGTTGTCTATATTAACCAGTCTTGAAAAATAATCTCCTGATAAGGTTTTATCATCTACAGTCTCATTATGGCTGTTTTCATGTTTCTTTATCAATATCTTATCTAAGGTATAAATTACCTTATAAGGTTTCTTTATTAAACCAAAAAAAGGATAATTTATACCTAAGAATTTACTCATTACTAGTAATCTTCTAACTCACCCCAGCTAGGTCCTATTTCAAAGTCTACTTTAATAGGACAGTTTGGTATAGATAACCCTCTATCTCGCTGAATACATTCTTTAGCATTTTTTACGTATTCATCTACTAAATCTTCACGTACTTCTGATACTATAGAGTCATGAACTACTGTGAATGGCAAGATAACATCTTGGTAGTTATTATCCTCAATCCAAGTAATTAAGTCAATAACTCCTAGAATATTAATATCAGAGGCTACAGACTGTACTAAAAAGTTAACTCCTGAGCGCACTGCGTGCTTAGATACGCCTTTATTAGCTGACTTAGCTTCTGGTAGCCTACGTTTACGACCAAAGAATGCGTAGATAAAAGCATGGTTTTCGATTTGGTCATTAGAGCCATCAATAAATCTTTTAAGATTCTTAGCTTCTCCAAAGTACTTTGTAATAAACTGTTTAGCTTGTCCTACGGTAATCTCTTCTCCTAGCTTAGCATCTTTGTTAACTGTCTCAGCAATCTTAGCTGGACCAGCTTGATACATAATACCAAAGGTAATAGCTTTAGCATACTGACGTTGTGCAGGATACTTATCCTTTACTTCTCTAACTTCACAATCAAGATTAAACATTTGTTTTGCTACATATGAGTGAAAGTCTAGCTTATCAATAAAAGCTTGCATTAGAAACTTATCATTAGCTAACACAGCAGCATAATATACTTCTGCAGTACCTAAGTCACACTGTATTATTTTATATCCTGGTCGTGCTTTGAACAGTTTTTTGATGTCTTTGTTATCTCTTGGAATATTCTGGTAGTTAAGGTTGCCACTACTAGATAGACGCCCGCTAGTAGTACCATGAATATTAAAACCACTGCGAAGCCTGCCATCAAAATTTACACCTTTCTTAATATTATTAATATATGTACCAGCCATTTTAGACTTTTCTCTAAGCTCTAGTACAGCTTCTGAGAGAGGATGTCCCATCTCTTTAAGTACTTCTTTATCTACAGATGCTGCCCCTGTGTCAGTTTTCTTAGTAGACTTAATATTTAAGATATTAAAGAATAGTTCACGTAGTTGCATAGTAGAATTAGGATTAAAGCTTTTTTGATGTATACGCTCAAAACGCTTTACAGCTTCGTGACGACTAATTTCTTCTATAGCTTCTTCTACATCAATTTGGTATTGTGTAGCTAACCATTCTACAAACGTAACATCTACAGGACCGCCATTAAGCTCTAGAGTTTTAAGAGCATAAGTGCCGGGTAGTAGAATGGTTTTATATAGCCTAGAAAACTCTGGGCTTTTGTCTACTAAGGGTTTAAACTTATTATATAATTGAAAAGTTGCATCTCCGTCTTTACAAGCGTATGGCCCTAAAATATCACTAGGTAGCATACCGTAGTTAAAGTCTGCTAGTTTTACTTTATTTTGTCTAGCCCATGACTTTTTATACTCGTCTAGCTCTTTATCATAGTCGCCTAGATCAGTAAAGCGCATAGCTAAAGGCTTGAGTCCATGAGTACCTACAGCTTCTTCTAAGCAATAGTGCAACAACATTGTATCTTCATAGTCAGGAAATTCAAAACCATACTCATATTCCATATAACCCATATCGAACTTAGCGTTATGAAAGATACATTTTTTAGATTTAAATATATCATGAAACCACTGTTTATGTTTTTGTACTAAGTCAGCAGATACATACAGACCTTGATGTTCTTTAGTAGATATAGCAATACCTAATATAACTCCTGTAAAAGGAGATACGCTAGTAGTTTCAATATCTGCAACAATAGGATTAGCTTCTTCGATTTGCGCTTTATACTTAATGAATTGTTCTTCGGTCTCAATAAAGCAATAGTCTTTTTCAGCGGTCTTACCAAAGTCTGGGTCTGATAGAATTTTAGGAATCTGCGAAAAAGCGCGTTTAATATCGTCTTCTAGTTGAGGCTTAATAATACAGATATTAGGGTGCATTATAGGAAGATACTTTTTCTCTACATACATACCATTATACTTTTGAATACCTGTCATACCTGCAGCATACTTTAAACTATCTGCACCAATAGGGCAGATAATTCTATAATCTTCTAACTCTTTTAAGTCAAGATCTACGTCTTTCTTAAGGATTTTATCCTTATCACTAGAACTTAGAAATTTTATATCGTAGTCTACGCCCTTAAGGTATTTATTAACAACACCTTTAGCATTTTTCTCTGCTGTACTTGGAAATACAAAACATACGTCTGTCATTTTAAGCAATTCTCCGCTTGTCTTTGGGTTAATTCTCCAGGGTCAACTCCGTTTGGTAGTTTGATTATTCTAGAAAATATATTTTTAGTGTCTAAGGAATTAGCTATCTTAGTAGCTGCCATTTGCCCAGCGGCATCTGGGTCCATCATAATATCTACTCTAGTTACTCCAAGCCTATCTATCATAGTTAGTTTTTTCTTACTAAAGTTACTAGCCCCAAATATACATAAAGTATTCTTATAGCCTAGCTGCCACATATTTAACATGTCAAATATGCCTTCTACAAGAATTATGTAGTTGGTATTCTTGATCTTATCTATAGGAAATAAACAATCAGATACTACAGCATTCATAGGCTGTCTATTATATTTTGATTGATTAGCTAGATTCTTAATAGATCTACCTTCTATAAACTTTATCTTACCAAATTGATATACAGGTATGCAAAGGTAATCTTGCAAACCCATCTTACCTGTGGTAAAACTATTAAACTCTTTTAGTACTCTTGCGTCAATACCTTTAAACTCCTGATTAAAAGCCTGTCTATCATCAGGTATTTCTACACTATTTAACTCCATCTTAGCCTCTAGCTTCTGTTTTAGTTTTCTAAGCATGTAAGGATGTTTGCTATCAAAATCAAGAATTACAGTTTCGCCAATAGAAGCTAGGAACTTAGTAGTACCTCCACCGAATCCACAACTCCAACAATGAAACATTTCTTTTTCTAAATTAAAAGAAAGGCTAGGACTTTTATCTACATGTATACCACTAGTGCATGATATTAAAATTTCACTAGGATTGTTAGTTTTACGATACTCTATGCCTCTTTTCTCTAAAAGATCAGTTAAGTTCATATGTCTCTAGGCCCTTGCTTTTCATTATCTGAGCCAAATTTAGCTCCTGCATGAGGTTTCTCATTAATTAACGCTGAAGAGTTAGGGTTAATCTTAACACAAGTCCAATCCATAGCTACATCAAAACTCATAGCTTTACCGTTACGAATCTTAGTAGTATGAATAGTAATCTTACTATCAAGACCTCTATCTTCTCCTTCTGCGGGAGGAAAGAAATTAAAGCTTCTATCAGCAGAGTCTAAAATACCTTTTGCAAACCTAGCTTCTCCAGAAGCATCGATTTGGTATGGAGAGATCATAGTTACATCATACTTACGAGCTAGTGATTTAAGATTATCCGCAATAGTAATCTGTGTTTTCCAGTCTTTTTGATCATCATGTTTAATAATATTAATGTAGTCAACTACAGTCATGTTAAAATTAGGATACTTAGAGGAAAACATATTACAGTAGTGGTCAATACGGTTAAGTGTAAGAGACTCATCATCGATCATAAATAATCTATGGTCAGTTAGTTCAGGCTTAACAATTTTAATACGTTTATCAAATGTTTTAAAGTCTTTACTAGTTTCTAACTCAGTCAGTAGCATATCTACCTCTGCAGATGATTTATACATCTGCGCAAATTTAGCTTTAGCTATCTGTACTCGTTGATTAGCAGTAAGTTGATTTCTAAAAATATCAAGAAAAGGAACTCCTGACATTATAGACAGTACTCTATCATAAACTTCTTTGTAGCGCATCTCTATAGTAAAGAAAGCTACGGTGTTACCCTCTAAGAATCTATTTATAGCTAGATTTAAGGATATGATAGACTTACCAGAGCCCCTACGACCTCCTAGTAATATTAGCTCTTGAGTAGCAAAACCACCATTAATAGCGTCAAACTCAGCGGATAGTCCAGAAGGGTATATCTTAAAGTCATCTTCATCTGGAAAAAAGTCAAGGGTAGCTACATCGTATAACTCATCATCATGAGGTATAGCCTGATTCATATGTAATAAGTGATTTTGGAATTTATCTACAATCTCGACTTTTTCTAAATCCTCAAGATCATCTATCAACTTATCAATAAAAGTAATAGACTCATCTCGAATATAATAATCTTGCAATTGTGCTAGCAAAAACTCATCTTGTATTTGTTTATTTACATTTTCTTTAGCACATATTTGATTTTCTATAAATTCTTGTAGCCCTTGGTCTTTACGAGTAGTGAGCAATTCTTCTGCAGAGGGTAGTCGAGTGTTAGCTTTATAAAAAGATTTTATCTTATCAAATACCATACTGTTAGTACCAGTAAAATACTGATTTAGTAACTTAGAATATAGTGCATTACTCTGAGTATCTAAAAGACGACGCAGAGTAAGTTTTTGTAAATCAATTGCCATTAGGCCGCCTTAACTGGGTATAATTGGTCACGAGTAAAAGTATAAAAAGCACCCATATCATCTGCACGCCAAACGCGATAATACTCTCTTCCAGTTTCTTCAATAGTTTTATTAATTTTATTTATAATATCTTTAACAGCATTAAGTTTCATTTCTGTACCATCTTCAAATTGCCAGTAGATTTCATAATGAATACCTTCTTGAGGCTCTTGCCACTTATTTTTAGGGCCGGGTTTAAATGGGTAAGTCTCTACATACCTTTGTCTACCTTCACCAAGGTTTTCAATCTTGTCTTCATCATACACATCATCTACTATACCAAAGCAGTTAAGTTTAGCTAGAAATACCTTATCACCTTTTGCAAATTTTACTTCTAGATCTTGTATAATATGGTCAACCTTGGCTTCTGAATTCTTGCCACGGCCTCTAATCGGAACATTTAGCTCCATTAGTATAGCTTTAACTTTTTGTGGGGATATATAAAACTGCTTAGATATAGCAGATTGTGCCATACCGTTTAGGTATGAATCAGCAATAGACTGTTTTTCTTTAACAGTAAAAATCTTTTTACGCGCAGCTTTTTTAAGTTCTGCTTCGCGTTCAAGACCTCTATGAAAGTCTTCTATAATTGTATCTAGTTTTTTAGTATTATATGCGATACCTAAATGTTCGCAACAAGCTTTTTTAGTCTTCTTTGTCTTAATCATCCAAAGTACTTGACGAATCTTAGCTTCTGATATTTCTTGGGCTTTAGCCATATTCTGCTCCTATTTGTTATAACTATAATAACACTAGTTGAGCAGGATTGCAATATGAATATTAATGAACAATGAGGGTGTCGTCTATAAAGAACAAATCTGATACTACTTCCCTGATTAACCCAGTATCTGTGTATATAGGTATAAACTTTTCATTAAAAAATCTATTACTTCTATATAGTTTTTCTAAGTAAAAACTACTAATATAAGATTCAACTAGATCTGTAAAATCATTTGAATCTTCAGGTACTTTTTCATAGTAACTTTTTACCATAGCCTCAAAGTACATAGTTTTACCTTCTAAGCTTAGTGCAAGGACTGAGTTTAGTGCTCCGTCTGATAGTTCTTCTAACCTAAATTCTTTTTTCACTAGCTGTAACTATTCTTTCATTTTAATAAAAAAGGACAGTGTTTCCACCGTCCTTTAGTTTAGCTAAAATAGTATTTTTAGTCAATGGTAATTATGCATCAGCTGCTTTTGGAGTATAATCTGCACAGCTAAGACCGCGACGAGTAAGTACTGTTTTTACGCCTCGAACTGTTTTGTCAAAAGATGTTGCAATTTCTTCAACAGTTGAATCAAGCATATCTTCAATACCTGCATATGGGTCAGCTTTGACATCTTTTTTGTCACGCTGTGGAGCTTTCATACCCATGGACAATAGCTTGCCACGGATAGAGTTTACAGAGCGGCCTACTGCGTCAGCAATATCCTCTAGATACGCGCCATCGGATACCATAGTACTGATTTGTGCTTCTTCAGCCTCAGAGTAAGTACGTGGAGTTACTTTTTTCTCTGCTGGTTTAATGTGTGAAGTCATTTCAAGTGAAAGAGCTTTACCATTAATCTGACGAGCAGTAAATTTGGCGTCTGCAAATGCTTCTGCAATATCTTCAGCAGTCATATTACCTGAGTTTGCACTCAAGAATGAGGATAGCGCTGTTGTTTCATCAGCAGAAAATACAGGAGCTGCACCTGGCTTCTTAGGTACGTCATAGCCGAGTTTACGCAATTTTGCGGTTACTGAGCGGCGAGGAAAATCAAGTTCTCCCATTAGTCCTTCAATGGACTCTTCGGTAAGGCCAGCAGCTGCAACTTCTTGTAGGCGAGTTACCATTTCATCGGAATATTCAAATTTAGGCATGTATGATCCTTTCATAGATCGTTAGGTTGGTTTTTGTTAAATTAAACAAAAGAGTTATATTTCTCTCTCTTGGCTTATTTTTATATATTACATTCAATCTTTACAAGAAGCAAGTATAAATTGAAGGTTTTACTGCTAGTTGGTGGTTTTATAACTATTAAAAATTACCAACTAGTACTTCTTTTTTACTTGACCAATAGTCAACTATCTTTACTCCAAGCGTATTAGCTTTTTTAAACTTAGAAGAGGAGTTATCTCCTGCTGTAATTAATGCGTAGCAGTCTTTAGTAACTGTGGAAGTAACTTTAAAACCTTTAGTTTCTAGTATAGAACCTAATTCAGTTCTAGCCATGTCTAGTTTTCCTGTAATACATATCTTACGAGACTCTGTACCTATTATATCCTCTACTGTTACATTCTGTTCTAGTTTTAAAGGAAGTGTGTGTACCCAGTCTTCGTTTTCGTCAAGCCAAGATAAGATAGAGTCTATTGTAGAAGGTCCTACCCCTTTAATATCAATAGTAGCAATATCTCTCAATCTTTTAAATGTAGGTATTTTACTTACTATGAGTTTCGATGCTCGCTTACCTACCCCATTAATACCAAGAGATGCTAATACTAACTCATATGGTTTAGTTTTAGCCCTATCTATCTCAGCTTCTATATTAGGCCCTATAGCGCCTAATTTATCCCAATTGTTGTCATTAAACAAATCAACGGGATGTGTTAAGCCCATTTTCTTAACGTTAGCGGGGCCTAATCCTTTAATATCAATAGTTTTAATAAAATGTTCTAAAACTTTTGCTGTATTAATATTACTCTTATCTTTAACCAGTAACCTAGGACCATCTTTACGTGTGTCGGTTCCTACAGCCTTTTCAGCATGATTTTGATTAATCTTTAATCCGTGCTTAGAATGTTCTATAACTCTAAGAAACTTTGGTATAACGCCTCCAGCTCTTTCAATCTCAATAGTATCGCCTAGACCTAAGCTGTGCTGTTCTATAATACCTAGATTATGTAATGTAACTCTTGAAATAGTAGCATCATCTAGAGTAACAGGGTCAATAATACCTGTAGGATTTACAGTACCAGTTCTACCTATTACCCATACTACGTCTTGCAGAGTAGTAATAGCTGTTTCTGCTTCTCTTTCTTTTAAGGCTATAGCAAATCTAGGATACTTAGATGTATAGCCTAGTTTAATACATTTTTTAAAGTCATTAATTCTATAAACTATTCCATCTTGAGGATAATCTTTAGCTTTTTCATCTAATACAGTAAAGAATCCCATATTACTAAGTACTGCCATACGATTAGTATAGTTAATCTCAAAACCTAGTGAGTCATGAGCTACAAATATAATTTCTCGTTCTTTAAACTCTTTAGCAGACTTTAAGCCAAGAGCCCCACTTACATAGTTTCTATAATTTTCTACCGGCTTGTCTGTAAGACACTCGCCATTAACTACTAATAATTCTATTTCCGTATCAATTTTAATAGGTATATTACTAATTTCCGTAGCTAGATGTGTGACATTTTCACCCATCTCACCATCGCCTCTAGTAAGTGCTAGCTTTAGCTTTCCTCTTTTATAGATAAGGGATAAGTTAGCGCCATCAATTTTTGGGGTTATGATATCAAAATCTTCATCAATAGCTTCTAAATCATACTCTTTTCTTAAGGAGTATAGTTTAAATGGGTGTTTTACTTTACCTGCTTTACCACCTACTTTTAAAGTAGGAGAGTCAGAATCACGCCAGCCTTGAGCTTGTTCTACTGCTTCAAGTTTTTCATATAATTTATCCCATTCCGCATCAGAGATAACTGATACAGATGAGTCATAATAGGAATGACTGTGTTTTAGTACTGTGTTTTTTAATTGTTCATAATTCATATTATTAATATATGTTAAGTTTTAGCATTATGGAAGATCATTGTTAAATCTATTAAGTCTTTCTAACCATAATAATACATAAGCTCTTACGTTACTTATGTTAGGCATAGCCTTAAGTCTAGCACATAAAGCTAAGTACTCTTTTTCAAAAGAACTATAATCATAGCTTAAAAAATTATAATTATCCATATTATGTATATTATCAGCTATAATAGGCTTAATAATCTTGTCACTTTTCATAGTATATTTTATTTTTGCTTTTGTAATATGCCCTACACTTCCGCATATTCTTATTATAAGAACTTTACTTATTATTTTATGTATATCTGGATCGTGAGTTCTTATAAGAAGTTTTTTATTATTTTGTATACACAGATCTACGTGAAGCTTAAAAGTACTGATGTCCATAATTTCTAGGGTAAATACCGAAGTATGCGCTGTAGTAGCATGATTTTCTCTAATGCTAGTATTATCTCCAATATTATACATATCATAGCCCTCAGTTTTTCTAGGCCAATCTAAAGGTTTTTTATTATTATCATCTTCCCAGTCTGCGCTAGCAAAGTGTTTTAGCCATAAAAATTTACTATCTGTACTACATATAGATCTATATAGTACATTACCTCCATGCCCTCCTCTGTAGTATAATATAGTAAATAATTCAGGATACTTGTTAATGAATTGTATTATAAGTTTGTGCTCATTTTTATTTTTAATATCTATCTGAGGTACATACGTCATTGCTTACTTAACCATATTTGTATAAAGATTTTGACATGGTTATTAGGTGTTAGTTTTAAATAACTACATAATTTTTCATATTCGTTATCAAAATCTGTAAATAATAACTTATTAATGTCTATATTTAATGTATTAACTTCTAGTACCTTTTCTAAAGGTTTCGTAGCTTTTATTTTTCTTTTGGGACTTCCTATAATTCTTACTATGGGTACAGACTTATTAAAAGATCGTATATCAAAGTCAGTTTTAACTATAAGTTTTTGTTTATTTTTCATAGCTTTTTTAACTAATTGTACATTTTTAATAAGTTCTGTAGTATCACCATCATTAAAAATATTACAGTACCCTGTGTGGCATGCGCTTAGTTGCTCTTCTGTGTTTAATTTAGAATTCTGTAATCTAAAACCTTTGTCCGGCCAAATTAAAGAATCTTTTATGTTTTCTTCGTTATTATTAATATCGTTATCCCAATAATACTGACTATCTGCTCCTATTATTCTTTGAACAAGATTACCTGCACTACCTCTAGCATACTGTATTACAAGTAAGTGTTTCTCCAAAGAGTTTACAAATCTTACATCATCCATCTAATCGCCAACTAACTACGCTATCTATGTTTTCTTTGCTCCAAGAATCATAATAACCTTGTTTTCTTAATTTGTTACTAGCATTATTTAGTTTATCTAAAGATTGTACTAGTAATAGTGCCCACGAGCCTTGATTCATTACTACATTACTTATAATTTCTTCATCATTAGGATGATCTTCTAGTACTACGTACCCTCTTTTACGTAAGAATTTATTATTTGCTATATCAGCCGCTGAACTAAGTTCTTTTACTGATACTAACATAGGGTCACAGCCTATAATTGCAATTTCTTTATTTTTCGGCCAATGATAAGTAATATTTTCGCATATTGCTATAAGATAGTCGTGATTACTTATATGCTCATATGCATTACTAAACTCTATATATTCTATCTTATTAGATATCATAGCTTCTTTTGCAAAAGGGCAGGGTATAGCTCCTAAAGTACTATTATGTACACTAACAAACTGTAATACCCACTCTTCTATATCTTGTTTTAGTCTATCCACGACTTTCCTAACAACTCAAATCCTTCTAGCTTGTACTTATATTCGTCATCTGAGCCAAGGTATAGATAATTATAACCTAAACTTTTATAGTATGCACACTCATTTTGTAAACTGTTGATACCTAGTCTTAGTTTTGGATTTGCATAGTCCCAGGCATGTTGATCTGCCCACACACTTTTTTGGCTATCATATTTAACTATAATACTAAAAGCGCTAAGTTTGTTTTCGTAGTAGTAACCTAGTACTTCATTTTTACTAATTTCTTCTTCAAACAAAGGACATACGCTTTTAAAATTTTTATAAGCACAATATTTATTATAAATAAGCAATAACTCTTCATAGCTTGGGTTAACAAGTACCTCCCAATCATCTAATTGTGAGTATGAAGTTTTTTTTAAGTCTACTCTACATTCTAGCATAGTTATATAAATCCTATATCTGTAACTGGTTTTTTTCTATCAGGAAAGTAATCCTGTTGATTTCCTTCTCTTAGAAGATCCAAGGTAATGCAATGTAGTCCACCATCCCAAAAGTACCTATGTCTCCATGGTACATATACTGGCTCCATCTTATGCTTCTTTAGGAATGTATTTACTTTTTCGTTATTCTTATTGCTTACGCACACGTGGTGCTCATCTAAGACTAATACATTTACATCAAATACTGTTTCTTCTACGTAACCTACCCAGTCAGTAAGCCATGTTTCTACAAATTCTGTAAACTCATCATTATCTTCTTCCCCTGCTAGCCACCACTTGCCTTTATTTTTTCGTTTTAGCTCTGCAAAGGGTTGCAATACACTCCAACTTTGATCTGGTAGGTAGCAAACATCCCAGCCAGGAAAGGTATTTTCATACATTTGTATATCACTCAGGCTTAATATTGCTCCTGGCTTAATAGGATGAAAACATCCATCAGTATGGGTATCCCCTACATTAATAGTATTCTTACGCCAGCCTTTAAATATATAATTATACATTTCTTTGTATTTAGTATATTCATTGTCTAAATAAACATCTTTACCTATCATAAATACTTTTGCTCCGCCATAAACAGAGCCTTTAAAATCTTTACGTATATGTCTAGGTACGAGAATAGTATCTGTACCTCCATAATCTTTTAAACATTTTGCTATTGAGGGATGATCAACTTGCCAAGAGTAAGCTTTATTACCTAATATTAGTTGATAATCTCTAGGCTGTAAAGGGCCTCTAGGATAGTGAGGTAAGTCATCCATACCAAACTTAGGTTTATCTATAAATCTCTCACTACGATCCATTTCTGGTTGTATTACTTTTACTCCGAATTGTTGTAGGACTTCTTTATAGTTTTCTAAATCTTCAAGAGTTTCTTCGCATATTCTTTTTAATGGTGTTTCTACATTAGGATTTACCCCGTTAAAGAATTCTGGCGTATAATTATTACCTAACATACATACTTTAAGAGTATCCCATTTATTCCATATATTAAACTTCATGAATACACATATACTTGTATATCTTTGGTATAATACTCATGTAAACTTGCTATACCATGTTTTGATATTTGAAGTAGTTCTGCTAAATGGTAGTTATCTGTTACTTTTACTATACTAGTACTATTATCTTTGATAAATTTAATAATGTCTCTATTTTGATTTTGTATTTTAATCCACATAATATTTAAGTCTTTATAATACTCATTGTATAACGGATAAGTAATATTAAATTCTCCACATTTTTGCCACCACTTATAGCATTCATAATCATTTCTATATACCATTACTATAGGACCTTTATCTTGTTCTTTTAAGCTGTCTAACTGATGAGCAAAGGTGTGAGATTTAATTATCCTAATACCTTGTCCACTAAAAGGGGCATCCCACTCATGTATATCAAATTCCATTCCAGGGTCCCAGTATGCTCCTATGTGCATTAGCTGGGGGGTACCTGGAGTGTCTGCTTCATGCCAGTAGGTTCTTTCTTCAGAGTAATCTGAATTATCAATATCTATACTTTGATATATATTTTTTACAACACTGCTCCACTTACTGCCGGGAGCCCCAGTAACTAGTATATAATTATTCATATCATCCTCATTATATATAATTTTATTATTATACTACTACTAAGCGCTTTTGTCAAGGCTATAGCTGTAGCACGTTATTAAAAGTGCTAAATAGAGCTCTAGTTTTTTCTGTAGCTATTCCAGTTACTAGAAGAGTACATCTAGGATTTAATCCTGCATTAGCGGTACAGTGTGGTACATTATACCAGTCAAAACTGTATATTTCTCCTGCCCTGTATCCTGTATGTACAAAATTACCATACTGAATAAAGTGCCCCGGCTCCCAATCATTTAACATAACCATAAACCTAAACACATTATGAGGGTTATCTGTATCCCACTTTTCAAGCTTGTCTATATGTACATTCCATACTTGTCCGGGGTGTTGTACATGTACTCTTTTTTGTATTTCTTTTTTGCCGCCCGCTTCTAAACCTAGGGCATCTACCATAGATTCAAATATAGGTTTTAAGTTATACTCTAAATTAGTTAATATTAAGTCTGCCGGAGCTCCGCTCCTAGTCAGATCATACTCTTCAGATTTAATATCTTTACTGGTGCCGTCAGAAGGATTCCTAGTACGCCAAGTTGTTTCAGTGCTACTATTAATAGTAGCACTTAACTCTTTACTCCAATCACCTTTAAAACACCCTGCATAGCGCATAGCGTCAAATGCAGGGTCCATCTTAAAAGCATCAAAATGATAGTCTGTTCTAGGTTTTAATGTGTCCCAACTACTATCAGGCTCATCAGTATTAAAAGCATCTATATCATCCTGAGTTATATTCATTTAATAAGTTCTTCTTTATATATGCTAGCTAGGCCTAGTGCTTCTTTATTAAATTTAACTAGATTCTTAAGTGCATCCTCAGTAATAAAACTCATAAGCGTATCCCGTATTTTATCACCGTCTTCTCCTATAAACCATTCATACTTACCGTTTTTAGCTTCAATTGCTGTCATAGACTCTGTATTATTATTCATAGCAGTCATAGCCGCACGTAAGGTATCGCGTAGTTCTGGATTGCCTTTGTTAATCCAAATTGCCTTCTGTAAGCCGTCACGAAAACTTTTTACAAGTACATAGGCATCATAAAACTCACCACTTGGAGCTACTCCCCATTTTGCTTTAAATAGCTGTTCAACTTGGTAGCCTACAGGATAGTTAGTATCATCAACATGCTTACCCGTTGTAGGATCTAATAGTCCATGATGAAACCAAAGTTCTGCGTTTTCATCAGGTTCTACATGTTTTTGGTATGTTGCTGGATTTTCCCGTGTACCGTTTAGATCACCGCGTTTAAATGCTAATCTACGCTCACTACCACTCATACCTTTTACCCATGTTACGTTTTCTTTAAAACATGTAATATATTCATCAACTGTTTTATTAGGCCCACATATCATAAGAGTCATTGCAAAAGCTTCTGGAACCATACCACTTCCTGCAGGGAATCGTGGGTGGCTCATATCATCACCAATACGTTTTCCTGCAATTATATTAAGATTCATAAGGCCTATTGACTCATACTCCGCATAGTCATAGTCTACTGCTTCTTGTAAAAATGACACACCATTACCTCCATGAGTTACTACTATAGTATTATCATCAAAACGTAAATCGTTGTGAAAGGCGTTAATACCTGGAATATCTCTTGCGCCAGGAATCAACCTTAGAGTGATTGAATCGCCTAAGTGCTTTTCTAGTTCTTTTTTTACAATCTCTGCCCATACAGTAGTTCCTTGTCCGGGCTTTTGTGGTACTACCATAGTAACCTCTGCTAGCGATACACTAGCTATTAGAGCTATAACGGCTCCTAAAATTATAGATTTCATATTTTTCTCCTTAAACAAAATCAATTCTGGCTTTGTTAAAAAACAAACCCCATATAGCAGCTAATACTGCTAATATTATAAACGCTGCAGGCATAGGTCTAAGCAGTAATTCTTCCCACCCATAACCGAACGTATTAAACTGTACCCAGCTAGATTCAAGTCTTGCACTAAGTATAAAACCTATTAAAAAACTAACTCTACTGAACTTTAAGTACTTCATAAACATACCTGCTACACAACAAATTGCTAACATAGCATAATCATCTACCATACCTGTATACTGCGTACTAGCCCATATTAAGCTGGCTAGTATAGGCCAGAAATAATACTTAAAAGGTATATTTGTTATATATACCGCATATTTAATAAATGCATAGCTAATAGGTAATATAATAATTAGACTCCAAAGATAGCTACTTAGTAATACATCAAAGAATCGTTGATCTTCTAAAACGCTGGGAGTACCTAACTCAAGTCCTACATACATAAGTAACCCCATAACTATAACTTCAAAAGGCGCTCCAGGTATTCCAAATAACACCGTAGGCACATAGCTAGTTGCTTTTTGCGCATTATTAGCGCCCTCACAGCCTATTACACCTCTTACGTGCCCTTTACCTACATTTTCTCCACTTTTTTTACCTAAAGCTACTGTCTGAGAGTAAGCAAACCAGTCAGCTATTGCGCCCCCAATTCCTGGCACTAACCCTACAAAGGCTCCTATTAACCCTCCACGTAAACCGTCCCATTTATATTTCCAAGTATCTTTGATTCCTTGAACTAACTGAGTTAGTATTACGCCTTTTGTTAGTTTTATTCTCTCTGCTTTCATCTTGTAAGCACTAAGTAGCTCAGGAAAAGCTAATACACCAGCCATTACTGGTACAATCTGTATACCTGCTTCTACATAATCCCATCCAAGCGACCAGCGTGGACTAGCAGTATTAGGGTCCATGCCTATCAAGCCTACTAGTACTCCGACTACTAAAGCTATTAATCCACGAAACCAGTACTTACTACTAACAAATACTACGCATACCATAGCGAATATTAAAAAACTAAACATCTCTGCTGTTCCAAAATACAATACAATTTTAGTATAGTAAGGTAAAAATAAAAATACAGCTAATCCCCATATAAGTCCATTGATCCAGCTAGTGCTAATAGCTGCGCTAAGTGCTCTAGCTGCCTCTCCTCGCTGGCTCATTGGAAAACCGTCTACCATAGTAGCTGCAGCCCCTCCTGCACCAGGTATATTCATAACTACTCCACAAAAAGTATCTCCTATACTACTAGTCACTACTATTGCCGTAGTAAATACTACTAACATATAAGGATCTTGAAAGTAACCTACAAAACTGTATACAGCTATAAGCCCTGTTGTAGCTCCCGCTACAGGTATAAGACCTATAAAGAATCCGTAGAATACTCCTAAAAATAATACAACTATATAATAGTCCAAATAACACCTAATCATAAAACACAAAAATCCACCCCAAAAAATGAGGTGGATTAAAACTTAACTAGTGAACTTCTTTATGCGAGCGTTACTAGTTTTATGTAGTGGGTTTTCCCCACACGAAATACATTCTGTTACTATTATCGTTCTTTATATCAAGAATGTCAACCCCAAGATAATTAGCAGCGTTCACAATAAAGTTAGTTGACCATGGGTAAAATGAAATCCATTTAGATTCTGGTTTATTATGTTGTACTCCAGGGTTTACTCTAAAAAATAACTTACCTCCATCGGCAGTTAAACTTACTACTTTTTCTAACTCAGAAAAAACTTTATCAGTACTACCAAAGTTTATACTACCAAGTGCTAATACTACATCATACTTTTCATCGGTAACATAGTCTAATGTTTTGGCGTTAATATCTGCATTCTTATTATAAGGGTCTAACCCTATTAAATTATTAATCTTACCTTTAAATTCGTTGTAACCACAGCCTATATCTATCACCTTTTTAGGGTTAAGGGCATTAACTTCATCTATTACTTTTAACCCACTATATTTAAACTTTTTAGTTTCAGGCTGCCACACCTCTCTAAAATATCGATCTAGAATAGCATCATCAATTCTGTCAACCAATTCACCTATATTATGAAAGCCAACTTCTTCTAGCAATACATCAAAGATGCCTACTATAGCCTGCCTTAACTGACTTTTATTTCTTAATAAAGAAGGAGAAGTATGAAACATAGCTTCTACTTGATTTAAAATTATTAAATTCATTACTTATCTCTTAGTTCAATATCTAACATAAACATAAGACTAGTAATTGCATGAGCTAAGTGGTGTATATCAGAATCTGGATCAATCTTTTCACCCTGCATGAATTTCGAAAAATGTCTCATAGTAGCTGCTTGGTATCGAATAGCCTCTACTTTTTCCCAATTAAATCTTCCATATTTATCAGCTCCGTGAGTTAATACTTTAACTACTTCATCTAATGCTGCAAAAGGTACTAAAGAATAGTCAGGCTTACCTTGATCAAACTTCATACCTTCATTAAAACCTCCGACAGGTTTTGATAAAAAATCAGGAAGAGGTTCTTTAAAATTACCCATAGTACTGTCACTATCTACGTCTATCTCGTAATTGGTAAACTCTTTATAAGCGTCTTTAACTAACGTAACTTCAAGGTCAGGATGCGAATCTAACACTGATATTTCTTTTATAGTTTTATCTATATATTCATCAGCAACTTCTTTAATACTTGATTGCTGCATACCATCAAGATCTTTATATTTTCTGGAAATATATTTATGGTAGCTTTCTTGTTTATTCATACCTATTTTACCTTGCGTTTAATTGCTTCTAGTAACTTTTGTAAGTTTTCTTTTTTATTAAGATTAGTCCCTTGTACATCTAGTCCTAAAATATCTTCTAACTCTCTAAGCATAACTTTTACAGTTAAAGACTTATCTTCTTCTTCTATTTCAGGCTTTTCATATATTTTAAGTTGAACTAACTTACTTATAACACTTCTATAACCTTTTGCAAAGTGCGAAGCTAACTTATGTACATCTCTAATATCTTGTTCATTGTAAAGATTTATTAGTTCCGCCTCTTGCTCATCATTCCATGCTTTAATACTCATCGCTCTCTCCTAAGTCAAATTCTAATTGTGTATCCCAGTTGTATCTCATTGCTACTGCTTCTCCCGCATCCTCTAATAAAGGTATAAGTGAAGTTACTTCATCAGCAGGGATAGAAAAACCAGATTTAGTAGGATACCACTGGCCTGTATCTCCGTCCATAGAGTACTCTCTAATATGGAGATACAGTTTATCTCTAAATTCATTAGTTGTTACTTTCACAGCATTTCCATTAGGCTTGTGAAAAGCTGTACCAAAATCAATATTCATATTCATAAAGTAATAACTTTCTCATCATACACAAAAGATTTAAACCATTGCGTAACAGGATATGCTCTAAATATATGTACTAGAGCATATCTAGTTTTATCTGTAGATTTGTTATCCATACCGTGCTGTACAAAGTCTGGATCAAATATAATTGTTTCTCCCTGCTCAAGATTATAAGTATATTCTTTATCTTTGTATATAAACTTATATATAAAATTACTATCGGCAGTAAGAGCAGTAATGCTTCTAATCATATACTTATCTGGCGGGGTATCAAACCAATTGTTTTCATCTACGTGTAACGGTATAATATTACCAGGAGCCTGTTTATGTATTCTAACTCTAGTACTACAAAACTGAAAATAATCTACTAATTTTTTAACATCATTTAGCTGCTCGTATAATTTAGTATACTTATATTCTTCGGGATTTTCAAACGGATCTAATCCATTACCTCTATAAAAATCAAAAACACTTCCAGTACCACTTTTAACAGCAATGGCATCACAGTTTCCCGCTAAATCTTGATCTATATGAGGTTGAAACTTTAACTTGTCTAACCATTCGTTAGAGAAAGAAAGTTTAGTCTTTGCTCTCAACAGCATTCGGATCCATCATTCTAGTTATTTTTTTCATACCAGCTTTAATTAATGGTATTTTTTTATCTTTATTAGATTTCCATCTAGCTACTGTAGCGTCAGTCAACCCAATATCATAGCCATTTACTATACAAAAGTTTCTTAATTCATCTTCATTAACAAATAGTTTTAATTTATCTTCGTGCATCAATATATTCCTTTATTCTCGTACCCTCGACAGGTTTATCTAAGTAATCTTTGCCAAGAATCCATAAGTTTTCGTTTCTATCTGATAGCTGTTTTAACCACTCATTATAACAAATTTTAACACCGTGTAAACCTCTAACGTATTGAGCCCCTACAGTATGAAAAGCGTTACTCCACCATATTACAGATTCTCCTTCAGTACTAACGTTTTTAGTTAGTTTTTCTGGCGTCTCACATATATCTAAGTGAATAAATTTATGTTTTAAATTTTTATATCTGTCCCAGTGGTCTTTAATTATTTTTTCTGACCCCCACCAGTTAATTTCTCGTTCCCATAACTGCTCATACGTTTGATGCTCTGTCTCTACACCGCCTGTTTCATTTATTTGATACTTAGCTTTAGCCCATCTTAAAAATGCTGGATAGTCTTCGCCATCCCAATTATTTAGTAACATCTTTTTAAAAGCTAAAGCCTGTTTACTATAGTCATAAAAAGTAACTTTTGTATCATCTTCAAAACCATAAGTGTTTAATATCATATTTGGTTTAAAACTAGCAGCTACAGCATATAAATGTTTTATAGGTTTTTTTATATTTACATACTTTAAATCTGCATAAGTTTCGGTATTCCAGAAAAATACGCAAGTAGGTGCATAATTGACTATGTTATTTATCCAGCTAAGTTGAGTTTCTAAGTCTGCAGCACTAGTAGTAGGATATACATATTGCTTAGACTCTCTTATTTTAGGGTGAAAGTTATACACTGTTAATCCGTTTTCTAAACTTTTATTTACAAAATTCCAGCCGTCTACTAAGGGAGTGCATACTTGAGTCTCTTCTGTAGGTTTTAAAGTAACAGGAGTATAGTCATCGTGTATATTAGATATGTGTCTTTCTGCCTTTGCTACGATTTCGTTTTTAGATGCTTTTTTATTTCCAAAAACAGGTTTATCAAAATCTTTATAATACTTAAGATTAACTAGCATACACTGTTTATGTAATCCGTAATAGCCTTGTCCTTCAGGACTCTGACTATTTTCTGTTTGTTTATCTAATATATGTCCTGATACAAAAAAATTCATATCTTTTATATACTTTTCTATATGTTTAAAGAATAAAGCATCTTTTATTATATGACCTACCGACTGTACTACACAATAGTCTACTCCATGTGTTAAAGCCTCATCTAATACCTCATTTACCGACTGCTTAACTATGACAGGGCCAAAATATTTAAATCTTGTAAAAAACTCTGTTATTTCTTTTAACTTTTCATGCTGAGTCATATTATTATTCATAGCTCTATCATCATAGATGCCTACAACATAATTTTTATTTATTCCCATTTTTCTCATAGCTTGTTTCTACTAACTTTTTAAATTCTTTATTAGGTTTACCGTGTACTATCATATGATACCTATCGTCATTACTATCATTAAATACTGCATGAGTATTACCTACATCTAATAGAAATGCTGTACCTTTATTAAAAGGTACATAACCTTTATGGTCTTTCATTTTAAATTTACAACCTTCTGGGTTATTTAAGGCTATATTAATAGGAGAAAGTTTATTTTCAAATGCATCTTGATGCGGTGTTATAAAACCTTGTGGATCTAATAGCATAAATCTTACCCTGTAATAGGTATCAAAAGGAAATACTTGTTTGAAAAAATTTGTAGTTATTGGACATAGATCAGCTATCTCAGTCCATATATAAGGCGTATCTTGATTAGATTTATATCCATATTGCTCATAATGATTAGTTTTTTCAGAAGATACCCCATGTATACATAAGCTTCTCCAACCTTTATGTCTATAAGCACCTTGATCTTGATCTCTATGAGCTACAAATAGATGTTTAATAGCTTGGGCTTCTGCTAACATACCTTCATGATCAAAATCTAAAGCAAGTTTTAACCAAGGTAAGTTACTTTTATTTACTATCCAATTGTAGTCTATCATGGAATAAGTAACTTTTCGTTGTAAGCAAAACTTGTACCGCATCCGCAACTAGCTTTAGCTCCGGGATTAGTTACAGTAAAAGCGGTTGTCAACCCTGTTACTTTAATATCTATACTAGCCCCTGCTACGAATTGTAAGCTTTGTTTATCTACAAAAGCTAAAGGATTGTTACTTATGTTAATTTCATTATCTGTTATAGAAGAAGTGTCTACTACCTCAAAAGAGTAATTAAAACCACTACAACCTCCTCCATTTACTGAAAACATGAAGGCAGATTCTTCTGTCATGTTATTAACTATATATTCTTTAGCTTTTTTAGTTAACGTAGGTAATTTACCTATCATTTCTTGATTAATAATAGGGGGATTTCCGTGAAAATCCTCCAATATTTTGTATTCTAAAGCACCTTGTTCTTTTTGATCAGGTAAGCTATCAAAAAAATCATCTAAGTCTTTTAGGTAGTCTTCCGTTGATTTCATTAAATACTCCAATATAGTTATCTACTACTGTAGACCAGTTTGTAAGGGTGCTTATACTTTTAACTTTTTCATACATAGCATCTTTTTCATGACTATGATATACGTATTTAAGAGCTTTGTCAAGTTCCTCTGCTCTCGGCTCTTGTATAAAAGTATGAGTGCTCATTAAAGTAGCTGCATCACCAGGTTTCATAGCAAATATAGAAGGATCTGTTATATTTATTGCTTTTCCTTGTGTAGGTAGCTTTATGCCTATATCATTAGGTATAAAATCATCTGTAGGTCCGTTAGCAGAAATAATAGGTATACACCCACAAGCTACGGCTTCCTGTACATGCATACCAAAACCTTCAGCTCTGTAAGGATGTACTAGTACATTACTAGATTTATATACATCTGACATTTCTTTTTCTGTCAAATCATCATCAATATATATAACTTCAGCACATCCTGTTTTATATTGCATATTAATAATTTCTTGTAATAGATTATTTTTACCATAGATTCTAGGATTATCTTTAACAATTAATTTAGCATTATCGTATTTTTTAAAAGAATTAGCCCATACATTGAGTAAAATATCTAATCCTTTTCTCCACTGAGAGTTGCCTACATATACAAAATTAAACTTAGACTTATCAACACCTAAATGCTCTACAGAATCTCCAGTTTCATTATTAAATAACGAGTCATTATATCCGTTAGGTACGACGAAACCGTCTAAAGGATTTAAACCGCCCTTACCAAAAACCTCACTTACGTAGTTACTAGGTACTATCAGAGCATCCGCAAAAGTTTCAAACTTATACTGCCATTCAAAAGGAGCTTTTGGATACTCCCATGGCTGTATATATACAATTTTAGTTTTATCACTTACAGGCCAGTTCCATATAGGTGGGTACGTGTGTCTAACCTGAATATCAGGACTATCATTCTCAACTCCCTCTATATTTTTAAGAGTTTTAATATGCTCCTTATCAACACCGTATGACGGGTCATAAGCATCTAAAGGTACTATAGATACCTCTTGGCCTTTCTTAACTAGCTCCAGTACAATATTTCTATTTACTATACTTAGAGAATGATTATCGTAGAACTTACCAACAAATTCTATTTTCATTATAATACTCCATATTGTTGATAATAAGATTCTAATTGCTCTAGAGGTAAAGCATATAGCTTTGGCCACTGTGCCTGTCCTAATCCTGATGTTTTAAAGTTTTCAAGTTCTTTATAATTATCAAGGGTGACTTTATCCCAAATATTATAAAAAGGATCATTTTCTACTAGGTCAGAATGACCTATATTATGTATTTTTTCATGCAAGTCTTCTTTAGATCTACACAAACTCCAATGAATAGCTATCAAAGGAGATATAACTCTGTTATGGCCTGTAGCACTTTTATCTGTCCATCTAGCGTAAGTAAAAGTACTATTTTTATGAGTAACTACTCCTTGATTTTCTCCATAAAATGGAGAGTCATCTTTGTTTGCTATTACTAATATAGTATCATCAATTATTTTATAAGGAGTAGCCCATGTCATACAAATATCTATTTTATCAGCATACTTCTCTACTAAGGGACAATAGTTATAGAAAAAATCTTTAGCATTTACTAAGTACTCATCAGCATCAAAACTGAATACCCAATCATTATTACACTCTGCTTTTAAAAAATTACGTTCGTAGTTGTCATTTTCTATAGCTATGGCAGATTGATGAAAATTATCTTCTATAATTGATATTTTGTTATCAACGTCAATCTCTGAAAGTTCTGAAAATAACTTTTCTTCATTAAATGTAAAAGAGTTATTGCTCCAACTAACTCTATCTATGTCAAGTCCTAGTATAATCTCATCAACATAATCATAATAACTAGATATGCTATTAGGTAAGTAACCAGCATCGTAACTTATTAAACTAATTACACTCTTCTTAAGCATCTTTTACCACGATCTTTGCTGGAGTTTTAGGTGTAGCAACTACTTTTACTGTTTTTTTCTTAATACCATAAATAGATACACCAGAATAGTAATGATTAGCATTACTAGTACCACTATTAGTTCTTTTTTCTTGCCAAGTAATATCTAGTTTATCTGCATGCCTTAGTAGCGCAGCTTCTAAATCTCTAGCATGTTCAGGATTAGAATATTGAGAAAACATAAGCACTGCTTCTGTATTCATAGCTTTTAGGGTTTTGTTAAAAAAGTCATCGTATAAAGATGTGTTAACAGGTACTACATCAAAAAATACTACATCAAACTTTTTTTGTTTATCCCAGTCTATATCTTCAAAACTACTTTCTATAATCTCTATGTTATCTAAAGTAACTCCATTATCTCCTGTAGTATATCTAGCTAAGTTAGCTTCCATTTGACTTTTCATATTACTATGAATAAAACCTTCTGGAGCCCACTTATCAGGCTCTCTTTCGTCGTATTTAAAGTTGTCTACACCTACTACACGTGTAGTATCGTTTCCGTAGGCAGCTGCTAAAGCTGTTGACCCTCTATAAATACCTATTTCTAGGTATGATATATCTTTAACAGCACATACATTGTTTATTAAGCAGCGCAGTCTTTCTGAACTTAATCCGAATAGTTCACGCTCTCTCTCTGTTAATTTTGACTGTCCATTGTCAGCTAGTTTTAGTGCTGCTTGAACCCATTCTTTTGTGATTTTTCCCATAATTTATCCTTTATTTAATAATTTTTCTAGCAAGATATCTACTAACATAAAAGGTATGTATAGTAAGATTACGATTATACCTACTATAATACACGCTATTACTGTTATAGCTATTGTTAACACACTTAATACTACCCAAACAAGTAAAAACGCTGTTAATATAGGCTTTGATTTCTTATAGTTATATTTTCCAAGAGTATTTGCTAAATCTTCTTTACTTACATACATCTTATCCACTATTTATCTCCGTGTCCAGCGTTTTATAAAATTTTGAGTTTGCCCATTTCGTCTGCAGCCTAGCTAGGTTTCTAGACTCCATAGCTACTTTACTATTATCTATTTGTTTAATTCGCTTATTATCTCTTGACTCGTGATGCATAAGTCTTACAGGTAGTTGGTATATTTTTTTACCTTTTTCTCGTGCAGTAAGGCAGTAATCGACGTCTCTGTTGTAAGTCCACTCATACTCTGGGGAGAAATTTCCAACGGTATCGATGAAAGTTCGTCTAATATAACAGCCTCCAAAGGTAGTCCATGCAACTTCTCTGACTGAGTTATACTGACCTGTATCACTTTCCAATTCTTGTTTAAAAAGAGTTTTATTCTCAATAATGAGACCACTTCCGTAATGGTCGGGAGTGCCGTTGGTAAATTTTCCACCTGCAGATTGTATAAGAAAGTTATCTTGTACATCTTTTGCCGGGTATAATAACAAGCAACCAAACATCCCTGCTTCTGGGTATTTTTCGACATATTCTAAAACCTCTTCAAACCAGTTATCATGGTGCGGAGTCATATCTGCATGTAAAATAAATATATCTTCATTAGGAAACTTATTCCACATTTTTTGAAACATTAAATCTGAGCCAATACCTGCATCATCTCTTTCGTAGTATATATCATATTCCCAAAAAAGTTGTTTATGCTCAGTTATTTCTTGTTCACTTACATATGGGGTTATTATTTTAACCATTATTTTATAATCCCTAATACTGCTTGAATTTCTAGTTTTTTATGCTCTCTACCCATTCTATATGCTTTTAGAAATAAATTTACAGTTTTCATATCCGTGGCTAGTAGCTCTCCTGCTACTTTAATAAAGGGATTACCTACTTCTATAGATATTTCTACTCCATAAGTATTACCAGTGATTCCGTTAATTTTCATACGTTACTTTCTTTAGATTAGCTTATCTGTCCACGTTTTAGGGGTTTTATCGGTAATCAACTCTAGTGGTAAATGGTATTCAAAATCTCTTACTCTAGGCTTTATCCATTCAACCATTTCTTTAATAGTTTGATCTGCTGATATAGCTGCTTTATAATTAAACTCGGCACTTATTTTAGCACTAGAGCAATACGCATTTTTTACTTCATTTGGTCTATCTGGAAAGTGTTGTAAGGCAGGATAGACCTCTGCGTGATGTCCAATTCTATAAGCAAGTTGCTTTATACTGATCTCATTATCATCAGGACCAATATTATATACTTGCTGTCCAATATCCTTGGCACTATTCATTATCTGTTCTACAGCTTTTATACAATCTAATACATTAGAGAATGAACGTTTTTGTTCGCCATCTCCGTATACAATGATAGATTTACCCTGACATACTCGATTTATCATTATACCTACAACATTACGAAATGGATCAAAATATCTTTGACCGACACCGATAACATTATGTGGTACTACAGTTACATAATGTAACCCATGTATATCAGATAACAACTTTAAATGTTCTTCTGCTTGTACTTTAGCTAACCCATATGGATCAACGGGCTTAGTAGGCATATCTTCAGTAAAAGGAGGTACTTGATCACCATATCTAGCCATAGAACTACAGTTTATAAATAATCTTACCTTGCAGTGAAGTGCTGCCATAGCTACCGCTAAGGTACCAGATACTATGCTTGTTGCTGTAATTGTAGGAGAAAATACGCTTAACCCTTCGTAAGGTAGTGACGCAGTATGAAAAACAGTATCTGCTCCTTCCATATGTTCTTTTAAAAGTTCTATGTCTAAGATATCACCTTTAATATATATAGCTTTTTCTGGTACATTAGAGTCAATGCCTCCTATACCATTATCTATTCCTACAACCTCATAACCTCCTTGATTAATTAGGTATCTAGCAAAACTACTACCAAGTAATCCCGCAATTCCTGTAATAAATACTTTAGTCATTACCAAACAAATCTTTCTTTAAAATAGTTAACAAGTTTGACTATTTCTATATCAAACTCTTTTTTAGGCTCCCAGCCTAGTTTTCTGAGCGGTTCACAAGATATTGCATACCTTATATCTTGTCCTTCTCTACTATGCCGAATATCTATATGATCGGAGTAGTCAGGAATATCTATATTAACTCTACCCATAAAATATGTATTTATTATTTTGTGTACAGTATCTATATTTGCTTGTTCAAACTCAGATGATATGTTGTATATACGATTACGAACACCTTTTTCATATATTGTTATAAGCGCTTCACAAGTATCATCAACATGTGTCCATGTTCTAATAGGTTTTCCGTTGTCATGTAGTTTTATTTTTTTATCTCTAGATAATCGTTTAACCGCTAACGGAATTAATTTTTCAGGATACTGAAAAGGTCCATAGTTATTAGAAGGTCTAGCTATTATATATTCTAAGCCGTGAGTTCTAGCCCAGCTTTTAATTAGTAGGTCAGCACTAGCTTTTGTAGCTGCATAAGGATTACTAGGGTTAAGCTCAGAAGATTCATCAAATATTGCTTCTAATGTATCTCCATACACTTCATCTGTAGACATATGAAAAAATAAAGGTTTATCACTTTTTATTACTATTCTACTATCTACTATTGATAGTAGATTTCTTACTCCATCTATGTTTGATTGTATAAAGTTATAGCAATCAACATTACCGTTATCAACATCACTTTCTGCAGCTAAGTTAAAAATAACATCGCATTCTGGCAGCCATGTTAACTTAGTTATATCTTTGTGTATAAATTCAAATTTTTTATAGCCGTGAGCTAGTTTATATACTTCTTTGGAATTAGCTACATATGTTAATTTATCAATACCATACACATACCAACCACTACTGAGTAATTTTTCAGTTAAATTTATACCTATAAAACTAGCACAGCCTGTTACTACTGCAATTTTTCTACTCATCTACTATTCCCATACAAGTAATTCTATCATAAACATAAGTAGAATTACTTAATCCCCTTAAAGGATGGTAGTATTTTCTAGCATCATACTCTTTATAATTATCTATAGACGTAACATTTTCATGTATAAAAGGTAAACAGTTAGGAAAGAATATATCTTCTTCATCAGCGTGATGCGTGAATACTATACCTTCTAAATTTCTATGTTCATACCTAGCACGATAGTACCTATCTGTAAAATCTAAAGCTAATTGTTCCATATTATTATCAAAGCTGTCCCACCATTGTAAAACACCTGCAGCGGCTAATTCACTCATTTTAAAGTTACCACCGCGCTCATTAAATGCGTTATCTATAATACCAAAGTTTATAGCAGTTCGTACTGCTTGCTCATATTCCTTGTCTATAACTACTAAACCTCCTTCACCAAATCCTATGGGCTTAGTATGATGAAGAGATATAAAAGACGCATTACCAATATTACAGCTATTAGTACCTTTCCAAAAAGAAAAAGGAGTGGCTGCATTATCTAAAATAAGTTTTTTATCTAGATTAGTAGTATGTTCTTGTATATATGTTAAGTTTTGTAAATGACCAAAACAGTTAGTAATTATTACCATATTAGAATAGTTTTGTACCATATCATCTAATACGTTACATTGTAAACTATTATCTAAGTCTGCTATAATAGCGCCTTCAGCTGCTCCTTGAGAATTGCAAGGAAAAGTAAAGTCTTGTGTAGATACTCTATAGTTAATACTGTCATGTCTGCTAATAGCGTAGACTATAGCATTTAATGCTGACGAGCCACTAGATGTAGCTATTACTGCCTTACTATCATCAATTCTTAAATTTGTTTTAGCCCGCTGCTCAAGTTGCTGAACAGCAGCGCCATAATTAGTAAATTGATTGCTTTGTATTGCAGATTCTAGATAGTAATTAAATCTATCTAAATTAAATGATTTTTTTAATATAAAATTAGTCATTGGTTCCACTCGAAGTTATACCTTATAATAGCAATATTAAATTGCTTATACAAGCCCTTTTAATAAGGCAGTTGTTATACGATTATAGATTCATATACAGTTGACCAATCGATATAGGGAGTTATGCAGTTATCTTGTAAATGAGTAGCTTGTCCTGGTACTGGGCATACTGCTCCGGCTTGTATAAAGGCTTTCCAGGTCCAGCTATCATCTGCAAAAACACCGGCTCTTAGTATTTCAAATTTAAATCTAGACCATGTTTTTCCTAATGCAGCTATACTAAGAGTAGCACTAGGAATAGTTCTAAGATGTCCTGCAGGACCTGCATGTAGCTCACACTTACGGCTATTGTCTATAGTATATCTATCTGGATAGTCATATGGCGCATAAAAACCATTAAATCCATTATCAAAGGTTTTTCTCATATTTATTATAGCATTTTCAGTATGTAAGTAATCATCTTCAACTGCATAAATTAATTCATCTGGATTATTCTCTGCTAATGCGACCATAGTTTCTGTTAGATCTGGACACGCATTAACAATTACAGGGTGGTATTTAGGGTACGGGTGATTAGCCCTAACTTCCGTCAACGGAGTTACCTTACATATACTAAACTGAGCTATAGTATTATTTCTCAACCAATCAAGTGTTTCTTCTGTTGTCCTATCATCAATGATAATAATTCTGTCTTGAGCAGTTAGCCCATTCTGAATAGATTTATAACACTTACGTAATATCTCTAATTTATACTTACCGTTCCAGCGAGGTTTATTCTCTGTGCCGTCACCCATTGATCCTGCTGATAAGTTAGCTTCACAGCTTCTAAATAGTATAATCACGGTTTTTTCCTTATAATTCCTGATTGAAAAAATTCTTTGTCATCCATATTATCAAATACACACTCACCTGCGCTAACAGTATTGCTGTCACCTATAGTTACTTTAGGAGTTATAGTTACGTTAGCTCCTAAAAAGTTGTTATTTCCTATAGTTACATTACCCATTAATCCACAATAAGGACTAAGAACATTATTATTTCCCATAACATTATCGTGATGTACAGATGAATAACAGTTAAAATGGTTAAAATTACCTATTACAGCATTAGCGTTTACCATACTAAAACATAAAAATACATTGCCTATGCCTACTTGTGCGGATAAAGATATATGTGCATTAGCTGCGATAGCATTAGGCCAATATTTAATATTTATTTCATAATATTTAAAAAAATGTTCTGTAAATGCTTTACGCCATATTTTATTAGCTGTTCCTAGTAGGAAAGATGCGTCTCTGGGATAGGTAAAAGGGGCCACTCCTTCGTCACCAATAAGAAAGGCTTTATCATCCTTTAAGATAATAAAGCCTCCAAAGTTATTGATTACGTTTCTAAGAAATATCTGTTCAAATACTTCTTGAGCGTGACCGCCATTACCTAATATATATGTTTTTTTCATTATAAAATCTCTTATATTAGATGGTTAGTTATATCTGCTAGAATGAAAAGCTCAACTTAGCTGATGGTGATAGGTCTTCTGCATTTAGATCATAGTTAGCACCTGCAGTAAAGTCTGCTCCACCAACGGCAATACTATACTCACCCCCTAAGTTCTGGGTAGTATCATCTTCGTCGCCATTTAGATAAGCAGTTAATCCGCCTACGGTAGCTAACGTTTCAAAAGCAAAGAATTTTGCGTCTATATCATATGTAGTTGCACCGCCTAATGATAGGCTACCCATCTCGATTTTAGAAACTTCTGCACCTAGTACAGTATTTTTGCTAGCACGGTTATAATCAACTGCTGTTTTGACACCTACACCAACTACTTCTAAATCATAAGCGCCTTGAATGTTACTGATATCAGATAAGTCTGTACCCCAAGAAGTCCAACCCATAGCAACTGTAGCACCCATTGCCGATACGGATACGGATTCTGTCATAGCAGGAGTAGCAAGAGTATTATAAGCAGTTTTTTCTGCTGTTGGCATAATACCGTTATCATCACCAATTGCTACGTTTACGCCAGCTACATCAGTACCTACTGTCCAGTTTTTTAAAGTTAAAGCATTGCCATCTGTAGCAGTAAAATCTAAATCTACTAATGCTGCTTCGCCTGCGTCTACATTAACTTCTGCTAACATAGAGGCTCCATAGTTGTTTCCTGCAGTTTCTGCAAAACTTATAGTTACTTCTCCTGATACAGGGGATTGTGGTGCAGCAGGAGTTCCGTCTGCATAAGCTGTGGTAGATAGTAAAATTCCCACAACTGATAAAATTGAGTGTTTCATTGTATTTCCTTTAGTATTATGAATTACGACTTTTCTGTTGCTAGGTTAGTCGCCAACCCCCTGTGTTTATGCAGCTAGTGCATAACCAGATGGTGCAAAGTTATTGTTTGCATTTAGTAATGTTGATCTATACGCGATCATCCGGTTAACTCCACTTCCTTACACCGTCAGTCGATCCTATTTCAGCCCCATCAAAAGCACATCAACTTCAACCCTTTCGAGGTTTGTGTCTCTGCAAAAACACCTTATTGCAGTAAGGCGTAATGTGCTTGTGGTGGAGCTGCTGGGTACCGCCCCCAGGTCCTGTCCGATTTCACGTTGTTTCAACGTTAACAATTCATAATACAGTAGTTTAAACTACCTGTAAATATATAAGTTTTTTTCTTAAGTTAATGTTGCAAAAATACAACTATTTAACTTCATAGTCTTTATAAATAGTTGCTTTCATCTATAATTAACTCCTTTACTGGTTGGTCTACCGTATTGAAATTAAATACTCTAAAATTATCAGCTTCTAGATCCCACACTAATTTCATACCGTTAGGATATTTTTGTTCAGATCCAGCACCTAGAACTTTCGTTTCTAGAAAAGTTTTAGGTAAATCTTGTAAATGAGCAAATACCATATCTCTCATTTCACCATTTTTCTTTTTAAAAGAGCCTTTATAAGCTTTCATAGATAATTTCCTTATGTTACTTAATAAGTATAAGGGTAATTACTACTACTTAGCAAGCTTGTTTTTAACTAGCGCTGCTGCAAATATAGCTCTTAATTCAATCCAATCGTCATTGGAGAATCTAAAGTGCTCATCTTTGTCTTGTGTTTTAAAAAATAATTTGTGATGCTTTCTTAGTTTTTTATACCACCAAATACCTGAACCACCAGTAAAGCTAACTTCTTTACTAGTTGGGTTAAAAAGTTTGGCAGCGTCGTCTAAGCTAATTACATAGTTTTGTACATAGTTTTCTGTTATACGAAAGCCTATATGAGCGTGCCTAGTATCAACGTTTATTTGTATTTTGAATTTGTCTTGGAACATTTTTCTTATTATTTCTGTTTGGAGTATTTTTAGAACGTCTGCTTCTTAACATTTCTCGTTCTTTACGCTCACGATTTTTTTCAATAAGAATTTGTTTTTTAGCCCAGCGTTTTTTGCCTGCTTTTACTGCTAGCCTTTTTTCTTCGCCTTTAGACACAAAAAACTGACGAGAACGAAGTATTTTAGCATCGCCCTCTTCTAGCATCTTTTTCTTTAGAATACGCAATGCCTTGTTTACATCATTCTGTCTTACATAAATTTTCATGTTTTGTATAATAATCTTCTATAGTTGAAATATAGTTCTTATACTTAAAGTCTATATTAAAGGTATTTATAAGTTTATCAGAATCTAATAAACCTCTAGGTTTTCCTGTAGGACCTAGTTTTTCTGAAATTGTAAAGTCTTTAGGATATACTTTTTTAATATCTTCACTATTTCGAGTAAAGTTGTAAGATATATTGTATACTCCTGGATTCCATTTGTCTATAATATTTTTTACAGCTAATACAAAATCATCTATATAGACACATCCAGCTCTTTCAATTAAAAAAGGCTTGTTAATAGCCATCTGCCTTTCAATATTCATCCACAGTGAGAATTTACCATCTCCTATACCATAGACATGTATAGGTCTAAGAATTACATCTTCTTCACCACAGACAGTTTCTGCCTTTGTTTTCATGTCTCCGTAATGGTCTACAGCTCCTAAAGAGTACTGCTCGTCAATTCGATCTTCCCAACTGCCATAAACCATGCTACTACTTAGGTGTAGAACTTGTGTTCTAGGGTAGATCTTCTTTATATTACTTATTCCGTCTAATATTGATTGAGTTGTAAACTTTGGAAAATGTTGAGAAAGTATAGCTTCTGATAATGCTCCACAATTTATTATTAAATCATAATTATTATCAGGTAATTCATTAAAACTATTTTTCTTATAAAAATTACGATATTTACCAAAAATTAAATCATATCTATATTTTGTATTTAATATTCTATGATTTAACTCTATTTCATTTATTTTCTGTAAACCTTTATTACCTCTGTGTATGTATTTAAATCCAACATATTCTAAGTCAAACCCATCTAGTATATCTACAGTGTGACCATCTCCTAAAGCATTTACTAAATGAGCACCTATAAAACCAAAACCACCTGTTATAAGTATGTTCATAAATTTAAACTTTCAACTCTTTGTTTTAAATCTTCTATATCAATAAAGTGATGACAAGGCAGTTCTACAGCTGTTTCTGAAAACTGTACAGCGTTTTTACAGTTTATACTATTAGAAGCAAATACAGACTTAGCTAGTATTTTTTTAGATTTAAATAGTTCTAAAGCTGTTTGTTTATCTTCAGGAAATATAATAAATCTATGATATATAAAGTTTTTACCAGCTAAAGTCTTGAATGGAAGATGTTTTTCATAGTAATTAGCTACTGCTCGTCTTTTAGCTCTATATCTATGTATTTCTATAAGTTCTATATCTTTAACTAGTACTGCTGCTGAAGTAGTATCTAGATATGATTTATTACCAATAAACTTTCCATCACTACAATGAGAGCATATGGTTTTAATTTTATTAGCTATTTTATCATTATTAGTAGCTATAGCTCCTCCGGCCCCTAAACAACCCGGACTTTTAGTAAAATCAAAAGAAAAACATACTATATCTGAAAGGCTTCCTAGTTTATAACTGTATGGCTCGTCTATAGTAAAAGAAGGTGCTGCGTCTTCTATAATCTTAACACCATAAGTTTTACACGTAGGAACGATTTCTGTAAAATCAACAATCGCACCAAAGTTATGTACTATTAAAACTGCTTTTGGCTGGTGCTGTATAATCATCTGCTCCAGCTGCTGTAAATCTATGTTACCTGTATTATCAATATCACAAAATAATACATTCATACCTACAAAACAAGGAGCATTGACTATTGCTCTCCAACCATAAGCGGGTACTATTACCGTATCTCCTACAGCACATAGCGTGTGAAAAGCTATTTGTAGCGAATCAGTACAACAGTTAGTAAACTGCCAGTTTTTAATGCCTGTATGTTGTCTACATTTATTTTCTAATTGTATATGAAAGGGTGAAGGATCTCTACCATCTTCACTTTGAAAAGGGTAGTCAATAGCTTCATTAATTGCTTTGATGTAATCAACTCTGTGAGCATTAACTCTTAGTTGATGAGGTATGCTAGCTATAGCTTTTGGCAATTTAACCTCTTTTTGATTTATACCAGTTAACTGCTTGTTCAACAGACATTTTTGAGTGTATATAATTTTTACATACATCATTTTTAAGTAACATAAAGCAGGGGAATCTATCAGAACTAGTACTAAATTTTAACAAAATAGCATGATCTTCAGTTCCTTGCTCTATTTCCAAGTCTGTATCATAAGCTAAGATAGCATTTAAAATCTCTTCTACATACTGCGTAATTACAGGATTTGACGAATGAGAAAATCCATAAAGTTTATGACTCATCTAATACCCTATCTCTAAGTTCATTTACTTGCTCTTGTAAGCCTTGAATCAGCTCAAATAAATATTTTATATCGGCGCCCAGTTCTGTAGACGACTCGTTAATTTGACTTCGAAGCTCTCTGGCTTCTTGACGAACATATTTTTCACTTGCATACATACTGTTATTTTAGTATAGTAACTGTAACATGTCAATATAAAGTTTAAATTTTAACTACATGCTCCTTAAAGTAGAGTAATATATGTACAAATTACCAGATATACAATATACAGATATAGACCAAGAAGTTTTATTACAAAATCTATGGTTTAGTTCTATGACTAGAAATAAAGTTTTTCCTATTATTTATCCTGCAGGAACAAGAGGTCACAGTGTTTGTAGAATATTACAAATACATCAAGAACCTGATAATGCTAGTCTACAAGTTACTGAGGATCAGTGTGAGTATCTTGATTTTTGTGATAATCAGTCGTACAACAGAAAATTAACTCATGCTTCTTTTCATGACCTTAGCAATAAAATTATAGACAGTAATACTAGTATTGAAAAATATATAGAAAATAAGCTGTATAAGACTCATTTATTATTTCATATTGCGCCTGTAGGATCTTGGAATACAGATAGTAAGTTTGATAAGGTCATTGAGCGCCTGTACTATAGTGATAAAGTCTATATATATTTATATGGTACAGTAGATAGACCTTATTTTAGTAAAAGAACTTATCTACCTATACAACGCCCTAACGTGTATAATATAAACATAGATAAATTGTATTCTAAAGATTACTATGAATTTGAACAAGAGTATTTTAACTTAGTACACTACTTTAATTTAGACTCTAAACTAAATGCAGTAAGATCTTTTATATTACTTAATTTAGAAAGACAAGAACTAATGGCTAAATATGATACTGGTTATAGGCAACTATTTGATGAAAGCATTACTAATAACACTAGTGATCGGCTGAATAACTTATTTTATAGAGAAGGATAATTAACTTGAGCAATTCTGTAATTAAATTTATATTTGACGTAGATGGCACACTTATTTATGTTTTATGCTTATTAGGTAAATAGAAATAAATATACAGATATGAAACTTAGTAACGCAGAACTATATAAAATCGCAAAAACTAAATCTACTACTATATGGTATTGTCATGGTATGAGAGGCAACTCTATATATCGTATTCTAGCTGCGCATCCAGAAGTATATTGGGATAATAAAGTACAACAAAATTCGTTGGAAGAAACTACTCACCCTTTAAACTTACCTGAGTTAGTAGCTGCGTTCGATCCTCCTGACGGTAGATTTTTTGGTACCCCTGATATTATTGGTAGATGGAAATTTGCCTATGCTACTTACCATACTAATAGCTTTATTGACGACGATAATTATTTACAAGTAGTAAGAAACTGGATATTATCAGAAAGTTATAAGAATAAAATACTATTTTCCAGCTGCCATCCTAATTGGCCCAGTGGTACTACTTGTCATAAAAAAAAGTTATTAACACTAACTGATAAACCTCATATATGGTTGTATGGCACTTTTAGTAGAGATTACCTTAGCTATAGTAAAAGTACTATATATAAATACTACGAACCTAGTCCTCATCCGTTAGCTTATAATATTAATATAGACAATATTTACTCTCAAGATTATTTAACATTTGAAACAGAGTACTATAAGTTAATTAACTATTTTAACCTTACTAGCTGTTTAACTCGTGTTAGAGCTTTTATATTACTTAATCTAGAAAGAGATAAATATATTGCACAATTCTAAAATTAAATATTTATTTGACGTAGATGGTACTCTTACTGATAGTCGTCAGATAATAGATACTGACTTTAAACAGTTTTTTATATCATTCTGCAAAAATAATGAAGTATATTTAGTTACAGGATCAGACTATGTTAAAACTGAAGAGCAGTTAGGTAAAACTATTATGCACTTAGTTAAGCTATCTTTTAACTGTAGTGGTAATGATATATGGTCAAATGGAGTTAATGTGAGAACCAGCTCTTGGAAGCTACCTAATGTTGCTAGACAGTTCTTAGAAAATTACCTAACAAAGAGCAACTTTAGCCTACGTACTGGTAATCATATAGAGCAACGTCCTGGAACAGTTAACTTTAGTGTTGTAGGACGTAATGCAGATGTAGAACAACGTGCAGACTATAAAAGATACGACCAACACCACCTTGAACGCAATTATCTAGTACGAGCCTTTAATACTATGTTTCCAGAATTGCAAGCAACGATAGGCGGAGATACAGGTATTGATATCTACCCTTTAGGATGTGATAAAGGACAGATAGCTTATGAGTTTAATCCTTTTGAAACTTTATATTTTTTTGGAGATAAATGTGAACAGGGAGGTAATGACTTTCCTTTAGCTCAATTATTAACTGGTCCAAGTATTACCTTTGCAGTAACAAACTGGCAAGACACTTATAACATTTTAAAAAGATGCTAAGTGAGCTGTAAATACATAACAACTTATTTGTTGCTTACTGCTTAATTACTAGGTATTATAATTTATAACAACTAAATAATAAAGGTAACTAATGCACAAACGCCCTAAACTACAAGAAGCTATTAATGTTTTAAAGAAGCTTTCAGATCAGAATGAAGACTGCGCTTCTGCCCTCTCCGAATACAATCAAATGATAGACAACGGTGATGAGTTTTTTGCTGCTCGCATGATTGTGGACATTGTAGATCACTATTATCATATTTTAGACACAAAAGGAATAGTACATGGCTAAAAGAAGTAAAGTACCTGATAAATATCAATCTCCAGGTTATGTTGTGTGGAGTTT
>Ga0115001_10000158_pt1 | contig 45905 bp, 28 predicted proteins | sample ArcticOcean_MG_C_12_FD_89869 | JGI IMG/M metagenome (GOLD analysis project Ga0115001, IMG submission 89869) | Marine microbial communities from western Arctic Ocean - ArcticOcean_MG_CB8_130 | ecosystem: Environmental > Aquatic > Marine > Oceanic | place: Arctic Ocean: Canada Basin | collected... | reverse complement strand
TCCTCCATCGTGCCGAGCGACCAGCCCTCGTGGCTCACGCGTGCTCGAGCACTGTCGCCGCGAGGCCGTCGCGGCAGAGTAGTTTACCACAAATTACGTCGTCTCTGACTTGGTTTCGAAGCCCGCCACACGAGAAGCTGGCTATTTCACGATCTTCACAAGACCTTACCCGGTCACCTTGACGGGCAAGCGTTGGTTGAGGAGCGTTGACGCCCCCGTGGCCACGGGGGTTTGGATGTCGCGTGATGACGAGATAGAGGGGAAGCTGGATGCGTCGGCGGCGTCCTTCACGTTCAAGCCGGCCGCGCAGGCGTTTGTTCCCACGGTAGCCTCCGCTGCTCCCTTCTACCCGACTTCGCGATCGGGGTACGTGGACACGCAGGGTGGGGCTACTGAGCCGCTGCGTGCCGAGGCGGTACCGAAAAAGCAGTCCTTCGCCGATCTCGGGCTGGACTCGTTGGGATTCGTCTCCGACGAAGAGGGCGGGGATCTTGAGGAGCTTGACACCGCGTCGCCGCTAACGAAGCAGCGCAGGGATGAGGTTGTTCAACAGCTGGAGGGTGGGATGCTGTACAATCAGCGGCGCGCGGCGAGCGGCGATTTCAGTTCGTACCTACCGGCTCCAGAGTTCCACCCGCAGGCGGCGGAGTACCACCCGCAGGCTGCGGAGTTCCATCCACAAGCTGCAGAGTTTCACCCACAAGCACAGGAGTTTCACCCGCAAGTGCAGGAGTACCACCCGCAACAACAGGAGTACGGGTATTACCCGCGGGGCGGGTACGACGAGACCGGGTATCGCGGCGAGTCGTACCACGACCACGGGTACAACGGCGGGTACGGCATGGACGACGGGATGGACGAAAGCGAGTTCCTTACGTTTCTGATGGAAAGCTACCGCGGGTATTCCCTGGAATCCCTGACGGAGCTTTTGCAGGCGAACAACGGCGACATCGCGCTCACCGTGGAGATTCTCGCCGAACTCGACGTCGAGGTTGAGCCCCCGACACCGCCCGCGCTTGACGACGAATCCACGTTTCCCACGCTGGGAGGATGCGGCGGGGCATCTGCGGGCGGCGCGCCTGTCAGAAACACGGCTCCACCAGCGACCGCCCCGCGCCCAACACAAGACCAGCCGTTCACCGGGTTCACTATTTCCGGCGGAATGTCGAACGTGCGCGAGGGGGTGACGGGCGGTTCCGGGTTCGTTTCGGGGGGCGCGGGAAGCGATGACAGTAGACACAAATTCGCCGACCGTCTGCGCATCGCGCCGGTGCGGGTTGAGGAAACGCGCGACGGCATCAGCGTCGGGTACGGCAGCGGCAATTTCTCAGGCCGAAGGGTGTCGGGCTCGCAGCCCTGGGTGGAAACCGGAGACGCCGCGGGGGCGCACGCGTACGCCTCCACGCGCGAGGACGCGAGCGGGCATCTGCGCGCGCGCAACGTTTGTTTCCAGCAAGCCACGCGCGCTTTTCTTACCGGGAACCGAGCGCTGGCGAAGGACCTTTCGCGAAAGGGACGCGAGCACGCGCGTTTGATGGCCACGGCGCACGCCGCCACGGAAACCGCGCACGGGGAACGAAACACGAACCACCCGGGGGTGGGAGGGGGAAACTCGCGTTCGCGAACGGTAACGGTGGACCTGCACGGCCTGCGCGTGCCGGACGCGATCGCGGTGCTGCACCGGGAACTCGGCGAGTGCGCGGCGAGGGGAGACGCCGCGGCGCACGTGTTGGTTGGAACCGCCGCCCACCATAAAGGATCCACGCGGCTTCCGGACGCGGTGAACGAGTACCTCACGCACCGGCGTTGTCGGTTCTGGGAGCCGCAAGCGGGGTTGCTCGAGGTTGATGTCGCGAGCGGGGACTTCTTCACGTAGGGAGACTTTTATGATGTGATTCCAGAGTTTTGCAAACACATGGCCAACAACAACACAACTCTCGTCTATGATACTTTAATTTAAATACAACCGCTCCGCTCACAGCTTCGACGCGTGCGCGGTGCCCTCGGGCGCGCGCAGGTGCTTGTCCAGGAAATCGCTCGTCTCCGCGAGGACGTGCAGCACGCTTTCCAGCCCTCGGGTGGAGTGCGACTCGTGCGGCAGGAGCACCAGCCGCGCGTCCGCGCCGTTTCCCTTCAAGGCAGCGAAGAACCGCTCGGACTGAATCACGTTCGTGCCGCTGTTCGTGTCTTCCTCGCCGTGAATCAGGAGAATAGGTTTTTTTATGATGTTCGCGTGCATGAACGGACTCATCGCGGTGTACGTCTCAGGGGCTTCCCACAGCGTGCGTTCCTCGGACTGGAACCCGAACGGAGTCAGCGTGCGGTTGTACGCCCCGCTGCGCGCCACCGCGCACGCGAAGAGCTCGGGGGCGTGCGCTAACAAGTTGGACGCCATGAAGGCGCCGTACGAGTGCCCGCCCACCGCGACTCGGGCGGGGTCGCACACGCCGAGGCGCGTCGCTTCCTCCACCGCCGCTTTTGCGCCTGCGACGAGCTGTGTGACGTACGTATCGTTGGGTTCAATCCCGTTTGCGGCGTCGCCGATGATGGGCAAGGACGGGCCGTCCAACACGGCGTACCCGCGGGCGAGCCACACCAGGGGCGACATCGGCGAAATCCCGGTGAAACGGTTTGGGGAATCCCGGAGCTGCCCCGCCGCCTCAGCGCTGTTGAACTCCCGTGGGTACGCCCACATGATCGTGGGCAACGGCCCGTCCCTGCTGACGTCGTACCCGGGAGGCGTGTACAGGGTCGCGTTTAGATCAACGCCGTCGGCTCTTTTGTACCGGAGGATCTGTTTCGGAGGGTCCACGAGTGAGGGGTGCGGGTGCGGGAAATCGCTGATGCGTCGCGGTCGCAACGCCGCGCCAGAAACCGAGCCGCCGAGCTCGAGCGAAAAGTACTGCGGGTTTTCGCTCGGGGTTTCCCTTGTCAGGAGAATCTTCAAACTCTCCATCGTGATTGGCGACCCGTGCGCGTCGCTGATCACCGAGCCCGGCCTTTCAAGCGCCCCCGACCCAGCACACTCCCACACCCGGAGCGTCTCCCCCGTGTCCAGGTTAAGGAGGTCCAGAAAAGGCTTGTCCCCGGTGTCACTCGCGCCGTCGCCTTCCAAAATCAAAATAGCGCCGGTTCGCCAAAGAGTCGCGGGCTCCGGTTTCAAACGAGGCGTCGCGGTGGCGTCTTTTACTTTGTCGTTCGTGTCGTTTGTTTTCGGCGTCTTCGCCGGAGCCCACCCGTCAATCGGCACCGGTCCTTCTATTTGCGCCAGCAAATACGTTCCGTCAGGCATGCGTCTTGACAACGGACTTCCAGGTTCCGTGTAGCTGTCTTCGTAATCGCGGTCGTACAACAAGCGCTGCGGGCGGTCCGCGGTGCCCAGCGTGTCCACCACCCACGCGCGGATGGTTCGCGTTTTGTACCAGGACTCGTACAGGATCCCCAAGCCGTTCGCGCCAAACGACACGCCGCCGTATCGCAAATCCGTTTGGAACCGTTTCGTGCCCTCCACTTGTGGGCCTTTCTCATCAAACATATCCGCCACGTACGTTATGTCTCGCGGCGACGCTTCTTTTCGCGGATCGCCCCCGTCCTGCGCTTCCGTCCAATACAGCTCAGCGGGCTTATCCGGGCGCCAGTTCACGCCTCGCGGACCGGCGCGACAGGAGTTGTGCGCGATTGGAATGGAGTCCGCCAGCGGCAAGTTGGATACCTCCCTCACGGTTTCCCCGGCCCGGTTCGTTATCCACACGCGCTTCGGGAACCGGCCGCACGGAATCTCGTACGAGTACGGCCGCAAAAGCTCCTCCATTATTACGAAGGAACCGTCCGGTGAGGGGTCGCACCTGGTGTGCGTCCGGGGCGCGCCGTCCCCGAACGGCGTCACCGTCCCAGTCGCCACGTCCACGAGCACAAACTCCGAGCTTCCGAAATACTCAAACAAATCAGCGTCGTGCGAGTCTTTCAACAAGTCAGCGTACGTACGCGCCTGCGCCACGACGCCGCCTGTGTTCGTTTGCACCCGTGGGCCGCGTGGGGTGGGGGGCCTGGCCGGGCGAACCGCGCGGTCGCTGGGCACCACGCACGCCGCGAGCGTATTGTCATCGAGCCAACTGTAGCTTTCGAACAGCGTGTTCAGGCCTTTGCCCGGAAGCAAGGGTCTGCAGTGCATCGTGTCTACGTCCGCGATCCAGAGTTCGGGAGGCGCGCGTTCGTCATCGGGGGTATCCGGTCCGGCGAAACGCACGGTGAAGGCGATGGATTTCCCGTTCGTCGCCCAGCTCACGTAGTTAACAGTCGCGCTGGACGGTATCCCCGTGAAGTGAGAGTACACGCCAATCTCAGCCTCACTGGTGGGCATCGGCCCGAGCGCCATGCCGGTGTTGCCGGACATGCGCGAGCGGCTGTTTTGGGTCTCGTCGATTCTCAACCCGGCGAGTTTCAACTCGGGGCGCGCCAGCTCAGACACGAAGGGGTAGGGGGGGGGGCGGAAAGTGTACAGAAGCTTATCGCGTTGCGGTGAGATGCTGATTCCCGGGCTTTGTGGGCGTTCCACGAACTGCGCGACATCCGACGGGGGAGACCGGTACGCCCCAGCCTCGTCCTCGTCGTCCCCAGCCACAGTGGCCATCACGCGCACGGATCGACGAGCCAGGGGGAAACCGCGCTGTTGCCGAGACAGGGGCGTCGCTGCTGACGCGGTGGGCACCATCGATTTGAAGCTCGACACCGCCCGCGCGGTGGACGGCGGGGCGCGACGCATCGTGGCGCGCGAGGCGTGAATGCCAGTCACCGACGAAGTTCTGGCGAAGCGCACTGCCGTCGACACGAGTCGCACGGTCGCCATTGCGCGTGGCCAGTGTGGCGCGTACATTGAGTTTGATGACCTCATCTCGTGGTCTGAAAAAACGACATCTGTTTTGCCCACTCTCCTGTTGCCTGTTCTCGGGCGTGCCGATGAGTTCCGACCAGTGACCTTCAGTGGTTGGGTGCGCCGCGGGGGTTGAGGAGCGGCGCGAAGGAAGATGCGGCGCGCGCTCATGGCCGCTGTCGGGCGACGGCTCGTGTGGAGACACGATGTGCTCGGGGCCTGCGTCGCGAGGAGCGGCACCGCCGCCGGCGCCCGAGGGGCGTCTTCGTCGACATCGAACGACGCGCTCTCGGCGGTGGTTGAAGACCGCAGCTTGCGCGCGTTGTTTCACGAGGACGATGACGATACACCCCCGGTACTCCCCGCCGCGTTACGCGCGCCTGATGACCTCGTCTCCCTGCTCTCCGCCCGGGACGGCGACGCCTTCCTGGACGGCGTGCATCGGCTGTCGACGCGTTCCGAAGGCATCGTCGAGCTCCCCGAGTCCCTACAGAATGCGGTGCGGATAGCGGTGCGGGACACCGGCTCGACGCATCGACAGGTCAAGGCGAAAGGGCGGAACTTACTGGATTCACTCAAGGCGGTGTCCCGGGGGGTGATTTCGTTGGACGGCAACGACGGCGGGGACGGGGACGGGGACAACTCTTCCGTGAAGTCGTGGCTTAAAAAGAAACGCGAAGACGACGAGGACGACCCGCTTGGTTTCGGTGGCAGGGACGGTAAGGTTGGCCCTCAGAAAGCGGACCGAATGCGAGACGTGGAGTGGGGTGTGGCTCTTTCCCAGAAAAAACACAAAGCCGTGATGGAAGGCTTGGCGCAAAACGCCGCGGCGCGCGCGAGCTCGGCGAAGGGAAAAGACAAGGAAAAAGAAAAAAACACACCGCGAAAAGAACGCCCCGGCGCCGCGACGTACGGTCCCCTGGAAGCCGCGGCGTACGCGGTGGCTCGTCTGCCCATGACGTACGGCGCGCAGCGACGCGCGCTGCTTGAGCTGCGCGACCGGTGTCCCGAGTTCGTCCCGAAGACGCTTTTGGACTTCGGCGCCGGGCCGGCGCCTTCGCTGTGGGCGGCGCGGGACGTGTTCAAGCAGTCCTTCGGCGTGGGCGGTTTCTCTTCGGGCGAACGCGTGTCCAGCGCGACGCTCGTGGACGCGAGTCCGGATATGATGACCTTCGCGCGACGGGTCGCCAAGGCCGCGAGCGACGAGGTTGACTTACACGAGCTAGGGCAAGGCATGAAATTCCTGTCCAAGCCAACGGGAAGACCTCTTCCCGAGCCGCACCCGTGGGGCGAAAGCGGCGCGGTGAAAACCGTCGCATCCCTGCGGTCGCTGCACTCGAAAGCGTCCTTCGACCTGGTCGTCGCCGCGTACTCGCTCGGCGAGCTGGTTACGAATTTCGGGAGCCCCGGCTTGGCGCCGCCGGGCGACACCGCCGCCGCGTCAGGAGGCCAGCGGAGGATGGACGATACCGTCACGTCCCTGTGGCAAAGGGTCGCGCCGGGGGGGGCACTCGTGATTGTCGAGCCCGGCACGCCAAACGGCTCGAGGTTGGTCAGGCGAGCGCGCGCGCGCGTGCTCGAGACCGAGCGCGTCGCGGCGGCGAGGCGGAAACGTGAATTCGCGGGCGATGCGGAGGACACGCTGGCGGTTACCGAGACCAGCGTGGCCGTTACCGACACCAGCAGTGTCGACAGCGAGGACATGCACGCGCACGTCGTCGCGCCTTGCCAGCACGACCAAACGTGCCCAATGGACGGGCTCCCCACGTGGTGTCACTTCAGCCAGCGCGTGAAGCGCTCGGAGATGCACCGCCAGATGTTGCCGCGCGGGAAAGGCGCGCAGCACCAGGACGAGCGGTTCTCGTACGTCGTGCTTCGCAAGCTGAGTCGTTTGCGAGGGAAGCGGGAGAACAACGAGCGAGCGGTGAGGATAGCATCAAAGGAGTTTTTCGTGGACGATACCGATGAGGAGGAAGACGAAGACGAAGAAGTGGGGATGGACGCGGAGGAAATCGCGGAGCGGCGCGCGATTGAGAAAAACATGCGTTTTTCACGCGACGTCGACGACGTCGTCGCGACGATGTCACGCGAGGACAACGTTCTGGTTGAGTTGGATGATGATGACGATGATGATGCGGAGGCGGAGGTTGAAGATGACGACGAACAGACGGAGGCATATGACAATCCTTTAGCGAACGCGGTGGCGCTGGCCAGCGCGCATCGTTGGGGTCGCATGGTTCGCCCGCCGATCAAACGCAGCGGACACGTCATCGTCGACCTTTGCGACGCGCGCGGCGCGCTTTCGCGCCAGATCATCGCCAAGTCCAACGCGTGGGAAGGGGGTGTTGGTAAGGGTGGGTACAAAGCCGCGAGAAAGTCACGGTGGGGTGATTTATGGGCGTACGACGACCCTAGGCGGCTTACGGAGACGAAGACGATGGAGAAGGCTGGCGAGCTCGAGGAGTTTTTCAGCGACTTCGCGGACCTCGACGCGGAAACGCTCGCAAGCCTCGCGGCGAGCGAGGACGGGGGAGGCCGGGGAACGCCCGTCGGCGTGGGGGGGGCGAAGAAACCATTCACGCGAAAAACGAAACGCCCGGAAGTCGTGGAACAGTTCGTCGCCATGGAGAAGGAGCACGGCATCGATACACTCGCGGAGATGATGGATGAGCAGGACGGGGAAGAGGACAAAGAAAAGTAAGTTTGTGACGCGTAGATTTTTTCTCTTTTTCTCCTCGACCTAGAAGACGTCCCCTCCCGCAGCCCGCCTCTCATAAAGTACCTGCGTGCGTTAGCCCACCTACGCTCGAAGACGATGTATGCATTTCTCGCTTCCTCGCTCGAAGCCAAGGTCGCGGCTCACCCCAATCGACGACGTACGCAACCGCTGACTCGTGCGTCCGCGGCGCAACCCCCTGGAAGCCACGACCCTACCTTTGCAGAAAAGATACCCTCGCACAGAGGCGAGGCGTACGACGCGAACGACGCGGGAGTAGTCTCTCACGCCGCTCGCCCGCACCACCCAATGTCCGCGTATACGTTCTTCGCGCCACCTTTGTCTATCCTCGGCTTCGGCGCACTGCGTCGGCTTGGCGGGATCGTGCGTGACAAAGAGCACAAGACGTGTGTCCTTGTGACAGGAGACCGGAGGGACGACGCTGCGGGTGTGATCCCATTGACGAAAAAGACGTTGCTGGACGCGGGCGTGAGGGTCGAGGTCTACGACGAGGTAGAGCAGAACCCCACCACGCAACACGTCGACGCGGCGAGGATTATGTGCGAGGAAATAAACGCCGATTGCATCGTGAGTTGCGGCGGGTCGTCGTGTCACGACGTGGCGAAACTTGTTCGCGGGCTTTACCGCAACGACGCCGGCCAAACGAGCGCGTGCGAACTAAACGGAGTCGATATGTGTCGCGCGTCTTCTTCGGTGATGGTACCGCACTACGCTGTGTCGTCCACCGCGACGAGCGGTTCGTCGTCCGAGCTGACACGACTCGCGACAATATGTGACCCGGTCGAGCGGTGCGAGATGTCCGTGGTTGATTACCGATTAACCCCGACCGTCGCGTGCATCGTCACGGTTGAAACGCAACAAGGCAACCCAGAACTCATCGCCGCGAGCGGCGTATTAGCCTTGGCGCACGCCGTCGAGGCGTACCTGTCCCCAGCGTCATCGCCAATCACGGACGCGTGCGCGCTACACTCCATACGACTCATCAGCGCGCATTTGCGCGACGCGGTTTTCGACGCAAACGACTCTGAAGCGCGGAACATGATCACCTTCGCTGATTACCTAGCCGGCACCGCGTTCAACTCCGCCGGGTTGGGGTGGGTTCAGGGTTTGAGCAACGCGCTTTGCGCCGAGTACATCGCTGCCCCCGCGTCCGAGTGCGCCGGCGTATTCTTGCCACACGTCCTGCGGTTTTACGCCGGCGGGTCGGCGGGTACGAAAGAGCTTTTCGTCGACCTAGCCGAGGCGATGGGATGTCCCGCGGAATCCGACTCCACAGAACAAGCGGCCGCGACGTGCGTCCTCACCATCGCCCGACTGGTCGCCGACCTGAAGCTCCCTGAGACGCTTCGCGATTTGACCGCGCGGAGAAGGCTCGGGATGGACAAAAAGGAAATCACGAAAATCGCGTTGCGAGCTTTACGAGATACCGCCGCCGTCACTGCGGCGCGTGGCGCGTCGCTCGGGGAGATGGAGGAACTCTTAGTGAAAGCTTGGGACTGTACGCTGTCGAAAGCGAGCTGTTGACCAAGAGAAAGAGTAGTGAAGAAAAGACAACGTAAAGACAACGTAGAAAAAAAACAAGGAAAAAGAGTGGTGAAGAAAAGACAACTGAATGGTACGTAATCGCATTCTTGTGGTATTTGCACGTGCGTAAAAGCTCGACCGATTATTCTTCTTCCAAATCATCTTCCAACATCTCGAGGTCGGAGGCGTCGCCATCCGTGTCGTCGTCCTCCCCTAAACCGTCGCCGTCGGCCTCCGCGTCGTCGCCCGCGGTCTCCGCCGGCGCCGGCGCGGCGGCGCCCGCTTTCTCCAATTCGAGCTGCGCGTTCAAGGCGCCGTAGTCCACTTCTTTGCGCCTGCGCTTTGACGGGCCGTTTTCAGCGGCGGTCGCAGCGGCAACCGCTGCCGCGGTTTCGTCTTCGTCGCCGCCGTTCGCCGCCGCGCGCGCCGTCTCAATCGCTGCCTCTTCTCGCGCCCGCGCCGCCTCAATCGCCGCCGCGCGCGCCGTCTCCGCCGCTTCTTTCTGCTCGCGTCGTTTCCTGAGCTCCACGTCGAGTTCTTTCTTGCACTCCTCCTCGCTCCACTGTTCTTTGTTTTCCCGAAACATCGCTCGTAGGTGCGCGGCGACGCTTCGCCCGAAAGCGGAAACCACGCCGCCTTGAATGCGGTACCCGCCTTCCAGCACGGAAATCACCCTTCCTTGGCTGTGCGTGTTCGCGATCTTGCACAGCTCTTCCGTGAGCCACTCGTAGTCCGCTTCTTTCACGCCCAGGTTCACGGGGCCTTGGATTTCATCCTTGGCGTGCGCGTCGAAGCCGGCGGAGATGAGAATCAAATCGGGCTTAAACGCGGCGATGGCGGGCAAGGTTTTACCCCGCCACACGCGGCGCCACGCCGCGCCTCGGTCGGCCCTTTTGCCAAGACCCTCCATGCCCACGTCCACGACCCACGGCAAAGGGCCTTGCGCGGTGCTGTCGCCGGCGGCTTGCGCGACGGAAAACGGGTCATCCACGATGCCTTCTTCGGGCCAAACCGGTTGTTCCTCGGTGCACAAATCGGGCAGGTTTCGGTTATCCGCGGTGGGCCCGCTTCCGGGGTAAAAGTGCACGCCTTCCCTTCGCTTGCCGTAGCCGTGCACGGAGGCAAAAAACACCTCCTCGTGGTCGGTTTCGTCCAGCCACGGGCGGTACGTAGGCACCACGATTGCGCCGTCGCAGTAGGGCGTGGAAAATTGAAACTTAGGCGCCGCGGGGGTGGTGTTCTGCACCACCGCCTCAGTGCCGTTGCCGTGGTGCACGTCAAAGTCGATGATCGCCACTCTGCGAAGAGAGTGCCGGTGCACGCACCGCGCGTACGCCGCGCCGAGGGCGACGTTGTTCAGCAGACAGAAACCGTGCGAGCCCGTGCCTGGCGGGTCACCTGGTGCGGGTACCGGGCCGTTGGGGCCGGCGTGGTGTCCCGGGGGACGCACGGCGCAGAAAACCTTCTCCGCGGAACCCGCGACCACGCGGTCCACCGCTTCCACCACGGCGCCCGCCGCGCAAAGCGCCGCGCTGAACGAGTTGTGGCACACCTCGGTGTCTCCGTCGATCGTGCCTAGGGCGCCGTTTGGGGAGGAGTTCCAGTCCGGAATGCGCTCGCAGATTCGCTGGATTTTGCGCACGTACGGGTACTCGTGCACGCGCAGGACGTCCGCCATCGTCGCCGGGCGCACCTCGGAAACGATATCCACGTTTCCAAACTCGCCCGACCGAAGAATGCCTCGCGCCGGGTGCAGCAGGGTTTGTAAACGCTCCACGTTTTCAGGCGGAGGGTCGTTGGAGGTCCGCGAAATAGGAGGGCACGTGTGGTGCATGAAACACTCGTCGGGGGCGATGATGACGGGCGGCGGCGCGGGCGGCGCCGGCGCGACGAGCGCCGGGTCTTCGCCTTTCAGGACCGCTTCGATTTGCGGGTAGCCTCGGGCGGCGGCCATGTCCAGCGCGGTTTTGCCGAAGTGGCACCTACTTGTCAGCACCAGAGAGGAGGTATCCGCTGTGAGCATCGCCTGTACCACGACCACGGAGCGGCCCACCACGGCGGCGTGAAGCGCGGTTTGCCCGGCTTTGTTTTGTTTCGTCACGTCCGCGCCCTTCGGTAACAACAAACCCACCACCCCCGCGTGACCTCCGAAACACGCGTGGTGCAGCGGGGTCCATCCGTACTTGTCCCTGGCGTTTATCGGGTCTGAGGCGTCGTGACTGTCGTCGTTCACCGGGTCGCGAGGCTCGGGGTACTCGCGCAACAGGCGCTCGCAAACGGCTGTCAGCCCGGCGCCGGCCGCGAGGTGCAACGCGGACTTTCCGTAGTCGTCCGCGGTCAGCGCATCCGTGTCGTTTTCAATCAGCATGGAAACCGCTTCAAGACTCGCGTCATGGAAGCACGGAATAGCCGCCGTGCTCACGGCGATGTGCAACGCGTTGGATCCCTCCAACGTCAAAAACGTCTCGCCCCCGTGCTCCACCAACACCCGCGCGCAAAACGTTTGGCCGTTGGAAAGCGCCACGTGTAGTGGGGTGTACCCGTCGCGGTCGCGCTCGTTCACGTCCACGTCGTCGTCATCGTCAGACCCGGACGCCTGGGTGTGGGTACGATGGAAATATACTTGGTCAGCGTGGGTACTACGGTTGGGTCGGCGTGACTTGCGAGGGGGGGTTTTGCCGCGACACCGTGTGGCGAGAAACACGGCCGGCGCCGATCTGTCCTGTCGCGTGACGTACCGGGTTGAAGTCACCGTCGTTGCTTCCCTTGGCGAGGAGTTTGGTTATCAGCTCGACGTCGCCCACCTCCGCGGCGTCGTGCAGCGGGCTGGTAGGGGGTGGGGATGGGTGGGGTCAGCGGGGGACGAGGGGCGATCTCGCAAGATGCGTTCGGCGGGCGACAATCCGCGCGACGGCGGTGAAAACAAGCCTTCGGCGTTCGGTTGTGGAGTATCGGGGGAAGAAACACTCACAATGCGCCGACGTCATCGTCGTCGTCGCTCCCGAACATCATCCTCGCGAAACGTGAGGTTCGTCGGGGTCACCTTGCGCGACGGAATGGCTCAACGAGACGCGGAGTAGAATCTAGATTAGATCCGCGCGCGACAGGACGGGAAGCGCAAGAGTAGCCGAAGGGGTTGGACATGTGTCGCCCGCGGAAACGAGTGACTGGTTGCACTGGAGACGCAAACCCAACGCCGAGCCAGCAGCAATGGAGATCTCCGCATCTCGGACGAGATATCGACTGTATTCTATCGCCAATCGCCAACAACGAACAGCACCTGGACGACAGACACCGGCGCACGACCCACCGCCTCCCCCCCTCCTTCGCCGACACAATGGCCGCCCTCTGTACCGCTCCCGTCGCGGCGCTTGCCCGCGCGCCCGCCGCCGCCCGCGTACCTCGCGCCAAGTCTTTGTTCGGTGGCGTCGCGGTTCCCAAAACCAAGCGTCCCGTTTCGAGGAGGCGTGGCTCAAGCGCCTCCATCGCGGTCCGCGCGTCCGCGGGCGTGGAGACCGCGACCACCGCGGCGAGTCAGGCGGTCTCCGAAATTGCCCTCGCAGGCATTGACACCACTTCCTTCGACGAGCTGTTCGTCAACGTCGCGTCCTTCATTCTTCCCGCGTGGGGAGTCGTGGTCGGGAGCATTTTCATCTTTGGCACCATCGCCAAGCTCGCGTTTCCCGAAAAGTACGACGCCGCCGTGTACGACGGCAAGGCGAAGGAAATGGTGGCGGACGAAATCATCGACTTGGACAACCTATCCGCGGCGGATTTGGCGGCGGTGGCGGAGCTGGAAGCGGAGAGAGCCGCGAACAAATAGACAGAAGGAGACGTGTAACGTATCTTTGCGGTAATATCAGGCACAAAAAGATCTCGTACCAATAAATAACTAACGACACGCCCTTACCCGTTCATCACTTCACCGCGCACCGCGATGGCGTCCGAAACGTTGCCCCACCGCCTGGAATCCCTCGCCGGGTTCACGGTGGAGTCTGTGTTGAACGACGGCAAGGAATCCGGCGTCGTGGCGCTTCTCGGGACGTTTCCCGGGTGCGCCACCGGCGCGGTGGTGAAACTGTCGCGCCCTTCCATCCCGCTTGGCGACCCAAACGGCTTGGCCGGCGCGGTGACCCTTGTGGAACGCGCGCCGTACAGCGGCATGGAGTACGGGTACTACCACGGCACCGTGGACCCGAAATGGATGAAATCGCTTTCCGTGGACGTGCTGTACCCCGGGTGTTTAGTAGGCGAGACGGATGAGAACAAGGCTACGCTTTTGGCGAAGCACGTTTCGAGGAACACGGCGCAAGCGCCGAAGCTGGTGCGGGAAACTTTTCAGATGTACGAAGCCTCACACGTGCCGTACATCACAGGTATACCCAGCAGTGCGATCGGGTGGGTGTACAAAATTTTAAACAAAGAAAAGGAAGTCGAGCGTCTGCTTTTCGACGATCCCGACCCAGCACACGGGTTTGTGCTAAACGTCGACCCGAAGTGGACGTCGCACGCCGCGATGGACGTGCCGAAGGCGGAGTGGCACGCAAAGAGTGGCAAAAACGAGATGTACATGCTGGGGTTGTGTCACACCAAGGAGGTCCGTTCTCTGCGTGACTTGCGGGCGGTGCACCTGCCCATGCTTAGGAACATGCTCGCCAAAGGAACGGAAATCGCCAGCGCCACGTACGGCGTGCCGCCCGAACATCTGCGGTGCTTCGTGCACTACCCGCCTCAGTTTTACCACTTCCACGCGCACTTCACGCACGTCCTCGTGGATTTCGGCGTCGCCACGGAACGCGCGCACCTCCTAGAGGACGTCATCGAGAACATCGAACGGGACGGGACGCACTACGGGAAGGTAGGCCTGACCATGCGCATGGGAGAGCGGGACGGGCTGTGGAAACGGTTCCAGGAAACCAAAAAAAGGAAAGCCACCGAGTGATGCGGTTTTAGACTAGTCTAGGAGGTAGCGAAGGCTGAGTCTTGTCACATGTAGGCACGTCGCCACACCACGTGTAAAATTGTGAGTAGCGAGCGAGCGAGTAGTCGAAACAACCCCCTGTGTACGGTAACGAATTCCATGTATTTCAGTCACCACCAACCGCGCTTCCGGTCGCTCGCTATAAACGACCCGAGATTCGCAAAGTCGCTTATTCATCCTCCTCCTCCGCGGCATCACCCCCCTTCGACGCCTGCGCCGCCTGGCGCTTGCGCTTGACGCGCCCTGGGCGGCCGCCACCGAGGGGCGAGTTCAGGGCGAAGTCGATGTGCTTCTGCGAGTCCGTTCGGACCAGGAAAGAAGGCACGTTGACGATTTGCTTGCCGACGCGAATGTGCCTTTGGCGAATCAAAACGCGCGCGTGGTGCACGGACTTCGCGAGGCCGAGCTTGAACACCAGGGTCTGCAAACGGCGCTCCAGGAACGTGTCCGCGTTCAGCGCGAGCACGTAATCGAGCTTGTCCTGGTCCTCATCCTGTGGAGAAAAGGGTGGGGGGTCATGATGGTTAGATCGGATTCGAAGCAAAGGGTATTTCGCAGTGAAAGCGCTCGCTGGACCCTAGGAATGCCGGACGCGAATGCCGGCGACGTGTGTCCGTGTGCGTGCGCGACCTTCCGCGACGCGCGTATCCACGGCGTTTACTATCTATGATGTGTGCGTGTTTGCGGCACTTGACGTACCAGAAGACCGTAGCGGTACATGCGGCGCATGATAGCCTCGCCTTCGAAGATGCGCTTGGGGTCCTTCTCATCTAAGGTGAGCAGCACGCGGGCAGCGTTGCGAAGCTTGTTCAGCGCGAACTGCACGCGCCAGAGCTCGCGCTTGTTCCGCAGGCCGAATTCCCCGACGGTCTTCAGCTCATTGTCGAGACGCTCCTTCTCGAACGGACGACGGGGCTTCTTGAAGGTCTTGGAGTCTGTGGGGTGGGGGGGATGGGGACGCCGGTCAGGTGATGGGCTTCGGGAAAAAGCAATAGCCATCGCGATGGCGTAAAAAACCCTAGACACGGGTCACCGCGGATGCGGCCACGCGACACGACGCGAGCGCGGTGTACGAACACAGGGCAATGGCGAGTACTTACAGCTCCGGTAGTACGTAGCAGAAGGCATTTTTGCTGGCGGTCGCTGTTCCTAAGCGCCGACCAAAGAGACAGGGAGGGTGCGCGTCGCGGGCGTCAAGACCCGATCCGCGAAGCGCGAAACGGAAGCGAAAGTGGTTTCCGGGGAGAGTTATTAACTCGCTGATTTCCCCGTATTAGCCCATAGGCACTTATAATTGACCGAACCAGTTTGGGTCCATTATTTGGTTTCGTCTCGTTCAAGAACCGGGCACACGAGCAGGGAGGCTCGCCACGCGCTCGGGCGCACGACCCCGACAGGACCGGCACTCGGGGCCGCGCGCTCGTCGAGAAGGGAGAGACGGGCACTGGTGGGGGTGCGGGGCGTTCGCGTTGTGGTGGCGCGAGTGACGACCGTGTCGTTTGGTGGTTGTTTTGCGGTTCATTCGTCCGGTGATTGATTTGCGCGCGCGCCCAAATTGGGAACATCCGACCGCCAGTCCGTGCGGTGCCTGCCCCTATGTCCAAGCTCACCGACGAGTTATGGGCGAAGCGCCTGGCTGACGCGGCTCGAGATGGCAAGCTGAACATCTCGTACATGGACCTTCCCTGTCTTGAGACGTCTCGTGTTCTGGAGATCGTGGGGAAGATTCCCAATCTGGTAGAGCTTGATTTGCGTTCCAACGACCTCACCGATCTGCCGCCCGAGCTGGCGACGCTGCGACACCTGCGCAACGTGAAGCTCACGTACAACAAGTTCGAAACAATCCCTGTTGTGTTGACGAAACTAAAACGGCTAACCTCGCTGAACATGGGCGGGTGTTTGCTACGGGACGTGGGCGCCTTGGTTGGGGATCTGGGAAAAAAAGTAACCGATTTGGACCTCAGCGGGAACCGCATACAATCGGTCCACGCGAACATAGCGCTTTGTTCACAAATAACGTACTTGAACCTTGAGAACAACTCCATCGCGTTTTTACCGGAAACCATGGGCACAATGACCGCCCTGCAAGTCCTGGATTTAAGCAACAACGCCCTCGGGAGTTTGCCCGACTCGTTCGGCGGTTTGACCGGGTTGCGCCGAATAGAGGTGAACAACAACGCCCTCACGGACCTGCCGCCGAGCATGGGGCACCTACGTGATTTGAAAGAATTCGACGTGCGGTACAACGAGCTACGTGAGCCGGGCAAAACCAAAGCGATTGGGCCGCTTGCGGGGCTGCTGCAGTTCCTGCGAGACGAAGGTAAGGGCCTTTCCCATTCAACACATTCCGCCTCCCTGATTGCCCATACAATACTGACTTTTCTTTTTACAATCTCAGAACAGCGGTTGGTTCAGGAAGAAATCGAGCGCCTGAAACCGATCGCGTCCCAGGACGGCCGGTATCTGCGGTACCGAACCAAGATCGACGCGAAAGGCGGCGAGGACGGCAACGGCGGGCCGAGCGACATGAACGACGCGCGGCCGTACCTGCGCAACAAGCACTCGTTAACCGCAGGCGCGAACCACTTACTAATTTTCGGCGGAACCCTGTCCTACCACGACAAGCGATGCACGAACGACTTGTTCACCATAAACCTGGACCGGATGGTGTGGCGCAAGGTCCGGCCGAAAGGCCAAAAGCCGTGCGAAAGGGACGGGCACGCGGCTGTTTTCGACACAGCGCAACGCCGGCTGCTGATTTTCGGAGGGAAGAGCAAGGAAAAAAAAAGACTGGACGACCTGTTTGCGTATTACCTGGACGAGGACCGCTGGGTACGGCTCTCGCCCGACGGCCGGCGGCCGGACGCGCGGGAAAGCGCTTCCTTGGTATCGGTGGACAAAAACACCTCGGTGCTGTTCGGCGGGAAAGGCAACGGCCAGAGGTTCAACGACGTGTGCGTGTTGGACATGTCCAGTAAGGACTGCAGTTGGCACACGTCCGTCACGTCCGGGCCCGCGCCGACGCCGCGGCAAGACGTCGCCATGGCAAGCGCGAACGGCGTGGTGTACGTGCACGCGGGTAGGGATAACTTTGTGCGCGACGATTTGTACTCCCTGGACATGACCGACAAAGCGAACCCTGTTTGGGAGTTGCTAGTGGAGAACGGCCGGAAACCCGCGCCGTGCTACGGCCACGTCTTGGCCTGCGTCGACGGCAAGGTGTTCACCTTTGGCGGGTTCGACGAGTTAGGCGGGCAGTGCTCGAAAGTGTATCGGCTGGATTTCACGGAGGACTTACTTTCGGTCGCGGTGGCGGTTGACAAGTCGGATGGCGAATGGACGGAGATGGAGAGTGATTTGAACTTGAACGAATCGCGAATCGGTGCCATTTCGCCTGACGGTACTCTGCACGTGCTACAGGTGGGAAGCAAACGCAGCGAAGCGGATAGCGCGACTTCGGGCGAGGAGATGTTTTGGGACTGCTACAAGGTTGGCGAGGTTTTGGATTTCGACGATCGCGTTTTGCGGCCGGAGGATTTGGTGCCTCAGAACGGCAAGAAACTGAGGGTGGAACACGCGACGCAAAGTAAGGGCAAGGCGTACCCACCGAAAATTCGCGCGAGGCTGGTGAAGAACACGGAGGAGGAGCAGAAAATGCTCGCCTACGTCGCCGAGTTCAAAAACAAGTTTGCCGAGTTTTACCCGAACCGGCGTTCGTTACTTTTGTTCGCCCCGAACGAGTGCGGCGTCCCGAAGTTCGTGTGCACCACGGTCAGGCCGTCCAAGCTCGATTACACACAGTTGTACGACTTAACCCCGTGTTGCGAGTTCGTGGCGAACTACTTGGAGTACGAACAACTGGAGTCGCCCCTCCTGTTTCCCAAATCCCTCCCGTCGCCGTACACGGTGATGGAGTGGCAAGCCGGCGATTGTTTTGACCTCGCCACCACGCTTTGCTCGCTCCTCACCGGCGTCGGGTTCGACGCGTACGTATGCGTAGGGTACGCCCCGAAGCGAATCACGCATTGCGACCAGACCGGGGAGACGTGCTCGGTGCTCGAGTTGGAGGAAACACAAAGAGTCAAGGCGACGTATGCGAAAGCGCACGCGCCCGTTCCGGAGAAGAAGCAAAGCAAGTACCAAGTGAAACAGCTCATCGACTTGACGTCGAGTTTGGAACTCGCGGATGCGAAAAACGCGCGCGCGGAGGCGAAAAAGGCCAAGGAAGCGATGCGGGTTTTGAAGAAACTGGAGCGGGAAGAGCGGGTGAAGCAAGCGGTGGCAGAGGCTGCCGCCGCGGACGCGCTTGAAGCGGAGACGGCCGCGGCTGCGGCCGACGCTGCCGCCGCGGCGAGTCCGGGAAAGAAGCGCCCCGAAACCGAAACCGGAACCGTTTGCGCCGAGGGTGCCGCCGAAAATGCCGACTGCGAAAACGGCCACCCCGTTTCCCCCGCCGCGGATTCCCATCAGGAGCACGCTTTGGAGGCTGTCCCTGAGACGAACGACGAGGGCGAAACCGGGGAGGAAATGGAGGGGGACGAACCCGACCCCACGAACGTGGGTACCTCGGGCCCGAGCTCCGAATCCTACGCCGCGTCGACACGACCGGTCTCCGCGGTTGACCCTGCAGTGGAGGAAGCGCGTCTTGACGCGAAGCACGAGGGCAAGCGCGTGCACGCGTGGGTTTTGGTTCGCGCGGGCGCGCGGGAAGTGGCCGAAACCGTGTTCGTGGAGCCCACCACCGCGCGGACGTACAACGTGAACGCGTCGCCGTACCAAGGCCTGGAGGCGGTGTGGAACCATCTCAATTTGTGGGTCAACAAACAGGTACGGCCGGAGGGCTTTCACCAAATCCAGGCACCTACGTTTGCCGATTGTCCGCCCGTAATTGCTCATACACGCGGCCTTACAAGACGTTTGACCTTTATTTTACAATCACAGCGCGGCACGACGGTTGGCGCGCCGCACCAGCCGCTTTTAGGCATGGCGTTTGACTTGGACGACGACGCGCGGTGGGAGGCGTGCCTCGAGGTTGATACCATCGAAGTTCCGCTCCACTTCGGGGAGGATGACGAGATAGTGGACGAGGAGTCCACGCCTGGCGGCGGCGAGACGCTTGTTGTGGTGGAGACGCCTGCGACGGGGAAGGACCCGGACCCGGACCCGAAGGACGACCTCGATCCGGGTGAGGAGGAGGACCAAAAAGAGAATGACGACGAAGCGGGCGACGACGACGCGTCGCGGGTTTCGGGAACCGACGCGACGCAGACTGGGGACCACGGCGGTGACGCAGCTGATCCTCTTCCCGAGGTGGAAGACGGTCAGCCACCTGAAACGCCCGAGAACGAGTACCTGGACCACGACCCCAACCTCGTGACGGTTGATATGCCGGTTTCCTGGGTCCCGAAGCTGCGCGTGTCGCAGGAAAACTTCGACACGCGGTGTCCTCGGGGGCACAAGCTCGTGCGGTACGCCGGGGCGACGCACGAGATGTTCGCATTGTTTGGCCCGTGCAAGCGCTGGGACGGCCTTGTCGAGCGTCTGTGCGTGTTTCAAGACCTCGATTGCGTGGTGCTTAAGCAGGAGCGAACGGTTTTTAACAGACGAAAGGATTGTTTGCTGGAGCGAAGACACGGGTTCTTGGGGGACGAAAAAACCCTTCTCGAACGCTTCGCCCCAGGCGCCGCGTTCGGCGTCGACACCACGGAACTTTTAATCGACCGCGAGCGGCACACCGTTTTTTTTCCCAGAGGAAGGGTTGACGGGTTACGCACGCGCCACGAAGTATTCGGTATAAAAATGTGTGAAACGTTTTCAGGGAGGGACGATTTCTTGGTGGAAAGAAAGGTCACCTACGACGCCGAGGAAACCGGGCTCCGGGCGGCGGAGGCGCTGGCGCTTGTCCGCGCGAAGGACGCCGCGGAAACTGCTTCCGCGGCGGGTGGCGGCCATAAGAAAAAGAACAAGAAAACGCAAGCGCCGCCCCCGCCTGTGCTTGCCAAGGTGACGCAGAAGTTTTTGTTACCCGACATTTCGCTTCTTCAAGAAAAGAGACGGAGGGAAGACCCGGACGGCGCTCCCGTACCGCCGGCGCAACACTGGCTGAAAAAACGCGTGTTTGACTTGAAAAACGGAACCGTCAAGTGCCACTATCACTTCGGTGAAGGCACCGCCACCGCGAACGTGTCAGTGTTTCATAAGGACGGCACCCCGTGCGAGCTAACCATCGTGGACCCGGCGGCTGACAGGCCGAATGACACGCAAATCGCGGAGACGTTTCACAAACACCGTCTCGCGGAGAAACGGTGCGTGGCGGACGTGCGGGACGTGGAGCACGAAGCCGACGAGATCGTGAAAAATAGGGCAAAGGAGGAACAGCAAATCGAGCTTTTGCTGGGGTACTACGACGCGCACAGGGTGAAGATAGAGGACGACGACGAGGAGGAGGTGTTGGTTACCAAAAAATTCGACTACCTCTCGCCGTTCATGCCGCCGCTTTTGGCGGGGGAGAAAATGAGCGCCAACGAAGCGTCTGTTGCGCGAACGCAAGCGCTCGCGAACTTGGCCGAGGAGCTTTCCACTCGAAGGGAGATTATCAAAAAAAGACAGGACGACACAAACGCAGTGGCGGGGAAACGCACCGCGCAGTACAAAAGAGACGCTGATTTGCGCACGGAGAAAGAGGAAGCGGCGTACCGCGCGGCGCTCGAAGACACCGCGTTTACGTTGCGTTTGCTGGAGCAACGCCGAAAAAGGCACGACGCGAACGCGGAGCGCAAGGTCGGGGAGTTGGAGAACACGATGCGCAGTGACCCGCGGATGGCCGCGATGTACGCCTAGGGTAGGTGAAATACTTATTTACCCGCCCGCGGGTACAACGAACAATGACTATTTTTTTTAACAAACAACGAGCCACTGGCTAGTACACTATCCACAATGACTGGTACCTCAAACGAAACGGCGTATTGAAGTCTATCGAAACAGCGTTTTGAACTGCATGCACTCCCACATCTGGCTCGCCTTCCCACGGTTCTCCCCCCCCAGCTCCTCCGCCCACTGCGCGTCGCTGACGCGCATTCCAGGCGCTTCCTGGCTCTTGTCAAAGTAGGAGAAGAAAATCAAGCACTCCCACACGCCCTTCAGGCCCGCGAAGTGCACGACAAAGTCGCCCGAGACGTACCACGGCAGGAGCGAGTTGAACACGCACTGGTTGACTATTTTCGAGTGCCGCCGCACTTCCGCGGCGCCTGAATACGGCGCGGTGCCGCGCACGGAAACCTGCTTGCTCCACGGGTCGGTGTGGAACAGCCGGTGAAACGCGCGTTGTTCGTAGTGAAACAAGTACGCGCCTTTCACTAAATCATCCTGCGATTGTAAAAAAGAAATGTCAGTAGTGTGTATGGGCAATCAGGGAGGCGGAATGTGGTGGGTGGGAAATACTTACCTGCGCCCAGAGTTCGTCCAGAAAGAAAAAGCTCCACGGCGCGTTCCTCACCAGCCACACCCCCGAGTTCACGCCGTTGTGGTCGGCGCCAATAACCTGGTCCACGGTGTTGTCCGCGATCTCCTCCAGCCGGACCGTGGGGTTCATGATGAGGGTATCCACGTCAATAAAGAGCACCCAGTCGTACCGCGGGAGGTGTTTTCTCATTTCCAAAATTTTGCTCCAAGCCGCCGGGCGCGTCGGGTCCGCCGCCGTCCGCGAAACAATCAGGTCGTACCCGTGCAAGTCGCAGTACCGCCGTTTGTTCGCCGCACTCGCGGCGCAGATGTACCCGGCGTTGGCGTCGCACAGGGTTAAAACCGCGAACCGAGCGCCCTCGGTTTGTTCGTGTTTTTTGCCGCCGCCGCCGAAACCAGACTCGAAACCAGACCCCACGCTCCCCACGCCAACCACGTCCGTCGCCGTCGCGAGCGCGAGCGCGCTCACGCTGGTGCCCTCGTTCCGGTCGGGACGATTTTGCGTGTCCGTGTCGTTCTCCGTGTCGTCGTCCGTGTCGCCGATAACGACCGCACCCGCGGAATAACCATCGCCACGCTGTTCAATCACCACGTCGCGGGTCGGGAAGGATCGGGACCCGTCGCTCCTTCGCGGTCGCGCGCTCGCCGTCCCGCCTCGCGGTCCCACCCGCCGCCCCCCCCCCGGCCCGTCCGCGGTCGTGTCGTCGTCCCCTCCACGCACAGACGTTCCTCGAAGCGACCGCCCGGTCGTCGTTTTGTATTCGCGCGTTTGGTTGTAAGTTTCGTTGTACGTTTCGTCGTCAGTCACTCTCAACGACCTGCCTCGTCCCGCGCGTTTCGTCGTCGCCTCGATCTTCGCGCCGTCGTCCACGTCCTTCGGCGAGACTCGGCGCGCCAGGGGCGCCAAGAACGGATCCACCGGAGGCGTACCCACACCACACGGAATCGGCCTGTGACTCTCCAGGGGGTGGTACCAGTACCGGTTCAAACCCGCTTTCACGAAAAACGAGAGCTGATACGCGGTGCGGCCGAAGTAGTAAAACAAAACGCACGCAAACAAAACGCGCGCGCTCCACTTGACCCGGGTTCTCCACTTGCCCTTCCGTAACCCGCCTCGCCACGCGTGCGCGCCACTCCACGCGCGCGTCCGGAAGCCACTCTTTCCCGTGACGTCGCTGTCCCGGTGGTGCGGGGAAAAGCGGGAAGTCCCCGGGACGGGTGACCGCGACCCGGGGGACTTGCGCTCGGGGAACCCATCCGATCCCGGACCCGCGCTGCCGATCGGGGAAGGGATCTCCACCGATTGTATCACCGCGCCTCTGCGCTCGGACAAACGGTGCGTCTCGCTGCCGCCCAAATTCCGCACGCTGGACGACCGCCGGTCCGCGCCCGCGAAATCAAGGGTAGGCATGAACTCGCCAGAAGCCTCGCGATTCAAACCCCACTTCGGGCTCGCCGAAGGGCGGTCCATGCCAGCGGGATACGGATGCTAGTACCGGTGCCGTTCGGACAAGAACACCACACAACCAGATCTGCTGGGTGCCGCACCGCGGACGGATGGCGTGCTTCGGCGCGCCGTGCCGTGTGAAACGCGCGCGCGTCAGAAAACCCGCCACCGCCTTCGAAGCCACCGCCGAGCCTCGCGGCGCACAGGGGTCGCGCGCGCCCGTCGCACTGCGGCCTGTTTGGAGTTTCTGGCGTGTGCCCTTTCACGAATCCGTAGTCGTCAGTCCACGTTATGATATTGTTCGAAGCAGCGCAGACAAAGGAATTTTTGCAAAGACCCGCTCGGCGCGCGAACGGAACGCGTTTCAGGTGATATCCCCCCACACGTCATTTTCCCACATAGTCGGGTGATGTCGATTCATCTACACTATTAATACTGTGCCGTGTCTCTGCTAGGAATACCGGCCGGCACACGGACCTCACAACACTACAACTCTCCCCGCGCGTGTCTCGTGATGTGCGGCGCGTACAGGCCTTGCGCGGTGAACGCCGCTGCGGCGAGCGCGGCGATCGCGAGGGTGACGCACCACCCCAGGAGTATTCGGCTGAGGAGTCGCCAGTTCACCCCCCCCGACCCTTCAAGCATCGCCACCCCCGTCGTCGCCCCGACCTGGCAGTGCGTCGTGGAGAGGGGGATGCCGTACTTCGTGCCGATCAACACCACGAGCGCGGCGCCGAGTTCGATGCACAACCCTCTGGACGGGGTTATTTTCGAAAGCCGCATGCCGATTTGTTTGATGATGTTCTTCCCCAAACTCGCCAGGCCAAACACCAGCCCGAACCCGCCTAGCACCAGCACCCAGACCGGCACCGAAACGTCAACAGTGGTTTCGCCGGTTCGGTAAATACCCCAGATCGCGGCGAACGGACCGCACGCGTTCGCCACGTCGTTCGCGCCGTGCGCGAAGGAATCCACGCACGCAGTGAACACCTGAAGGTACGTCAGGGTCATTTCGGTTTGCGCGTCGAACATCTCCGCGTTGGCGTGGATGCTACGGACGGTGTCGTCGTCGTTCTCCACCACGGATTTCGTGGTTTCTGTGTACCGAGGTACTAGCTGAGGTAAGGCCCACTCCCGCAACCCGTAGTGACACCCGAAATCTGTCCCGCCGCCGCTTGAGTGCGCGCTCACTTCGCTCGTGTCCACGGAACCGCTGGAAACGTTCCGGTTCGTGCCGAAACCGCCTTGGAACGACGTGAACGAGTCCCGACGCTCGCCGCGAAAATCGCTCCGGTCGTCAACATCACCCGCGCCGATTGATACCACAACCTCCGCGGTTTTCGTTTCGCGCGCGGTTTTGTCGAGTTTAGACGCGCGCGTAAGCGCGTCCACCCGGCGTCGCAGCGCCGGCGTCAGCGCCGCGGTCACGGCGCCCGTGCCCGCGCCCGCGGCGAAGGAAACCCCCGCGGTTTGCGCGACCCCCCAGCGACCTGACCCGTCGTTGATTGCGTCGCCTTTGCTTATTAGCAGATACGCGTTTAGGGTGGTGGTGAGACCGACGATTATGGGAAACGCCACGAGGGCGGCGTGTAGGGGGTGTTTCGCCCGTAACACGGACGCCCTTAAGATCACAAACAACACCGAAGCGGTGACTGCGCTGAGTATCGGCGAGAACACCCACGAGAGGGTAATTTGCGCCACCCCCGTGAGCCACGGAAACGCGCGCGTGGTGGTTTTCCCCCAGTACACGCTGTTCGACCCTCTTGCTACCATGGACATACCCATCACCGCCCCCACCGTGGAGTGCGTGGTACTCACAGGCATACCCAACTTGGTCGCGACCAAAAGCCAAATCCCCACCGCGAGCAACACGCACATCATTCCGTACATCAACACCTCCGGCTCAGCCGTGTACTGACTCACATCCGCGATGCCTTTGCGAATAGTTTCCGTCACCGCGCCCCCCATCAACACCGCGCCACCGAACTCGCACACGGCCGCGATCGCCACCGCGTCGCGAAGCGTCAGCGCGCCAGACCCGACGGACGTGGCGAACGCGTTAGACACGTCGTTAGCACCTGAGAGTTTGAGGGGGGTGGAAACGCGTCAGCGGTGGAGGAGATGTGGCTGCTTGGTGGGGTCAATAAATAACTAACTGCGCACCGCCGCCCCGCTAGGCGTGGAAGAACGCACCTATGCCGAACGCGGTGAAGAACGCGAGAAACCCCGAGCATATCACGATCCATTCGTAGCTCGCCAGGGACTCCATGGTATCTCGGGCAACGTCACAGTGCGCCCGAGGAAGTGATGCGCGCGCTTGGGGAAAAGGCAGAGTAACCATATATTCCTTTTTATAGTGCCTTTCAACTTGACACGCAATGCGCGTGATTGAAACCGACACACGTAGCTACGCGTTGAACTGATCGGTACCGTGCCTGTTTTACCGGTCAACCAGTCGGGAACATAAGCAAATGCAGCGCGAACGATGCAACATACTCTCGGGTGCCCCGCTCCAAGCTGCGTTTGGACGGGTGCGGGGGACCGAGGGTGGCCCGAAAAGCGCGACGGGTCGCGGGTGTGAGGGAAGTGGAGCACTGACATTAGAGTGAGACCCGGGGGGTTCTCGTCGAGACGCTGATAGCGACCGACTCACAGGGTCGGTGTTTCAGTCGTCTCACACGGTGGGCACATGGTTCAAAGCGGCACGGCAACACGCCGGCGAACGCGCTTACTGCGCATCGTCGCCTTCATCGCCGCTGCCGTGCTGGCTAGGGTCGTCATCACCTCTCTTGGGTCGAGTACACGTCCGGAAAGCGGTAAATCTGGTGCTGGACACGGATCCTCTCTCCAGGACAAACCGGATGTCATTTCCAATGGGAAATCGAAGTGGGCACCAATCGCGGCGAGCCTATCAAAAGTCGTCGATACGACGGACTCTGACGCCCAGCAAGCCACCCTAGGCCGAGATGATGCCACCAGTAGTGCCAAATCGAAGAGTGTGGGTCATGAATCGGCATCGTTGAGTGTTTCAGTGCCACCGAAGACGACGACATTGAATCGATTCAAAACTGGCGGCGCGACGCCCGGGGTATGGCATAGCGCTGAAGCGCACGAGGGAGTGATGAAGGCTATCGGGTATGCCTTAATAGAGAGATATCCGGACCACTTAGACACCAACAAGCTAGTGATGGTGACGGTAGCTAACGAGGCGTTTCAAGAGCTGCTGATGAACTGGCTCGCGTTTACGCGTGCGCGCGACGTCCCGGTTTTGGTCGGAGCTCTGGATGACGCGACGTTTGAACGCTGTGGAGCGATGTCGGTGCCAGCCGTGCAGTTGCAGCACGCGGGATTTGACACGACGCTGGTATCTCTGGACGAGCACTCGGTGAAGAACAAGGACTTCAGAAGCTCGCAGAGAGGGTTCCAGAACTACGGCGTACGAAAGCTGGCGTTTCTCTTGACCTTGCTCGAGTTGGGTCTCGATGTTTCGCTGTCGGATACCGACGTGGTGTGGCAGAAAAGGTACGTACCACTGCGGGTATTCAAGCGGCGGACGGCACAGCGGCGTGAAACTGACAAAACCTTCCCACAACAGCCCCGTCGATTTGTTTTCAGGAAAGAGCGGCACGTATACCGATGCTGCGGATGTACTCGTCACGTCTGATTGTCTGTCGCAGGATATAGATTCGAAAATGACGAGCGCATCGGCGCTCACGTTGACATCGAGTGAGGACGCGGCGTTTAATTATAAGGAGTGGGCGTGTGGAATAGGTGGTTCAGAGCCCTGGGAAGACAACGCGAGTCCTTTGACCTCACGAATTAACACCGGGGTGACTTTTTTCCGTTCAACAGAAGGTGGACTCGCGATGGCAAAGCGCTGGATCGGATTGTTGGTGCGTTGTTTCGACGGCGACAACCCGGGATGTGACGATCAGACTAGCTTTAATAGCGGCGCACAACCCGGAGGAAGAAGCCCGGTCATGAACAAAGATCACGAAACGAAACCTGTCAAGGGGGGCGAAGGCCGCGTGTACTGGAGCGAATTCGACGGTAAACGCTGCGCGCTCGGGTATTTACCGATCAGTGACTTTTCCAATGGACACGTTTTCTTCCTGCAGAAAGTGCCGCAGAATCTAGAGAAGCACCCTTATGCCATCCACAACACGCACAACTTTTATGGTGCTGCAGGTAAGTTGTATCGCTTTCGCGCGTCTCAGCTATGGGCAATCGAGGGTAATTTGGAGGAGTATTCGGCCGAATTGAACTATTTATCGTTCGAAAGTTTCGCCGGGCACGAGGCTTCAAAGGAGAGTTCTCCGCTAGTGGCTCACATTCTCGCCAGGGATGAGTTGCGTCGAGAAATTTGGGCTGCTATCGGTCTCGCAAAGGTTCTGGATCGAGTTCTGGTCCTTCCTCGATTCAACTGCTTTTGTGACCGATATTGGTACCCCATTCTTCCGCAGTGCCGGTTGCCTGGCAGTCAGCGGTTCGCGTTCTCGCAATCGTGCCCGCTCGATCAAATACTCGACGTCGGAGCCGTGGCTGCTGATGGATTCGTCGTGAAAACTCGCGTCGACGGTTTCTTTGACAATGCCAAGGCTAAGCCACTTTTGGGGTCTAGAAAAGAAGTGAGTCTCGTCGAGACGCGCGAAAACGTGCAATGCTTGTCACCGGAACAAATCAAGCAAACGCTCGGTACGTCGGAAACCGTGCTACACATCGCTGGTGGAGTTAAAGGAGTTTTTTGTGGCTTTCCAGACGATAGTGTCGAAGCGAAAGCGCTGGACGATGGAATATCGAAGGCATTTAACTCGGACTGGTGCTGCCACCAGAACGGAAGCATGCCGATTGCGCCGCACGCGCGTGTCAGCGCGTTGCCCGCCGGATCCGCCGACGCCGGGCCTCGCGCGGATGAAGTGAGCGTTAAACTCGCGGTCAAGGTTTGGGATTTGACCGTCCCAGAGAAAGATAAGTGGCAGGCACTTCTTTTTGGCAAACAGTTTCCCGAGGGTTCGGGTATGACTGAGCACAACCACTACAAATGTTGACGACGGTGCGAGCGTATTCGTATGAGAAAATCGGGGACAGAAAAAATATCGAAGAGACGATTTTCAATCAAGCGCGAAACGGGTTTGTTACTACATCCTGCGGGTAAATTTCTACCCCTACGCCTCTACTGGTGTACCCCATCTACGCATGCACCGGTTCCGGTCGAATCACGAGTGAGATGATTTCCAAAAGATCCACGCCGTCGTCCTCTACGTAGTACGGATCGTTCGCGATGGCGGCTTTCGCGTTGAAAGAAAAGGGTCAGTCACGAGTCTCGAGTACGGGTGTACTTCGTAATGCGTACGAGGAAACAGTCGAGCGTAATCGGGCCAAACAGTGCGTGTGTGACGCGTTCGTAACCGCCGCGAGTACTGGTAAATGTTACCAGTAGTGCACTTTCAGAGGGTCCGTAAACAGTGTGCCTGGATTTGGGAAACGCGCAACACAAACCTTTTTTCATCGTCTCGGCGAGTTTCTCGGCATCCTTCTTTTCCTTGGTCACCGCCTTCGCCGCGTCGGTGGTTTCCTTGTCGAGCTGCGCTTTCGATTTCGCCCCACTTTTCGTGGTCGTCCCGGTGGCGTCTCCTGGAGTCATCAACTGCGTGGTTTTGTCGGCCGCGGTGTGCGTGAAGTCGTGCGAGAACACGCAACGGGCGCCTTTGTCGCACACGTTGTTTTTGAAATGCTCGCACGCCAAGGTTTTGGGATCCACCCCTTCAGGGACTTTGGGTTGTTTGATTCCGTCACGAATCAACGCGTTGAGCTCAACCTGTGCTTTCATCTCCAGTTCCTTGCGTTTCGCGTTCTCGCGCGCCTTCGCCTCGGCTTTTTGTTGCTCACCGGGAAGCGACTTCAGCGTGCGCTCCGCGTCGCTCAGCGCTTCGCCCGCCGCCTTGCCGGTTGCTTTGTTTTTCAACCCGAACATCTTGTCCTTCTGTTCCTGCGCCTTGCGATCCCCGCGCTCGGTCGCCTTCTCCCTTTTCTCGTTGTCCTTCGCGCGCTGCTCCTTCTCCTTGAGCTTCTTCTTCTGGTCCACCAGGGAGACCTTTTCCTTGGGCGCCATGGCGACGGTCCGCAGGTAGGTTCGCGCACAAACAGGAAGCGCGCCGATACGCGGCACCGGGGGCTGGTGGTTTCAGGGACGACGTCCGCCCGCGTGCGGACAAACGCGACGCACGGGGGGTCACGCGCGACCACGACCTTTCGGGTGGTGACCGACGACGCTCGAAAGGAGGTCGGAGGGGACGCGCGTCAGGTGAGAAGCGCGCCTTTCGATGTGACGCACGAAGCCACGGCCGATCCGTCCAACGCGGATTGGCTTGTCAAACCCTCCTTTCTTCGAAAAAACATTTCTCTTGGCCGGCGCCAAGAAAAGCGGCGGTTCGTCTTCGCGCTTGACTCCCAAAGGCGTCCGCGCATGGGTACGCCACGCACGCGTGGCGATCACGTCGAGGCCAAGCCCCCTGACGTGTCTCCTTCGCATACCAAGCGAGTAGCCCGCGCACGCGAGGGACTTTCCGAAGAGAGCACCGGTCCCTCAGGCGCGGAGCGCGCGCGAGGCGAGGCGCGCCTGTTGCTCGCCCTGTTTTCCGTTTCTTTGCTTTGGATCTCGTCCCTCTCCGTCTCCGAGTACCTGGTGGACCTTGTTCTGCCTCCCGGCAGCACAAGGCCGACCGACACCGCTGCCGTCGCGGATGCCGCGTCGCTCCTCGCAACGCACGCCAGACGAGCAGAGAGGGATAACGCCGCGTGCGCGTTGCGGCAGACCACATCTTGCGTGGCCAACGTGCGGTCAGACTGCGTTTCCGAATTCCGGCGAGCGGATGACGTCGCGGCGCGCAACGCAAAAGTCGCGCTTCTCGCCACGGCAGTCGCGGAGGCGTGCGTTGCGCTCGATACAAGCGTGGAACACGCACTCCGGGTAGTCGCGAACGCGAGGGCGCCGCAGGACTTTTTGTGGACTGATACCGACGGCACCGACACCGAAGAAACGCAAACGTGCGCGGCCCGCGATCGCGGTTTGATACGCGCGCGCGCCGCGGTGACTGATCCACAAAAAACCGACGACAGCACCGGTCTTGACACCCGTTTGTACGAAGCAACCGTGACTTACCGAGCCGCTGCGAACACGTACCGGTCCGGCGCGGATGCCGCGCTTTTGGATGCCACGAGTTTGGTGAAAGCCAGAGCCGCGTATGACGAGGAGTACGGTACGTATGTATTTCCCAAATCCCAATACTGTTTGATGCCACGTATGGAGTGCAGTTACGCGAGTCTCAGCACTACAATAAGTGCAACAGAGTCCGCCGACTGATTGCCCACTGTATATAAATCGCCCAACACAAGTCTAAAGACTGACACTTTTCTTTTACAATCCAGCGGCGAACCAAACCGTTTCGCTAAACGCGGCGCGCGCGGCGCTCTCTTTGAACGTCACGGCGGAGCTCGGCGAGTTGGCGCGCATTTTGAGCGACGGCTTGAGTGCCATGGATTTGGGCGCGGGGGCTGATTTACGCGCGATCGCGACAGACACCGCGGCTGCGCTGGTTCAAACCAGGGACGAAGTGGAAGCAACCCTGCGGACGTACGTCAAGGACGTTCGTGTTTACGCAATCGAGGTTTCCTCAAAACTGGCGGCGGCGAAAACGTGGTTCGACGCGTTTTCGGATATCGGGGATTTCGTGCAGAACCTGATGGGTGACCTGGCGACGTCGTTACCAAGCGTGGACGCCCCTGTTCCTCCTTACCTGACGATTGCTGAAATTTACCCGCAAATCGTGCCAGACCTCACGGGGGTCATCGACGCGGTGACCCTCGCGGCGAGCGAAGGCGCCGACGCGGTGGCGAGGGCGGCGGATCAAACAAGGTTGGAATTCGTAACCGCCGCGGCGAGGATACCTTCTATGTTCGATCTGCCGGGCGGCATTTCCGTGTTCCAGGACTACCGACCGCCGCCGAGAAGCACAGATAGCGGTGATGGAGGCACGCAAGACAACGTTGCCGCCGCGGACGCGTACGCCGTGTCCGCCAACGCCGGCGCGGAAACGCGGTGGTCGGTGTTTTCAACACAAGTTGATTCCGCGGCGGGCGCGCTTGACGCGGAGCGCGCTTTGTTGAACACCACGCGCGCGAACGCTACTGGCGATCTCGAAGACGGCTTCGCGGATTTTGAATCCGACGCCTCTGACGCGTTGGAGAACGCGGATCCCGCGGGAACGGTCGCCACGTTCGCCGCGGACTCCGCGGCGAGACTGGACGCCGCCGCCGCCAACGCCTCGGGCGCGGCAGAATGGCTCGGCGTGGCGAGTCCCGACTTCGACGCGTTGCGCGTCGCGCGCGCCGCCGCGTCCGCTGCCGCGGATGGTCTCGTGGGCGCGGATCTCGCGTACCGGTTCGCCAGGTCGTTCCAGCACATCGCAAGGCACTTCAAAGGGTCGAAGCACGGTCGGTTACCGCCGGTGGATTTAACAATCGCCGCGGCGGCAGCGGCGGCGGGGTCGCCACGCAACGGAAAATCCGCGTTCATGACCGCCGCCGCCGCGATAGGCCACCCTGTGTGCCTCGCCACCGTGCGTGTCAGCGCCGCAGTGTTAGTCGTAACCCTAATAACACAAGCGTACCTGCCGTTTCACGACGCGTACCGAAACGGGTGCGTTGTGGGGTGCGACGGAACCTTCGTGACGCAAAACATTCACTCGTTTTCGCACAACTTCGCCGCCGCCGCGGCGACGCGCGCGGCGGAGAGTGGAAAAGCGCAGGTGGAACGCGAACGCCACGTGGCGTGCGCGCGCGAGGCCCCCAAAAGCGCCGCGGAACTGGCGCGCGCGCGCGCGGACGTAGCAACCGCCACCGCGAACATGCGTCGCGCGGGACAAGAAGTCGCACGCGCGCGGCGGTGCGTGGACTTTCGCGCGACGCGGCTGTTTTTCACCGCAAACGATACCGATACCAACAATACCGCGCGCGCAAACGCGTCCCTCGCGCTCGCGTTTCTGGAGCACGTGGACGACGCTGAGGTCAATATGTGTCTCGGTGACCTCACCAGTCTCAACGGCTCGGAAAACGGTTTCGGAGGTTTCGCAAACGCCTTCGCGCTGGACGAAACCTCTTTGTTCGACTGCGCCGTGCTCCGCCCGTGCGTCTCCGCGAACTGCGCCGGGCCGCGTTTCGAAACGCTCGCGCCGCTCGCGCGCGCGACGGGTACGTTTTGTTTTCTTTTTGTGGAGCCCGAACGTTTGCGCATACAGCCACTACTCTAACGTTTACGAAGTACTAACCCTGCACGTTGACTGTCATCCCGTCATCCCAAAAAACAGGGTGCCTCGCCGAAGGCGCCGCGCACGCCTCGCTTTTACGTTTTCTGCTCGTGGGCGCCTTGTTTGTCGCGGCGAATGCGATGCGTGAAACCGTGGTGAAGGGGATCGCGGCACTTTCCTGGAGAAAGCTCACTGGGGACGACGGAGTTTCCTTCCGCGGGACGCTCACGCTGAACGGCGAAGTGGAGCTGGGGTCTCGTTCCAGTGGCAACGTGCGCGCAAAGTTAGTTGCGACCGCGCGGGCGCACGAACTCCGCGGATTGGGCAAGGTGGTTTTAGCGTTAGTGGCGCAAGTACCGGGTTTAGTGGCGCTTTGGTACGCGCGAAACGCGAGTCTCGCGCCGAAGTTCACGTGCGATACGTAGACGTCGTTTCGGGACGGGGGGGGACGGTTTCGCGAACGTCGGAGCCGCGAGCTCGAGTTCTAGAAATACCTCGAATTTAATGCCGCTACCCCCGTGTGCTAATGCTCAAGTCAAGAATGTGTAAGTGGGAGGTAACGTGCCCGAGAGTGTGTCGTGTTTGTATATAGCGAAGGAGCGAGTTGCCACGTTTTTCTCGTTTTTTTGTTTTGCAGACACTCCTGCAATCGACGAAAATGGGCGTAGCCTGGCATTTTTTTCTCAACACCCAATGAAGTCGCGCCCGTCGCGCCCGTCTCGTCTGCCCGACTCAGGACTCGGGGCGCGACAGGCGACGATGTCCGGAAAAGAAGCGCCCGGCCGGGGCCCGGGGCCGTACGGGAGTTTGGCGCACGACCTGGACTACGAGGACAACGGCGAGGAGGAGCTCGCGTGGTACGACCAGCCCGTCCGGAGACAAAACCCGCGATTTCTCGCGGTCACGTTCGCGTTCTTCGCGTCCCTCGCGGTGCTTGGCGTGGCGCTGAACGCGGCTGGGGTGGTGCGGTTCGGCCCAGGTTTCACCAAGGAGCCGCCGCTTCACGGTTTGAGCATCTGCGAGGTGGATTTCTGCGGCGGAGGCGTGTTGATTTCCGAAGATGGCGTCATCATCGACACCTCGGAAAGGGCGGGGTGGATGAACCCACTGTCCCCTGACAAGCTCGCGAGCTGTTCCGCGGACAGGGACACCGAAGGCGCATCCTTTGAAGCCCTGATGATCGTGCAGTTCGCGAACCCCACGGACACCTCCGTGGAGCTGTGGGATTTTCACATGACCTTCGCCACGGATGGTGACGCCGTGGTCGCGGAGTGCGCGGCGGTCACCGCGCCTGCGAAGATAAACCCGCTCGGCGGGAACCGCCTGGACGTGAGCTGCAAGTTCTTTACCCCGCAGGTCGCACAGCTGGTGGCGAGCTGGTGGAACGGTGATACCACGAGGTTGAAGCACTGGTGGACAGGCACCGCGAGCGTGGCGGCAGACGCGAACTTAAAGGCGCTTTCGTTTTCGCACGGCGACGTCGGGGACGACCTGGTTAAGTTCACGTTGCAGCCGCGGCCGTACGGCGGACCGGACGTGTGGGTAACCGTGGACGACGGCGTGTCCGTGGCCGCGGCGGGTGCGGCAAAGAACAAGAACTTCCAGTCCCTCGGGAATAACGTTCAAGCCCGGGTAGGCAAGTCCTTCGCCGCGACGATGGGGGACGACACCGCGGCGGTGATGATTGCGGATGAGGACGTGGACGCGGCGGACGCGAACGCGGACGCGGACGCGAAGGACGTGACCGTTTTTGGTCTCCCCTCTGGGACCAAACTGGGTGACCTGTTCAACGGCGACGGCGTTGATGTGTTGCTCCCGAACCAAGGATCGGGTGACGACAACATTCCGGGGCCAAACAACGCAAAGTGCCCCGGCGCCCTGGACCTGCAAATCGCCGCGCCGTCTGTTTTGGTGTGCGACGCCGAGGTGGACAAAACGTGGGCCGCTTCCTTCGCGAAGTGCGCGCTTGGGGACGAGACCAGCGGCGGCGAGCTGTTCAGCACGTGGAACTCTGAGGCGTGCCGAGGGTTGATGAAGGGCGTGCCCCTTTCCGTGCGTTTGGTGGTGGACAACCCGTCTGATTTGTTCATCACCCTGACGCGCGTGAAGCCAAAGGTATGGCTCACCGGACGGGAAACAAGCGTGGCGGACGGGGCTATTATTTCGGAAACGCTGTGCGACACACGCGCCAGCGTCGCGATGGACGCGTTCGTTACGGTGCCGTGGGAAAGCGAAGAGACCTTCGTCATGGACGCGAAGAAGTGGTGGGCAGGCGAGGGGCTGGATATCAAAATGGACGCGTCATTCGGCGCGCGCGCGCTTGGAATCGGCGTGCGTGTCGCGGTGCCCGAGATGGCGTACACGGTGTGGACGCCGGACAAAACGGGGCACAGGGATACGGTTGAGACAACGAAAACGCGCGCGCGAAACGGCGAGTGCGCGTGTTTCGCGGGGGCGTGTCAGTTCGGGGCGTACGTCCCGGGTTCGGGCAAGCGCCCCGGCGAGGCGTGCGTGCTCGCCACGCAGTGCGCGTCGAAGGTGTGCGGGTGGGATTTCTTGTGCGAATGAGGGGTACCGTGGTCTGGGGAGGGAGATGGACGCGTCTGAAATCAGATCGTAAGCGTACATCACACTTCGCCGTGTATTAATGAGAATCATGCGCATCACCGGTCTCGGGACGTGACTCGTTCGCCCGCGCGAGCATCGCCGTCGCGTTTTCCCGCGTTTCCGGGGACTCGCCCGCGTCCGCGGCGCGCCACGCCACGTCCAGTGTTGGCCGTGCGTCCCGTAACCTTTGCAACGCGGTTTCCCACGCGTCACCTTGTGCACCAGGGTTCCCGCCTACGACCAGGGTCATGAGATTCCGCAAAACGGTTTGGTCGGAAACGAGGGCGTCGCAAAAAACAATCAGCCCGGCTTCGTCGACGCCGCACCCGCCCACGTCCAGCGACGTTAATTCACTCAATCCCGACCCCGTTCCTTGGTTAGCAAACGCGGCCAGACCAACCGCGCCCACGGCCTCGTTACCGAAAAGACACAAGTCGGTCAGACAACCCAAACCGGGTGACCCCGCAAGTGCCGCCGCGCCGTCCGCGCCGATTCCGCAACACCCGAGGTCCAGCGTTCGGAGCGCCGACTCTTTGGCCGAGGTCCGGGTCGTGGAAAGCGCCGCCGCCACCGCCCGCGCGCCATCGTCACCAAGCGAGTTGTCACGCATGATCAAAACTTCCGTTACCGCAGCGCACGCGCGTGCCACCGCGGCACCGCCCTCGGCGCCCAACAAGCACCCGCGAAGCGACAGGCGGTTGACTTTTAAAAAAGTAGTGTCGCCGTCACCGGCGAGCGCCGCGGCGCCGGCGTCGCCGAGCGCGACGCCATCCATCTCCAGCGACAGCGGTGGTGCGTTTTGTCGTTTCGCTCTCGTTTCTAGGCCCAAACGGAGCTTCGCCACGTCCCCGGACGCGACGTCCAGTGCGGCGTTCGCGAGGTCCAACTCCGCGAGCGCGGGCGAATGCGCCAGCAAAGAGGCGATGGCGTCCGCGGCGACGCCCCCCGCGTTTAGCTCGCGCAACTCGAGCTTCTCAAGAAGTGCGACGTTCTCCAGTCCATGGCACACGGCGGCGAGTCCTTCTTGGCCCAGGGTTTCGTTGCGAGACAGGGCAATGGTGGTCAGAGATGGGCATCCTCCCGGCGTGGCCAGGGCGTGGCCCAGCGCGGCGGCGCCGGCGTCGCCGATGCCTTTGTTCGTAAGGTCGATCTCTTTTAGTGAGGCGCTGTTGGCGATTCCGGGCGCGAGCGCGGCGACGCCCGCGTCGCCGAAGCACTCGTCGCCCACGCACAGCGACTGCAACGTTGTGTTCACCGCGAGCGCCTCCGCCAACAGTCCCGCGGTCACCGCGTCCATGAAATGCCCCGATGCGTACAGCTCCACCAGATGCGTGTTCGTGCGCAGCGCCTCAAACACCGCCGCCGCCTCATCAGCGCCGAACAAGCGGCCGCGAAACACGGTCACGGAAATCAAACCAGGGTCGTTCGAAACGAGCCTGTTGACCCAGGAGGCCACACCTACGGTGGTTCCCCACGCCATGGCGTTTTCGTGCGCGCGACCCCGGATGTGCGGCGGACGCGTCGGCGGCTCCGATGAAGTCGTTGTTTTTGCGCGCAGCGCAAAGACGGCACCTGCTGAGTTTTCTTGGCTGGCCCGAAGAAATGCAACGACGACGTGGCCAGGCAAGACACACCCAAAGCGCGCGACCGGGGCCCGGGGTGCCATGGCGGCCCGACGCGTCACAACGGCTGCGCTTCGCGCGCACGCGCCGTGGTCGTCCCTGGGCGTGTCCTTCACGACCACGCGCGCGTTCGCGGGGACGAACTTGGGGACGAACACCGTGGATCCCAAGGAAACCGCAAAGTTCGCCGCGGACGCGGCGCTTTGGTGGGACGAAAGTGGCGGGCCATTCGCGCCCCTGCACGCGATGAACCCCACGCGATGTTTGTTCGTTAGGGACGTCCTGGTGCGGCACTTCGCAGGGTCGAAACACCACCCCGACGTGGGTGCGGACAAGGCCCGACCGTTGCTGGGCCTCCGAATACTGGACGTCGGGTGCGGGGGCGGCATTTTGTGCGAATCGCTGGCGCGCATGGGCGCGATTGTCACGGGGGTTGATGCGGGGTCGGCGAACGTGGATGTGGCGACGGCGCACGCGCTGTTGGACAACACACTGGCGCAAAAAATAACCTACCGCGCCGCCGCGGCGGAGACGCTTCTCCACGAAAACGCCGCCTTCGACGCCGTTTGTTCCCTGGAAGTCATCGAGCACGTTTCCGACCCCGACGCGTTCGTGCGATGCCTTTCAGGACTCACGGAACACAACGGCGCGGTGGTGGTGTCCACCCTGAATCGCACCGCGCGCGCTGGCGCGCTCGCGATAGCGGTCGCGGAAAGAGTCTTCAGGTGGGTACCGCCTGGGACGCACGAGTTCGGGAAGTTCGTCACGCCGGCGGAGCTCTCGACGCTCGCCGCCAGGGCGGGACTCGAGACGCGCGAGATGGCGGGCATGGCGTACACGCCGCCGTTGCCCGGGAGAGGAAACGGCGCCACAGGCGGGCGGTGGAAACTCACGCCGGACGATCTGGGGGTAAACTACATAGCGTACTTTTCGAAGAAAAAGAAGTAGGGCGGGGGATGGACGTAGCGAGGAAACTGGTCCTAGATCGAAACTGCCCCATTCGTGCGGACAATCGTCGGTCCCAAGATCGAAACTGCCCATTTTTGGGCAAGTGTCAAAGCCGGACATGGGTCAAAAGGCGACGTGCTTGACCCAAGTTGATGCGTCGAAATATGAGTCTTGCGTTGAAACCCACCCCTTGTTCCCTTTGAATCTCTGCAGTCAGCGCGCTTTTCTGCTCGGCAGGCCGCGCCCTGCGCTCTGCGTTACTTTTTCCCCGATCTGCGCCGTCGCGCCGATTGGCGCGATCGGTTGGACGCGCCTGCCACTTCACACCACGCGTTTCGGCCCGTACACATCCACACTACATGTCAGGCTTTCCCCAACCTAGGGGTGGCGGCGGCGGCCGCGGCGGCGGCGGGGACAAAAAACGAGGCCGCGGGGGCGGGGGAGGCCGCGGCGGTGGTCGCGGGGACGCCGGTGCGGCCGGGCGGGAGGGCGATTGGCAATGCCCGAAGGGGTGCGGCAACGTGTTCGCGTCGAAGCCCGCTTGTTTCAAGTGCGGCGAGCCCAAACCCGGTGGCGGTGGCGGTGCGGTTGCTCCCCAGGCCAACGGCGGCGGCGGCGGTTTCCACGCCCCCGCGGCGAACGGTGGTGGTGAACCGCGGGGAGGCGCGCCCGGGCACCACGTGGTGATGGCGCAGAAAGACAACAAAACAAGCACCACCGCGTTCGCCGCGCTCGGCTTGTCCCCGAACACCATGCGGGCGATCACGGAAATCATGAAGTTCACGCACGCCACGACGGTCCAGGACCAGACGTTGCCTCACTGTCTCCGCGGGCTTGACATTCTGGCCAGAGCGAAGACGGGCAGCGGCAAAACCGTCGCGTTTCTGCTTCCGTCCATCGAGGCGCTTTTGAAAAGCGGCCCGGTGGGGAAAGGCGCGGTTTCGTGTTTGATCCTGTCCCCCACCAGGGAGCTCGCGTCGCAGATCCACGAGGAAGCGAAAAGCCTGTTGACTTTCCACAACCTAGGCGCGCAGGTCGTGTTCGGAGGCACGAACATCAACTCCGAGCGAACCCGGATGAACAACTCGCAGTGCGACTTCCTCGTCGCGACGCCCGGGCGTTTAATCGACCACTTTCAAACCAGCGGGCTCGCCCCGCGGTGCGCCAATCTGAAAGTGCTCGTGCTTGACGAAGCCGATCAGCTTCTGGAGATGGGCTTCAAGCCGTCTATTGATAAAATCCTCACCTTCATCCCGCGAGAAAGGCAAACCTTGCTGTTCTCCGCGACGGTGCCGAAAACGGTACAGAACATCGCCGCAAACGCGCTGCGAAAAGGGTACGCGTACGTGGACTGCGTCGGCGAAGAAGACAGCGCCACGAACCTTCAAGTAAAGCAGTGGCTCACCCTGAGCCCTCTTGATGACCACCTGCCTCTTTTAGTGCAGCTCATCCAGTCGCACCAGGCGCAGGTTTCGGACCACAAGGTGATTTGCTTCTTCCCCACCGCCAGGGCCACGCAGCTCGCCGCCGAGCTGTTCGTGGCGCTCGGCAAGCCGGTCACGGAGATCCACTCACGGAAATCGCAAGGCCACCGCACGAAAGCCGCTGACCAGTTCCGAGCCGCGAAAGCGGGCGTGATGATGTCCTCGGACGTCTCCGCGCGCGGTCTTGACTACCCCGACGTCACGATGGTGATTCAGATCGGTTTGCCTTCCTCGCGGGAGCAGTACATCCACAGGCTCGGCCGCACCGCGAGGGCGGGGAAAACCGGGGAAGGCCTGCTGTTACTGGCGCCGCACGAGGAGTTCTTCGCGAGGCAGCTCCGTGATTTGCCAATCACCAACGCGCCCGCGGCGGTTGATCCGAACACCGCGCACACCGTGGCGCAGGCGCTCACCAGGGTGGACGTGCGGACGAAGGAACAGGCGTACGTGGCGTGGATGGGGTTTTACAACGGCTCGTGTGGGAAAATGGGCTGGAGCAAGGAAACTTTGGTGCAAAACGCGAACCGGTACGCGCTTGAAATTCTGGGGCTCCCCGGGTTGCCGGGCATCCTCAAGAAAACCGTCGGGATGATGGGCCTGAAGGGCGTCGCGGGGCTGAACATCCAATCCGAGCTCCCGGGAGGGGGGGGCGGTGGAGGCGGAGGTGGAGGGGGCCGAGGAGGAGGTGGAGGCAGAGGTGGCGGCGGAGGTGGCCGCGGACGTCGTTAAATTGCAGTGCTGTTAGATATGCACTCATTTTGTCATTCATATTCTTTTTATAGTATATATAAACTCCACCGGGATCGGCGCACTGCACGCACCTCGCCGCGGCCCTTTGATCCCGGTCGCTTTTCAATTTGTTGTCCGACACGCGAGCGGTGTCACGACGCACCCGCCAAGCACGTCCCCGCAGATCGCGACGCGCGGTTCCTGGACGTGCCATATCGTGCGTAACGTAGCCTGCATGCCTTGTATTTTTGATGACAAGTCGTCCACGTGATTCAGGACGGCGCGCCATTGATCGTGGTCCACCGCCGGCGCCGTTGCCACGCGGCACAGCGAGACGTGCATCACGAACGTGGCTTGCTTTCGCGGCGCGGTTGGAAATGCGCGGCGACACCGTAACCGCAGCCCGTCCACCGGGCTCACTCCGTTTCCTTGCTCGTTGAGAAGCACGAGAAGCACGCCTGAGCTGGCGAGCACCACTCTGTGCACCTCGACGCGCATCGCGGACGTCGCGCCGACCAGGCGTTTGCAAACTAAAAGTTCCTCCTCCACCTGCGCCTTGGTTTTGGGCCGGAGCTCGGACGGGTGCCCGGTGTGAAACACCGTGGAGTGGTACGACCGGGGGGGGTTCCGGTACGTCCGAAACCCCGGGGGCAGCACGTCGACGAACTTACCACAAAGCTCCGCCGCGGCGTCGCGAAGAGCATCTCCGCCGTCTTGGCCTTCGATGGCCGTGCACAACAGGCGAACGGACATCGGGACGTCGTACGCCTTGGCAATAAGAGCCTCACCATCCATCTCGTAGTTCGCCGCGGTAGCAGCCACCGCGTTGGGATCGAGACCACCGCGAGCACTGGTATGGAGCTCAGCGTACACGCGCGGCCGCATCACATGGTCAGGCTCAGCCATGCGAAGCGCGCCCACGCAACTGTCGCGTCCGAGAAGATTTTTTTCACGACAAGTGGCACAAAGAAAGTCATCCCCGCCTCACTAGACTAGGCATCGCGGGTGCGTGCGACGAAGTAGGGGATGTCGTGTCTCGCGTCGTCGTCGCTATTCGCCCGTGGGTTGCACCGCGTGGGCGCGCCGCGCGGGCGAGATGTCGCGCGCCCGAAACGCGGGCCCACGCGGTGGGTAGCTTCTTCCGATGGCGAGAACACCTCGGATACCCGACGTCTTCGAGCCGTCCCTGGGTCGTTCGCGGTGGGCGAAACCGTGGATAGCGGCGTGGGCCCGACTCTTGTGATTCGCGAGGTGCTTGGACGCGGCAGCTTCGGCACTACGTACGCGTGCGACCGGCCTGATGTTGGGGATGAAGTGGCGTTGAAGGTTTTGACGTTGCGAGAGATGCGGGATTGGAAAGCGCTGCAGTTGTTCGAGCGCGAGGCGAAGACGCTGAAGGGGTTGTCGCACCCCGCGATCCCAACGTACGTGGATTACTTCGAGATGGATTCGGAACTTGATGTCAAGTTTTGTTTAGTGCAGCGCATCGCGCCTGGTCAAAGCTTGCAGGGTTTGATTGACAGCGGGTGGCGCCCCACGGAGTTTGAGATACTTGCAATAGCGACGCAACTTTTGGAAACGCTACAGTACCTGTCCTCGCTGCGACCGCCGGTGTTGCACCGCGACGTGAAACCGGGAAACATACTCCTTGACCGAACAACAGGGAAAGTGAGCCTGGTGGATTTCGGGGCGACCGCGGAGGCGGCGATGACCGCGGCGGTGAGCGAGGAAAACGGGTTCGCGTTCGGGTCGACGATGATCGGGACGTTCGGGTACGCCGCGCCGGAACAGATGATGGGCGCGGTAAGGGCCTTTTCCACTGAACACAATCCGCCTCCCTGATCGGCCCGATTACACTTCCCTATTTACTCGTTGATACAGTACTAGCACTGTGTCAATTTACCAGAAGTCACAACACGGTACCCTGTCCAATCCCGGATATACACGTCACGACCGACTGACACTTTGTTTTTATTGTACCAGGTGACGCCCGTTTCCGATTTGTACTCCGCCGGCGCGGTGTTGCTGTTCCTGTTAACCGGCAGAGCACCCTCGACGATGCCGTCACAGAGGCTGAAGGTACGTATTGGGCCTTTCCCAAATACCAAGACTGTTTCCCCACGCGAGACTGACACTTTTCGTTCACAATCACAAGATCAACTTTCGGGGATCCGTCACAATCGACGATCCGCGGTTAGAGCGTGTCGTGACGCGCTTGCTGGAGCCGTCGCCGGAGGACCGGTACCAAAGCGCGGAAGCGGCGCTTTTGGTGTTGACCGGTCCTGCGAAGGTGGTGGACACTAATACAGTGGTGGATACGGACTTCACCCAGGGTCTGGCCGTCCCAGTCGACGCGTTGACTTCGTCGCTGGGCGACTTCAACGTCAAACCGAGAAGACCCGCGACGCGCGCGCGCAAACCTGTCGGCACGAGGGTCGTGGTCGAGCGGTTCGGCTCCACCAAACTGTTGTTAGTCATCCCTCCCGCGGGCATCACCACCAGCAGTGCCGCGACCGGGGGTTTCGCGGTGGCGTGGAACGCGTTCGTGGCGTTCTGGACCGTCTCCGCGCTCTCGGGCGGGGGCGGGTTGCTGATGGTACGTATTTCCCATTTACCACATTCCGCCGGCTGATTGCCCATACACGACTGACATTTATTTTATTTCAATCAGGCGGCGTTTTCGATTCCGTTTTGGATGGCGGGGAAACAAGTCGGCCAAGCCGCGTTTACCGAGATTTTCCAAGCCACCCGTTTGGAACTCGACGCCGCGTCCGGCACGTTCTCTGTTGAAATCACGGCTACGGGTTTGGTGAACACGCAAATCAACGGGTCGCTGCTTGACGTGCGAGGCGCGGTGGTCGAGACGACGGGCGCCACGAACGGCCGGCCGGACCGTGCGCTCACGCTGGAAATAGGCGCCACGCCCGTTTCCTTCGCGCGAGGGCTACAGGAAGTGGAGCTGGAGTACGTCGCGGGGGAGATTAACGACTTTTTGCGAAACAGCGTTTAGGCGCTTTATTATTTGTATACAATTGTTTTTTAAAAGAATCTTCGGGATTTGTCTTATCTCTCTATCCCTCTCTATCCCCAGAAGTTCCCTCCGTAGATATCTTCTCTGGTGCTCCTCCTGGGCTGCGCTTTGCCACGCCGGTCGGCCACAATTTGCGTGGTCTTAGGCGCAGGGTACACACCGCGCGCCGCGGTGAGCGCGTGCTTGCTTATTTGCGCTTGCCCGAAAACGATCGCCATCGCGTCGCGTTCCCGGCGCTGCTCCTCCATTGAAGTTCGTCTCATGTCACTCCACCTGTCGTGCCAGTGGTCGTGCGCCTCTTCCTCCCCACCAACGAAAGGCATCGTACCGAAGGACTCGTTCGCTCGTGTCAGCGAGGAACTCGACACGGGTCGAACACCCGGGTGCGCTCCCGCGGTCGCCGCGAACCCAACGAACTCGTTTTCTTTTGGGGAAACGCGCGAATCTCGTGACCCAGGCGCGAAGAGCAGCGATTTAAACAGCGAATCTCGCGAGAGTTGCGCCGCCGCTGCGGCGGGGAAAGACCTTGGTCGTTGAATAGGCACGGGCTCGCTCCTCGCGTGCGCGGAACCGCGCTCGGTGTTGTCCATCCAAGTAGGCTGCATTTGGTAAGTCCCTTATAATCGAGTCAGCGCTGTCGCTTTTTCCGAGACCACGAACGCACTCGCACCCTCAACAGCGGGGTTGTACGCTGCAACGAAGAACGACACGCTCGCGAGGGGACGGTCAGGTCACGACGGGCGAGACGAGTTCGGCGGGCGTGCGTCTGGATGTGACGCGTCGGGGGGGCGGGGCGAGCGTTGTTGACACGAAAATCGGCAAAAGCCGAGTCAGCATTTGGCGCGTTGGACGGCCCAAGAAAAACGCTCGCTCGAAGGGGTCAGAAAGACCACACTTTTCATCTCGACCCCGAGCCACAACGGTGGACGCGGTGTGACCGCGGGAGGTTCGCGACGAGAGGTTCGAGTCGCGAGAACATGTACGCGTAACGCATAGCGCGCTCGCGCGAAACCGCACGTCTACTAGACCCCGGCCGACCCGGGTGAGGCATAGCTCATCGTTCCGAGAGATTCGTCCGTGAATTGGTGCCGACGCGCGACGCGAAGATGGCTGGGCACGCCGCGAACGCGGACGAGCAATGGCGAAGTTCTGTGTCACGCATCAAGGACTGGTCCGAACTGAACGAGGCGTCAATCACGCGGCACAGGGTGCTCGTGGAACGTCTTTCCAACATCAACCCCGACGTGCGTGATGCGCGGAGACGCGTTCTTCCCGCGCTGGAAACCCGACGCGCGGAGTTTCGAGATGACGTACGCTTCCGCTCGGAGCTAGCGGATGAGCGCTACGGCCGGATCGAAACAAGCAGGGGAGACGCGGTTTCGTTCCGTGACTTGTGCACACCCGTCGAGGCGGATGCGGAGTCCGGCGGCGCTGTTCAGGACGAGGACTGGCAGACACAGCTCCGGCGGAAACCTCCGAAACAACGCAACCGCGACAAAGCGCGCGACGAACCGGACGACGTGGTCAGGGGAGACATCCTCGCGTCGCTTCGACGCGAAAGCGGGTCGCAGGCGGAGTCGACGCGTGCCGAGACCAAGACGGCGCGTGCCAAGACGGCTGCTGATTGGCAGAAAAGCGCAAAGACGTTTCACGACGGCAAGGCGAAGGCGGCGATGGCGCGCGCGCAGACGCGTCGCGCGGCGTCGGCGGCGGAGTTCGCGGCGCGACGCGAAGCGCGGGAAGACGCGGAGGCGTTGTGGAAAGAAGCGGAGGCGGTGTCGATTGGCGGCGACGTGGACGGCGAAACGCAGGAAAAGGCAGTGCAACGAGCCAGGCTTCGTGCCACCGCGTTGTCTCGGTTTCGAAAGGTTGGACTCGTCGTGAAAATGGGAATGCGCGCGGCGAACGCCATGGAAGACGTGTCCACAGAAGGACGCGCGGCGCGACAAGCGGAACGGGAAGCCGTTGCAGTGGCGTCGAACGAAGCCAAGGCGAAACACGCGTTGGACGACGCGTGTCGGCGCTCGGAATTGGCGCAAGCGGCGTTACGTGAGTCAGAAGACGCGCTGGGGGAGGTGGAAGCGCGTGCCGCAGAAGCCGGCGGTATCGCGGCGCGCGCGCAAAACATCGTCGACGAGCTAAGAGCGGACAAACAGGACGACGCCACGGCGTTTGCGGAGAAAAACGTGGAGGCGTGGCGCGCAAAAGCGGCGACGGATGATGCGCGTGCGCTTGAGCTTCGCGAAAAGCGAGACGAGCTCGCTGTGCAGTTCGAGGCAAACGAAGTGCGTCGGCGCGTGGCGGAGGATGCGTACGCCGCCGAGGAAGCCAAAGGGAAGGTGGCGCGCAAATACGCTGAGCGACTCGACGCGCGCGCCGTTGAAACGCGAGCCGCTCGCGCGCTGGTGATGCAGCGCGTGGCGCGGGAGGTCATAACGCGCGTGCGGCGCGCGGGAGACGTGGAATCCGACCTATCGGCGGAAGAGTCGGACTCCGAGTGGGACGACGGTGAAGGTACTGATGCGGACCAGACGAATGCGGCAACGGAGACGGAACCGAAAACCTCCGCGCGTGCGTCGTTTCGTAAAATCGGTCTCACCGTCAAAGCGGGAACGCGCGTGGCACGCGCCGTGGACGCCAACACGCGATCGAAGGACACGCAGCAAAAGCCCGGCCGTTCAAAAATCCATTCTGCCGAAACCAGACGCGTCGCCGCTAATGAAGCCGCCGCCGCCGCCGCCGCCGCGGGCGTTCGTTCAGACATCACGGAGTCTCTCACCGAGTTGCGCTTAGCCGCGCGCGCGCTCGCGAATGATACGTCCGCGGCGGCACTCGGCGCGCGCGCGTGCGCGGACGACGCGGAGCGTGGTCTCGAGAAGCGCGTCGCTGCGTTGACGGCGGCGCGCATCGCCGCGGATGACGCGCGAGCTATGTTTCGCGATGCCATGGTCGCTGCGTGCGAGGCGAGCGCACTTGGTGATTCGCGCGAAACCACATTCACGCTGTTTCCTGACGCGTTTGTCGGACGCCGTCTGGTTGCCGTGCCCGGCCCAGTCTCGGCTTCGCCCGCATTCGTCAAAGGGGTCACGCGAACGTGGCGTCTCAAGCCCGGTTTGAACCTGGTGGTGGGGGCGTCGGAACGCGGCGCGAAAGAGTTTG